>Ga0351862_1001_pt1 | contig 113547 bp, 92 predicted proteins | sample BONcelFGM3001F10_FD_206787 | JGI IMG/M metagenome (GOLD analysis project Ga0351862, IMG submission 206787) | Enriched cells from coal bed in the Powder River Basin, Montana, United States - BONCAT cells FGM rep2 HSBNCT.FGM.300.1.F10 ...
GTCTTCAAACGCAATCACCATGCTGGATGAAGACGGCGATGACAGCGACTGGATAGAAATCCATAATCCGGGAGTGAATGCCTTTGACCTCGGAGGTTTTGGATTGAGCGACGACGAATCGGAACCGTTTAAATGGGTATTTCCATCAATGACGATTCAGCCCGGAGAATACAGGTTGGTTTGGGCTTCGGGCAAGAACCGCACCAATCCATCAAACCCATTGCACACCAACTTTAGCCTGAGCAGTTTAGGTGAAGATTTGATATTAGTTATGCCCTCCGGAGAATTAATGGATCAAGTAGCCGGTGTTGCACTTCAGACTGATATTTCATATGGAAGAAAGCCTCAGGCGACAGATAACTGGCTTTTTTATACCGAACCCAGCCCTGGCGAGTCAAACACAGGACAAGGATATCCCATTTTACTCCAAAAGCCTCAGTTTTCATACAATGCCGGATATTATACCGATAGTTTAGTACTCAGCATAACTTCATCAATACCCGATGCAGTAATAAGATACACTACCAACGGTAGTTTGCCCACCAATAGCGATCCGGTTTTTATAAACCCGATAACACTTAAAAGCAGAATTGGTGATCCCAACACAATCTCGTTGATTCCGACAAACAACAATCCTGATCCCGGCCCGCCATATTATGAGGGATGGCAACCCCCTTTGGGCGAGGTGTTTAAGGCCCATGTCATCCGCGCCCGTTCGTTTCATCCCGAAGCTCCTCCGGGGCCTGTTGTCACAGGAACATATTTTGTCGGGCCATTGGCAAGCCAACGTTTCAGTTTACCCGTTTTTTCTTTAACCACAAATCCCGAAAACCTGTTCGATGATGAAGTAGGAATTTACGTGCACGGAAACAATACCAACTACTTTCAGGATGGAGATGAATGGGAACGAACAGCCCACCTTGAGTTATTTGAAAACGAAGGTAATCAGGCTTTTGCAGAAGACATCGGCATCAGAACACACGGCAACACAACCCGAAGCCGTCCGAGAAAATCACTCAGAATAATCATGCGCAAGGAATACGGAAACAGTTGGCTCGAATACCCGATTTTTCCAGATAAGGGGATAGCTCGATACAAGCGATTCATTTTGCGTAATTCGGGCAATGATTGGGACTGGGCTGTTTTTCGTGATGCATTGTCGCAATCGCTGGCATCTGATTTTGATGTTGACCGGCAATACTACCGGCCTGCCATTGTGATGGTTAACGGCGAATACTGGGGCATACACAACACACGCGACCGATATGATGAACACTATATTCTTAGTCATTATGGTATCGAGGAGCATGAGATGACAATCCTTGAAAATAATGCCGTATATAAGTTCGGAAACGAAGCCGGAAGAGCACATTATGTTGCCATGACCAGCTATATGAATACGTATAACCTTGCTTCAGACCAACATTATGCCGAGATAAACACAAGAATGGACGTTGAAAGTTTCACAGATTTTCAGCTGACCCATATATTTTCGATGAATACTGATTGGCCGGGCAATAACACTTTAATGTGGAGGTATATCCGCGATGGTTATGATCCTAACGCCCTCAACGGTAAGGATGGCAGATGGAGATGGATGTTGCTCGACCTTGATTTTGGATTCGGGCTTCCGTTCTTTTATGTTCCGGGTGTTGAGCAGGGCGCGGCACACAACACCCTGGCATTTGCTCTTGCAACCAACGGCCCCTCGTGGCCAAATCCGCCCTGGTCAACCTTCATTTTGAGAAATCTTCTGAAAAACCAAACTTATAAGAAATACTTTATTAATCGGTTCAGTGATCTTCTGAACACCAGATTCAGTGCAGATACTGTGGTGCATTTTATTGATTCCATTTCCAATATACTCGAACCCGAAATGGAAGAACACATAAAACGATGGAGAAGGCCGGTAAACATGGCAGAATGGATTCAAAATACCGAAAACATGCGGTCATTTGCTGCACAAAGACCAGGTTATCTAAGACAATACATCAACCAATATTTTCAGGCCGGGGGTCTGGCTACATTAAAACTTACAGTAGAGTCGCCTGAGATGGGATATATACGATTGAACACCATAGATATTCGAGGTCTCGGTGAATGGGAAGGCCAATATTTCAGGAATATTCCTGTTTCACTCAAGGCAATTGCGCTTCCAGGATACCGGTTTGTGGAATGGCAGGGTGATGTTCAGGATAATTCAGAATCAATTGAGGTTTCCTTACCTGCCAGCAAGCATATCAAGGCTTTATTCGAGCCCAGCGATGATTTTCAGGGCGATTCAATGAATCCGGCGGCCTACAGGCTTTCAAACGGGCCATACATCTTTTCTTACTGGGATCAGTCTAATGCCGAGGGCGTCTTTCCGCCATTTATGATCTTTCAGCAAAGCAGCAAAAACGATCCTAAGCTTGCTGATGAGATGACGCATCCATATCATGTTCCGCCAGGCGAATATCATTCAGACGATGCCGCAAGTGTTGGTTTTCCATACAAACTAACAAGAAGAACGAGACTTAATGGACTGGGCGAGCAGGGTATTTCGTTCATCAACACAGGCCGGGGACGTGATCTGGGTGCAGCTGTGCTGGCTGTGGACACACGTGCAATGTATGATGTTACTGTAAGTTGGAAGGCCGGTACACTAATTCCCAATTCAAGGGTTTACCGGATCAGGCTGCAATACCGGATTGGTCATGAGGGAACATTCATTGACGTTACAGATAGTTCAGGCCAGGTAGTGGAATATATCAGGAATAGTCAGTCTGGGCATGAAGCGGGTTTCGCTCCCGTTTTGCTGCCACAGGATGTTAACAACCAGGCTTATGTGCAGTTACGCTGGAAGTATTATTTCACTGGCGAACAACTTGACCCAAATGATGGAAGCCGTGATATGCTCAGACTCGATGATGTTGTCGTTTCAACAGTCACGATGAATACACCCGAATCTGCTTCCACCTTTATCGGAGGCTTAAACATTTACCCAAACCCAGCGTCAGGAAAAATGTTTGTTACGGGCAATACAACAGCTGTTGGTGATGCGGTTCTGACCATCTACAACCAGCAAGGTATTCCGTTGCTGAATAAAGGAATACCTGTTGTTTCTTCAATATTAACGCATTCAATTGACGTAAGTTCATGGAAAAATGGACTCTATATTGTTGTTGTCCGCACTTCCGAAAGACAATATGTTCAAAAGATACTCATCGGCCATGAATAGGTTGGGCTTTCTGTTGCTGATGCTTTTTGCTATTCGAGCCTCAGGTACAGATTTCCCTTCTCAGGACAGTGTCAGAAAGGGAGTCTGGCTGCCAGCAGGCCAATTATTCCCATCGCTGCTCTATGATCTCAATGAAGCCCGCACAGGTGGCTCGCTTTATGGTTTCAACATGAATGGGGAATGGCAAAACCGTGCATTTGCCAACTTTTCAGCAGGCATGAGGAAAAACATATACCGGTGGGACGCTTCAAGGGCATCCGAGGCCGGATTCGAACTATCAGTTAACACACAGTTTCTTTTCGAGCAGCCTTTTGAATTCTTCCAGGTAAACCTGTTTAGTGTTGATTTCAAGGTAGGTGTATTCTATCAAATGATTCTATCATCCTCATTGAAGTTTAGAAGCAGGTTATATCATGTTAGCTCTCATCTTGGTGATGATTTCATTTACAGGTTTTTCATAGATACTTTCCTCGAGAACAAGCGCATTTATGAGGTAATTGACGCAAGTCTGGCCTATGAAAGGAAAAATTTCACCTTTTATGGATTGGTCGGGTTTATTCCGCACACGGCCTACGAAAGAAAACCGCTGATTTTACAGGCAGGAGCGCAGTGGCAACACAAAGCAAAAAACAAGTCATGGCTGGCAATAACCGCCGGCGCCGACCTGAAAATGGAGCAGGAAACCAACTTTTATCCGGGCATTCATATGGGTTGTGGAGTCAGGCTGGGAAACCAAGACCAAATGCCATTTACAGTCATGTTTGATTATTATCAAGGCCCTTTACCACACAGTTTATTTGATAAAACCATTGTTGGCTGGATCGGAGCCTCCCTGCTGTTCCATCCATTCTGAATTCACTGTTAAAACGATAAAAAATGCTAAGAACAATCGCGCTCGTAGCGCACGACGGACGCAAAAAAGACCTGTTTGACTGGGTAGCACATAACCGCGAAAAGCTCAACTCACTGCATGTTTATGCAACAGGAACCACCGGCAAAATGATCTCTGAAGTACTTGATCATGTAACCCCCTTAAAATCCGGCCCTCTTGGAGGTGACCAGCAATTAGGTGCACTGATTGCGGAGGGAAAGATAGATTATATGATATTCTTTTGGGATCCGATGACAAGCCAGCCCCACGATGTGGATGTAAAAGCGCTGCTGCGGATGACGGTGCTGTATAATGTTCCTACGGCCTGCAATCGCTCAACAGCCGACTTTATGATCACTTCAGTATTGTACAATGATCCGGACTACCGGCCCATACTGAAGGATTACTCGGTTTATCTGAAAAGGTTGGAGGAATGATTTGCTGACTCATCTGAAAAAAAAAGACTTCAAAACCAAAAAAATTGATTTTAAAGCCTTTGTAGCCCCACCAGGACTCGAACCTGGATTTAAAGTTTAGGAAACTTCCGTTCTATCCCTTGAACTATGGAGCCGATTGCGAGCGCAAAATTAAGAACTTTTTACTGCTGCGCCAAATCAGGTTTTATAACCGGGTTTTCAACGTGTTTTCAAGTCGGACAATATCAGTGGCAAACTTTCGGATGCCCTCGGCAAGTTTCTCGGTAGCCATAGCATCTTCATTCAACATCCAGCGAAACATCTTCTCATCAGGATAAATGGGCTCAATGTCTAAATTGATGCAATCCGCAGCAATAAGCCGTGGCAATACCGGCTCTGATAGTTGTTCCAGTTCGGCAAGAAGTGCAGGCGAAATCGTCAGAAGATCGCATCCGGCCAGTTCGATAATCTCTCCTGTGTTTCTGAAGCTTGCCCCCATAACCTCAGTTGTGTGGCCAAATTTTTTGTAGTAGTGATAAATTTCAGTTACTGATAATACGCCAGGATCTTCTGCCGGAACAATAATATCTTTTTTCCAGAAAGCTTTATACCAATCCAAAATCCGCCCGACAAACGGGGAAATCAGTTGCACACCTGCCTGTGCGCAGGCGATGGCCTGTATTTTTCCAAACAAGAGTGTAAGGTTGCACCGAATTCCTTCTTTCTCCAGCAATTCAGCCGCTCTGATGCCTTCCCAGGTAGCCGCAATTTTAATCAGGATTCTTTCCCTTGGTATCTTGTTTTGCTCATAGAGTTTGATTATCTGGCGCGCCTTGTGCACCGTGGCTTCCGTGTCGAACGAAAGTCTTGCGTCAACCTCGGTGGAAACGCGGCCCGGAACAATGTTCAATATCTCCAGACCAAAATTCACCGAAATTTTATCAAGGCATGAGCTCAAACGTTCGCGCGCACTGATGCCTGTTGTTTTTGCATAGGAAATAGCCTCATCAGTCAGGTGTGCATAGCGGGGATCACCGGCAGAAGCAAGTATCAGTGAGGGGTTGGTTGTTGCGTCCTGAGGAAGATATTGCCGAATGCTTTCAAAATCTCCAGTGTCGGCAACGATTGTCGTGAACTGTTTAAGTTGTTCCAGTGTGTTCATCATTTTTCCTAATTAGTTATTTCACATCGCTGCCATTATGAAATTCAGCTGTTGGCTCTACAAAGCAAAGTTTTCCTTCGTTGTTTTCTGCCATAAGAATCATGCCGTTCGACTCGATACCTTTAAGTTGTCGCGGTGCGAGATTAATAAGGATGCACACCTTTTGCCCGATAATATTTTCTGGCCGGTAATGCTCTGCTATTCCGCTCACAACGGTTCGTTTGTCAATGCCTGTATCAATAATTAACCTGAGTAGTTTTTGGGTTTTTGGTACGATTTCGGCAGATAAAATGGTACCTGTCCTAATGTCCATGCGCGAAAACTCCTCATAAGTAATGGTTTCCTTTTGAGGTTTCAGGACAACCTCTGAGGCTTGCAGGTTGGATTTTTTGGTTTCCTGCAGTTTCTGAACCTGTTTCAAAACCTGATCATCCTCAATCCTGTCGAACAGCAAGGCTGATTCTCCCAGCTGGTGGCCACCGGGGAGAAGGCACGCTTGTGATGCATCATTCCATGCAGTCAAATTCACCGACAGCATCTTTCTGAGTTTTGCTGCTGTAAACGGCAGAAAAGGCTCCGAAAGGACAGACAATTTGGCTGCCAGTTGCAATGAAACAGCCAGTACTGTTGCTGTCCGTTGCTCATCGGTTTTATATGTTTTCCATGGCTCATTATCAGTAAGGTATTTATTGCCAAGCCTTGCCAGATTCATCAGCTCATTCAGGGCTTCACGAAAGCGGTAATTCTCAACAGAGCGGCCGATAAGCTCAGGATAAGCATCCATTTGCGCCAGTACTTCACGGTCTTTATCGTTAATCCATTCGAGTGAAGGCACTTTGCCGTCATAGTATTTTTGGGTGAGCACCAGGGTACGGTTCACGAAATTTCCAAAAATGGCAAGTAGTTCGCTGTTGTTCCGGGTTTGAAAATCTTTCCAGGTAAAGTCATTATCCTTTGTTTCAGGGGCATTGGCTGTAAGCACATAACGCAAAACGTCTTCCTTTCCAGGAAACTCATCCAGATACTCGTGAAGCCAAACAGCCCAATTGCGGGAAGTAGATATTTTGTCGCCTTCAAGGTTTAGAAACTCATTGGCAGGGACGTTTTCGGGAAGGATGTAGCTTCCTTCGCGATGCAACATGGTAGGAAAGATAATACAGTGAAATACAATATTGTCTTTTCCAATGAAATGAACCAATTTAGAATCATTGCTTTTCCAGTATGGCTCCCAGTCTTTTCCTGTTTTTACGGACCATTCCCTTGCAGCCGATATGTACCCGATTGGCGCATCGAACCAAACATACAACACTTTACCGTCGGTGTCGGGCAGGGGAACTTTAACGCCCCAGTCAAGATCACGGGTAACGGCCCTGGGCTGTAAACCCTGATCAATCCATGACTTACACTGACCATAAACATTTGTTTTCCAATCTTCTTTATGGCCTTCCAGAATCCACTCACGCAACCATGATTCAGCCTTATCCAGTGGTAAATACCAATGCTTTGTTTCTCTGAGTACAGGAATATTACCACTTAAAGTTGATCGGGGATTAATCAGGTCGAGTGGGCTGAGTGAGGTACCACAGCGTTCGCATTGATCACCATAGGCATTTTCATTTCCGCAATGGGGACAGGTTCCGGTAATATACCGATCGGCCAGAAAATGCTGAGCCTCTTCATCGTAATACTGCTGTGAATATTTCTCAATGAAATCGCCTTTCTCATATAAGCTTGTAAAAAAAGCTGAGGCAGTTTCGTGATGTATTGGTGCTGAGGTCCTTGAATAAATATCAAAAGAGATACCAAATTTCTCGAATGAGTCCTTTATCATCTGATGGAATTTGTCCACTACTTCCTGGGGGCTGCTACCCTGTTGACGTGCTTTAATGGTTATTGGAACCCCGTGTTCGTCAGAGCCACCGATGAACAGAACATCTTCGCCCTTCATCCTCAAATAGCGTGCATAAATATCCGCAGGTACATATACTCCGGCAAGGTGGCCAATATGTACCGGGCCATTTGCGTAGGGTAGGGCAGAGGTGATTGTGAACCGCCTGAATTGTTTATTTTTGGTGTCCATATAATATTAGTTCTGTGCAAAAAGAGCGGCAAAGTTAACCAATAGTTTGACAATGAGAACGCCCCCATACCTTATAAAGGGTGACCTGATTGCTCTGGCAGCTCCTGCCCGGCGTATAGATGAATCAATAGTTGATCAGGCTGTTCGTTTCATCAATAGTGAAGGTTTTGAGGTTAAAGTTGACCAGGAAGTGTTCAGTACACAAAACCAATTTGCCGGCAACGACTCCGGGCGGAGAAATCATTTTCAGGCCTTACTCGATAATCCGCAAGTGAAGGCAATTATGTGCCTCAGGGGAGGCTATGGGAGCGTTAGAATCATTGACCTTTTGGATTTTAACAGTTTTACAAAGGCGCCTAAATGGATTGCAGGGTTTAGCGATATCACCGTTTTTCACATGCATTTATTGTCGCATTTTCAGGTTGAAAGCTTGCATTGCACCATGCCTGTTGTTTTTAACCAAGTGTCAGAGCTATCTTTGCATACACTTTTTAACACGCTGGAAGGAAGGCCACTGCAATATTCCATTAATTCACATCCGCTTAACAGAAGAGGAAAAACCCAGGGAGTTTTGTTCGGAGGTAATTTATCTATTCTTTATAACCTGTTATCTTCAAACAGTTTTCCCGACCCGACGGGGATGATCCTTTTCATTGAGGATGTAGATGAATATTTATACCACATTGACAGGATGATGGTTGCACTTAAAAGGGCGGGAGTGTTAAGCAAACTGGCCGGACTTGTAGTAGGTGGTTTTACAGAGATGAGGGACAACCAGACAGCGTTTGGCAAGACAGCAGAAGATATTGTTTATGAACACGTTAATGATTATCATTTTCCTGTGTGTTTTGGCTTTCCTGCTGGTCACATAAACGAAAACCTTGCGCTTGTGATGGGCCGCGAAATGCTGCTTGATGTTGAAAAAACAACCGTTCGATTTACGCAACTCAATCATAGCTGACATGGCACAGCACAACGAACTGGGTAAGGCAGGGGAGGAGATAGCACTGAAGCACCTCAGAAAATTAGGCTATAATATACTTGCTGTGAACTGGTATTATGGACATGAAGAAGTGGATATCATTGCTATGGACGGCAAAACCCTCGTGATTGCCGAAGTAAAGACAAGGGCCGGAAATGATTTTGGTGAGCCTGAGTTTGCAGTAAACAAGCGAAAACAAAAATCCATTGTCAGGGTAGCAGATGCCTACATTCAGGAAAATGACCTTGATGTTGAAACCCGTTTTGATGTAATATCGGTGATCATTAAATCAGGTGATAAGCAACTTCATCATATTGAAGATGCCTTTTACCCAACGATGTAACTATTTACAGTGTATCTCTGGATTCCTTTCTAAAAGCAATGCAACAAATAAATCTTTGTTTTTGGGTGAAACATACACCCTTTTCCTGCCGGGTTTCGAAGTGATTTCGAGCCTGTCGAATGATGGAGCAGGCGCTGATTCGATACTTTTGGAAGGTTTGATAGAAACTATTGCCGAAATATCTAATTTTTTCCTGTAGAAAAAACCACTTCGAATGAGCAAAAACTGATCAGTTATTGTGTAAGATGTCCGAAAAAGTATGCTAGTCGTAATCAGGATCAAAAACAGCTGTAGTAATGTGAAATACCAGGCAGGCGTAAAAAGCAAAGGCAAAGCTGAAACCGCGATTATAGCATAAACCATTACAGCAAAACCTTTATCAGTTTTGGCCTTTAAATGAAAACTCTTCATTGGCGGTCTTTAAAAACAAGCATTGGTATTTCGCTTTGAAACAAAATTTTCCGGCTCAGGCTTGGTTTGAGGAGTTGTGTTATCAGGTTTCGTTTGTGCGATACGAGCGAAACGACATCAATCTCTTTCTCATAGATGAAGCTTTCGATCCCTTCAAGCAGGTCGGAAGTTTCCACAAGCCCGCATTCAATATTGAACTCCTGATATTCCCGATTAAAATGTTCCCGTAATCTCTTCATGTTCATCTCATCCAAAACCATGCTATCATTCAAGTTCACGTGTACGCAATAGATCTTTACCCTGAAAGGCCTTACGAAAGTTATTAACTGATGAAGTGCAAGAAAATCACTTTCCTCGAAACGAGTGATATAGAGAATTTTTTGCGGCTGCTTGAATGAAACCACATCATAATCTACAGGTATGGTTAACACCGGAAACTTTGACTTTTCCATTACCTTTGCTGTTGTGCTTCCCAACATTGGCCTGTTTTCTCTGTTACGCCCATGTGTTCCCATCACAATGAGGCCTGGTTTATAATCATTGGCTATACCTAGGATTGATTCAACAGCATTGCCTCTGACCAGATCAAAGTCAATATGCACTCCCTTTATAGCCTTTTCCTTTGCTGTTTGCCGCAGACTTTGACAAAAGCCCTCCATTCGTTTCCGTGCATCTTCTTCCTGTTCGTGCAGAATGCCCTCAAAATTAAGCTGATAGGCATATACTTCGTTAAATACCAAGGGCTCTCCGGCATTACTGAACCAAACGTGTAGCAAGCGTATGTCGGCTTTTAATGTTCTGCTAAGCTCAAGTGCGTAATGCGCAGCTTGTAGGCTCATGGCCGAAAAATCAACCGGAACAAGTATTCTTCGGATGCTCTTTAAGGTACTTAAAAAAGGTTCTTTTTGCTTTCCGGAGGCCATTCCGAATTCGGTAAGTAGCTTATCGGCTGCCAGCACATCCCTTTCTCTGATGTGAATTTCAACTGCACCGGCTGCGGAGCCTACTTGTCTGAGGAAACATGGAATCCCGGACTCTTCGAGAAGACTTTTAAGTAAAATCGCCCTGGAATAGGTGTGGCTGGAAAGTATTACAAAATTCTCATCCATAATCTTTTGCTTAACTGATTGAAGTATCAGGCCTGAATAGTTTCAGGTCCGGCTTTGGTTTACATACCAAAAATACGAAGAAATTGAACTTTTTCCAAACAATGAAACACTCTGTTGCCAATTGTCAAGATAGAAGTATCTTTGCACCCCCAAATCTATTGACAATGAACAAAAAAGACAGTGGTGGCAAAAGGCCTCGCATAATAAAAGTTACGAAAAAAAAACCCACAGAAAAACGTTCGGAGGCTATAGGTGGGGAAAGTACGGTTCGCAAATCAGTGCGGGGACCAAAGCCTGACGGGGCGCCACCAAAAACCAAAGCTTCTTATCAAAAAAATGAAGCAGGCGAGTATACAAAGAAAAGCACAGATCAGTCGGGTCGAAGATATAGCCCGGCAGAAAAACCTGAATCTGGCAGAAAAATGAGCCGAAATACACCTGAAAAGCGATTCAGGACCCAGGAAGGAGAAGGTTCAGGCAGGGAGTTGCCCGAAAAAACACGCGACAAAGGACGGTTTGAATCAAAATCCAAGCCCAAAACAAAGACTTATCCCGGAAAACCCAAATTCAGGGACGAAGCTGACTCATCTGAAAGAAAATCTGTCAGGCCTTCATTCAGCAAACACAAAACATCTCCAAAATCCGCCGGCAGAGGTGGTGAAGAAGTAAAACTTATCAGGCTGAATAAATATCTTGCTGATGCAGGAATTTGTTCGCGTCGTGAAGCTGACGATCTGATCAAAGCAGGTGTGGTTAGTGTAAATGGTCGCATTGTTAGCGAGGTAGGAACAAAAGTAAAACCTGATGATAAGGTTGTTTATGGCGGACAAACCCTGAGCAGGGAAAAATCACGGTATGTATTACTGAACAAACCTAAAGGATACATAACAACTTCTGATGATCCGTTTGAACGCAAAACCGTAATGGAACTGGTGAGAAACGCATGTGATGAACGTATTTACCCTGTTGGCCGTCTTGACAGGAATACCTTGGGTCTTTTGCTGTTCACCAACGATGGCGAGATGGCTAAAAAACTGATGCACCCACGACATGGAGTAAAAAAACTGTATCATGTTGAACTAGATAAACCTCTGACAAAAAACGATTTATTGAAAATTGCCGATGGTATTGAATTGGAAGACGGAATAGCAGAGGTGGATAAAATTTCGTGGGTGAATACTGATGAATCCAAGAAAGAGGTTGGCATTGAAATACATTCAGGAAAAAACAGGATTGTCCGCAGGATCTTTGAAACCCTGGATTATAAGGTTATGAAATTAGACAGAGTAACTTTTGCCGGCCTTACCAAACTAAACCTTCCAAGAGGTCGTTGGCGTCATTTAACGCCAAAGGAAATCGGCATGCTCAAATCAATCAAATAATCCCAATCAACCTGATTCTGAAAATAAAAAACTGCCACCCCGTTTCTGAGGTGGCGGTTTTCATTAATGGGTTTCTTAAGATTACTTAAAGGCTTGCGGCCTCAACCCTGATTGGTTTGGGTTCAGCTTTTCTGATAACCAGTTCGTCAATAAGGTTGGTGGCTCCTGCATATTTGTCAATGATAAACAACACATAGCGGATGTCAACATTGATTGTGCGCTGAAGTGCGGGTTCAAATGCTATATCGCCACTCATAGCTTCCCAGTTGCCGTCGAAGGCAATGCCAATCAACTCGCCGTTTCCGTTAATAACCGGACTTCCAGAATTTCCGCCGGTGATGTCGTTTGTCGTAAGAAAGTTGACATAAAGCATTCCTTCGACCCCGTAAGGACCGAAATCACGCGTTTCAATAAGGTTCATGAGTTTTTCGGAAACAATGAACTCGTCATTTGTCGGATCTTCCTTTTCAACGATACCATTCATAGTTGTGTAATAATTGAATCGAACAGCATCAGCTGCCTGATAATCTTTCACCGAACCATAGGTCATACGCATGGTTGAATTGGCATCAGGATAAAAAACCTTGTCCGGTTTCATTTCTCTCAGGCCCGCCATAAACAGACGCTTTGCGCTGGAAAGGGAGGCTTGTGCCGCTTGATATCCGCCCGAAACTTCCATCATTTTCGACATAAAGGCATTGCCAAGTTTAAACGCGGGATCCTGATCAAGCTTTTTAAATTCCGGATTGTTCAAAAAAGCATTAACCCGCTCTTCGGAGCTGAAAATAGATTGTTTAAAAATGTTTTCAGCCCACTTTTCAAAGTTTCCGTTGTTTTGGTTAAACCCTTTATAAATATCCGGTGACTGCAGGTTAATCGGGACATTGTTATAATACATTCCAAGCATTACGGCCAGTGATTTCTGATCGGCCGGAGCATAGTAGTCCTTGAAGTGATCTCTTGCTGAAATTTTCAGATTTTCAATAGTTTCAGCAATCTGCTTTTGCCTTTCTTCCGCTTGTTTTGCGGCTATTAGCTTATCCGATGGACGGTCTTTTTTGGGAACGGGCTGCAAAAGTCCGTGCAGTGCAGCAAAGTCGCGGGTAAAACCAGTGATTTCGGCTCCGCTCAATCCGGCTATACTGGTGTATAACAAGGGTTGAATGGTTCCGGACATGGCTTTATAGCCCGATTCCATATCTGATAATACATTTCCATATTTTTCAATACGTTGGGGATCCTGTTGGACCCAGGCCGCAAACTCGCTTTCTGTCTGTTGTTTTTTGCTTGCGACATCAAGTCTTTTCAAGCCACGTGTCTGACCAATAAGATATTTCCATGTATTGGCCGTTACGGCATACTTCGAAGCATACTGAATCTTTACCTCAGGCTTGGCGTCCATAAACTCTTTCCATGTTTCGAGTTTTTTTCCGAATAGATCAATAACTACGGGAAACTGATCATTAAGATTAAAATCAACTCCCCAAGATGAAAGGTAGCGGTCGGTTGATCCCGGGAATCCCCAGATCATGGCAAAATCGTCTTTTTCTACCCCATCGAGACTAATTGGCAGAAAGTGTTTGGGGTTGAGCGGAATGTTTTCGGGAGAATAGTCGGCGGGCGAACCGTCTGGAGCAGTATAAACCCTGAAGATTGCAAAATCGCCTGTGTGGCGTGGCCACATCCAGTTGTCGGTGTCTCCGCCAAACTTTCCAATTGCTGAAGGGGGAGCTCCAACAAGCCGGACATCACGAAACACCTGATAAACAAACAGGTAATACTCATTTCCTTCGAAGAAGCTCTTAACAACCACATGATACTTTCCATCTTCTGATGCCTCGGTTCTAAACTTACCGGTTACCTTACGAATGGCGGCGCTTCTTTCCTGTGCTGTCATCTGGTCGGTTACGGCAGCCATTACACTATCAGTAATATCCTGCATGTTTACCAGAAAGGATGCTGTTAAGGCTTCATTTGGCAACTCTTCATCAAGGCTGTGGGCCCAAAAACCATCTGCAAGGTAATTGTTTTGGATTGAGCTGTGCTTTTGGATAATATCATAAGCACAATGATGGTTAGTGAACATCAGGCCTTTGGCTGATACAATTTCTCCTGTGCAAAAATACCCATTTGGTGTTGGGCTGGTCGAAAGGCCGGCAATAGCATCTTTGATACTTGATTGGTTAATACTGTAAATTTCTTCAGCCGTAAGCTTTAGTCCTGCCTTTTGCATATCGGCATAATTGAGTCTATCGACAAACATAGGCAGCCACATACCTTCATCAGCAGTAACGCGAGTAAAGGTTCCCAGCATCATGATTGCCAGGACAAAGAACAGTTTTTTCATAAAGTTAGATTTTTCGGTTAACATTAATTTAGTGCAATTCGTTGATTATCAATTAATATACCAGATATCATAAATTATTGCCTTACAAATATTTGTACATAAAACAACACCCTGCCTTTTAAAATTTTGTACGATTTGGGGCAGGGTGTTGTGCGATTTCGGACATCTATAATCCTATCATATGTGGCCCCATCTCAAAATAAATATCAACAGGAATTCCTTTTTCGGTAACCCGGTCAAGATCAAATTGAAGTTGAGGTTTAATAACTCCTTCAGTTGCAATCCATGCCTTAACGGCATCATAATCACCATTTCCCTGTGCTACCAGAATTTTTCCAGTCATCATACGTCCGGCTTCTTTCATTTTCTCCAGATCAATAGAATAGGTTCCGTCATCGTTTCTGGTGAAGGCGCCTTGTTCGAGAAAATAATTAAATGTCATCATATTAGCTTTTCCGTGGGCACTGGATGCGCCAAAACGTACTGATCGGAAAAAACCTGCCATAAAGGTTACGTAGTTGTCCATAAGTTCGGTATCGGTATATTCCCCCATTTCATGCAGCTTTGTAACAAGGTAAAGTCCAAGGATATCGGCCTTGGCCTCTTCAAGTGGGGAATACTGCTCCATAAGGGCTTTACGCACCGACGTTTTTCCATCAACTGTATTTTTGATACCCATTCCATGAGCAACCTCATGAAACATGGTATTACTGAAAAAGGCGTCAAATTTTATGTGTTTACGTTGCTCCTGACTAATGAGCACATCGGCTATAGGCAGCAGTATATGCTCAAATTTGGCTTTCATTGTATTTTTTAGTTGAAGCTTTCGTGTACCTTTTGAAAGGTGTACGCGTTCATCGTTGGGCAGGTTGATGGCTATGGTTTTTCCGGCATTGTTACAATCGCCGGCATAATAGACGGCATCGTAAGCATTGAGGTCGGCATCTGAGCCAGGAACTTCTTTTTTATAAAGCGGTTCAACAGGCAATTGCTTTTGCAGTTCAGGCAAAAAGGAAGCATACCGCGATAACCTGCTGCTCCATTCAATATCCTTGATTAAAATAAATGCTTCGTGAGCAGCTTTGTAACCAAACAGTCCATCGGTATAGTTTTCAATCGGTCCGACCACAAAATCAATAGTATTGTTGCGTACATCCATCCACGCAAGATCACTTGCCAGATAATCATCACTCAACAGGGCTTCGGCCCGAAGCTTCAAATAATTGGAAAATTCAGCATCACGGGCAAGTGTTGAAGCCTTTATCAACAGTTCTGCCGCCATATTGATTCTTTCTGCATAAGCTTCATGATACCAGACTGATTTGAGTTTTCCATCTTCGTCCCTGACAATGAGAGTGTATAAACTGGTTTTGTTCGGGTCGTCAAACTGTTCAAATTCCTCTTTGGTCATATCAGCCGGATAGAACGCTGCTCCGGCAGGCTTAGTGCCAACTCCGTCAACAAATGGTTTCAACCCATCGAGTTCATCCCATGGTCCATAGTTTATCTGTGCAAACTGACGATGTTTCTCGCTTGTCAGGGTGCTCAAAAAGGCCTCTTTTTCTCCAATGTTTTGTGTCCAGAAAATCTCGTCCATCAAATCCGCCGCCAAAAACAACAGACGCAGCATTTCTTTTTCATTGTCGTTTAAATGTGAAATATCGGCCGTCAGGGGCACTTTCACATACTTGGCCAATAAAGCATCCATGGGATCAGCATTTGTTTTGGTTTGCGTTGCTGAAGTGCAGGCTGATAAAGCAAAAATCATTCCTGCTGTGAAAACCATAAAAATTAACTTCAATTTGTTCATTGTGGATCAGTTAAAGAGTTTAGGCCACGAAATTACAACAAATTGATGCTTGGTGCAAGAACACTACAGATCTTAGCTCAACGAAAATTATGCATTAAAACGTAGACTACCTGAAAGTTTCAGGTTTCCTGATGACGAAGGTGCGCGAAATGTTAAACCCAAAATATATATCGCCTTTATCCCATCGGCCCGCAGTTTCGGTTATAAACGACCGTTCAAACATAGCCTGGGCATTGGAAACGTGCAACTGAAAAACGTGGCCTCCTGTTTCAATATCGAAACCCACCGAAACAACATCGTTTCGCCGAATAGTAGTTTGATCTTCGGGATACCAGAAATATTCGGCATTGAATGAAACTCGCTGATTGAGTTTGTAGCGGCCTCCGAGTCCAAGGGCAAACGAGCTGTTCTTGTCTTCTCTGGCAGGGACAAGATTTTTATGCACCAGAGTTGGGGTTAGCTGTAAGCTAAGAGATTGGTTAAATTTACGAGCAATCAACAGCTGATGGATATATGCAAGCCTTGAGCTGAAATAATTTTTTCGGTCGGGCTGCTGCCATTTCAGGCTGTTCAGGTTAACCGAGCCGAAATAAGCGACAGTAACCGGAATGCTGCGTGATCCGGTACTTTGCCTTAATAGTTTAGCTTTAACAAAACCATCATAGGTTTTTTCCCATGAGCTTCTTCCTGCCCCAAAAGAAATAAAGTCATTAAGTCCATACTCAAGCCCAAGCCTTATTGTGGCCCTGTCGAGTCCAAACAATTCGTAAAAACCACTGTTCAGAGAGCCGAAATTATGCTGAATCAGGAATATAAGGTTTCCAGGCGCAGGATTTTCAACCGAATGACCATATACCAGCCTTGATGTTTTAAAGGTGGCGTAGGCATATTCAGTTTTTGGTTCGCTTTCGTCCTCAAAAAGACTGAGGAGTTCTTCCTGGGCTGATGCTGTGTTCATCATTAAAAACAACAGAGCAACCAATGTTGTCATGAAAGTCTTTCTCATTTTGGTCTCAATTAGTTATTTTTCTTACCCTGTTCAATCCAGGCTTCAATTCGGCTTATGTTGCAGTCAGAGAGTTTTGCGGCTCCCTGTGGCATGGCAGAGAAACCACTCTCATGCCTAATCGCACCCAGAAAACGGCCGCCATCAACCGAAGTAACTACTTCTGCATAGTTAGATAAACTCACCCCTCCTGAAGGTGCTGATCCCGAATGACAGGAAACACAGTTGTTGGTAATCACTGGCATTACTGTCTGCGAAAATGATACATTCTCCGTATTACATTTGTCCGGGTCGGGGTAAAGGTCTTCCTCGTTGTCTTTGTAGCACGACTGTAAAGCCACTGTTGCTGAAATAAAAATTAATAGTAAAACTGATTTTAGCTTAGTTGTTTGGTGTTCCATTTTCGATCCATTTTTTAAATTGGGTAATAGTACAATCTGATAATTTATTTCCATTTTTTGGCATGGGTGAATAGCCGTTTTGCCAGTCTATTGCAGCAAACAATGTCCCATTCCCTGCTGCTTCAGCTATTTCGCTGTGATTTGTCAGTAATATTCCGGCTCCGGGGTTGTTACCACTGTGACACCCAAAACAGTGTAATTGTATAGCAGGCAGGATGTGCGAAGAAAATGACACCTGAAGCGTATCGCAACTGGTTTCCTCACAACTATTGTTCAATGCACCTTGTTCAATCCATTTCCGGATTTTTGCAATTTTATCCTGGCTCAGGGGTGCATTTGGAACAGGAGGCATTCTCTTATCGGGGTCATCTTCGGTCAAAACCTCATACAAATCGCTATCCTCCGGATTGCCTGGTCTTACACCAGCGGTGTTCACGACTGAAAAGTAATCGGTCAGAACAACACCATCCTGCGCTGTACCAGGATCGTGGCAACCAATTACACCACAAGTTGATATCAACAAAGGCAATATTTCATTCTGAAAATAAACGGTATCAGGATGACAACCCGGTTCCGGATCAACAGGCTGAAAATCATTTATTCTGATCCATTTATCGATTTTGGCTATATCGCAGTCCGAAAGTTTATTTCCACCTTGAGGCATCGGGGAAAAACCATTAAAGTGACTGATACTTCCCAACAGGGCTCCGTTGGCAGCAAGAGAAGTGAGTTTCGTATAATCAGTAAGATCTATGCCGCCGGAGGTATTTCCGCTGTTATGACATGAAAAGCAATTGTTTTCAAGGATTGGTTTCACCGATAATTCATAAGTAACCGTATTGGTGTCGCAGTTAGAAGGGTCAGGATCGGGCACGGAGGGCATCACCGGATCGTGCTGACATGCCCCAAGGTACAATAATAAGCCTGCCAGCAGGGGCAGTAATCTGATTTTATATTTCTTCATTTTTTTGAAAAGTGAACGACAAAAATGGTCATAAATCAGATGCTGTCAGACGAATTAATGCTTAACGGGCAAAAAACCTTTATGAATAGGCAAATATAACAACCAAACAAAACTCTTGTTTTATGTTGATTACCTATTCCTTAGCAAATGTTTTGAAAAACACTTTTGTTTATATCTTTGAAACGATAATGCTTATGGTATTTAACCTTTCAAATGTTACCTGCAAAAGTCACCTGTTATATGTCTGTTAACTACTTGCTTAGGCTTACTATTTTTAGGTTACTCTTGTGTCTGTTACCGATGACCGGCATTCAGGCCCAAACTGTATTTTCTGTTGAATACTCCAGTCGTGCCGATGTCAAAATATTTGTTGTTGACTATGAGTCGCAGGCTGATTTATTGGTTTATAAAGTAAGTTATGAAAGCCAGGCAGGTAAAAACGATGGTAAATGGTTTTTTACTCAGTACGAGTCGCAGGCAAGTAAAAAGGTTTATTTTGTCGAGTACGAAAGTCAGGCTGATCTGAAGATTTATTTTGTGCAGTACGAAAGCCAGGCCGGGTGGCGCAAAAAGGAGAAAATGCACCTGTTATATTAATCAATCCGAATCGGTAAACAAAGAAGCCGCTATACCGTCAGCAAATAGTTTTCCGGAGGTTGTAAGAAAAAAACGGTGTTCGTTACACACTAATTTGCCTTTGTGAATAAAAGGTTGAGCGTTTTTGAAACAATAGTCAGCATATTGTTCTCCGAACACATTCCGGATATGTTCGAGGTCGCAACCCCAGGAGGTCCTCAGTGAAGTCATAACATATTCATTATAGCGCTGGTTAAGGGTCAAAATTTCTTTTTCGGCCAATTCCTCCGGACGCTCTGATAACTTAATGTATTTGTCCACTGATGAAACGTTCCATTGACGTGAATATCCATTGAAACTGTGGGACGATGGGCCTAAGCCCAGATAATTTCCTCCCAGCCAATACAGGCTATTGTGGCGGGAATAATGACCGGGGCGGGCGAAATTGGAGATTTCGTAATGAATAAATTTTTCTTCCTCAAGCTTTTCCATAAGTATTTCGAAATGCGCAGCAGCCTGATATTCGTCGGTTTGTTTCCGTGTGCCTTTCCTGATGAGCTGATGCAGGGCTGTTTTGGTCTCGACTGTAAGTGCGTAAGCTGATAAATGGCTTAGCCCGTAGTCTAAAAAAGTACTTATGTTGGCGCGCCATTTATCGTTGGTTAGTTTAGGGATACCATAAATCAGGTCAATTGTGAGTTTATCAATACCTGCATGCAGACAAAGTTCAATCGCCTTTCTAGCCTGACCGGCCTGATGAACCCTGTGAAGATAAACCAGATCATCGTCAAAGAAACTCTGCACCCCAATACTTAGTCGATTTACAGGCGAGTCTGATAATAAACTGACAAAAGACTGATTTAGGTCATCAGGATTGGCTTCGAGGGTTATTTCGGCATTCGGGGCAAGTTCGAAATGTACGGATAACCAACTGAAAATATCAGTTAATTCATTCCAGGACAACATTGATGGCGTTCCGCCTCCAAGATAAACCGTGTGAACAGGCTCGTTGTTTAAATAGTCCTTTCTTGAAGCAATTTCCTTTTTAAGTGCTTCAAGAAATGCTGCTTTGTCCCTTATCGAGGCAATGGAAAAGAAATTGCAGTAATGGCATTTCTGCCTGCAAAAGGGTATGTGGATATAAATCCCTGCCATTCTGATGAATTATTGTTTTTTTGATTACTAAAACCAGACAAAAGTAAGTCATTCGCTATCGAACAACAGGCATGGTTGTTCTTAAAAACATAACAGGAAGTTGGAGTGCTTGTGAACAAAATTTATTTTTTGCTGTTTAAGCAACATTGGTTCTAAACTTTTAACAAATCATTATCAATCATTTAACAAAGTGGATTTCAAATAAATCCGTACTTTTGCAAAAATTTTATGTTTAACAAAAATTAAATCCAACCATGAAAAAAATCCTATTTATTGCCGTTGCAGGCATGATGCTGGTGTCGTGTAATCAGGCACCCAAAACAGCCCAGGAAGCTGGAGAAGTAAGTCAGGCTACTCAGGAAGCTGTTGTTTATAAAGTTGATGTGCAAAATAGCGTGCTTAATTGGACCGGCGCAAAGATTACTCAAACCGTTCATTATGGCACTGTAAGTATTACTGAAGGAAGTCTTGCTTTTAACGGCGGACAGCTTGAGGCAGGCAATTTTGTCATTGATATGACCAGTATTGTTGTATCTGATCTCAACGAAGAAAATGGCAAGCTAAAACTCGAAGGACACCTGAAAAGTGGTGATTTCTTCATGACCGAGCAATATCCTACAGCAAAATTTGAAGTAACGGGTGCTTCGGAACTTACTGGTATTGAAGGAGCTACACACACAATTACCGGAAATCTTACCATTAAAGATGTAACCAATGGCATTTCTTTTCCTGCCAATGTAAGTGTTATGGACGGCAGCGCAACTGCTACTGCTAAATTTACCATTAACCGTAACGAATGGGGTGTTGTTTGGGGTGGAACAAAAACCGAACAAGGCATCAAGGATTTTCTTCAGAACAATCTGATCAAAGATGAGATTGAGTTTGATGTAAAGCTCAGCGCGGCGAAATAAATCCGTAAGACACACACAACGGGTTAAACTAAAAGAGGACGGCTAATTGGCCGTCCTCTTTTAGTTTAAGTGTAGAAATCTATATTGCCTTAACGGGTTGGGAGTTGAATGCGGAACGTAGTTCCTTCGCCCGGCAATGATTGCCTTACAAAAATTCTTCCTTTGTGATATTCTGAAATAATTCTTTTGGCTAGTGTCAGTCCCAAACCCCAGCCTCTTTTTTTGCTCGTGTATCCGGGGTTAAACACATTCCTGAATTCAGACTTTGACATACCTTTGCCGGTATCTGTAATATCAATAATCAGATAATTATTCTCTCTTTTCACATCAATAGTAATCTTGCCCAGTCCATTCATGGCATCCACCGAATTCTTGCATAAATTTTCAATAACCCATCTAAAAAGCACTTCATTCAGCGGAATGGTTTCGCTGGCATTGATTTGTGCGTTCAACTCATACTTTATCTTTTCTGAGGTTCGATTCCTCAGGTACTGAAGAGTTTCTTCGAGAACCATGATTATTGGTACCGGTTCCAGAACAGGAGGTGAGCCTATTTTTGAAAAACGCTCGGTAATAGCTTCCAGCCGAAGCACATCCTTGTCCATTTCAATCAGTGCTTGTTCGCGGTCTGCTCCACCCATTTTCATAAGTTCAATCCAGGCCATAATCGAAGAAAGTGGTGTTCCGATCTGATGTGCTGTTTCTTTCGCCATACCGGCCCAGACCTGATTTTGTTCGGCTCTTCGCGCATAGCTGAACAGAAGATAGGCTATCAACAGAAAGAGGGCAATAACAATTATTTGGAGCAAAGGAAAAAAGCGCATGTTCAGAAGCAAATCAGAACTCTTGTAATAAATATAAGTTTTGCCATGATCCAGAAAGTTTATTTCGATAGGTTTGTTTTCAGAGGCCATGATTTTGAGTTGACGCACTACAAAATCAGGATCTTTCATTCTTGGTTCGGTAATGTTACCATATTGTATCACATTGAGGCCTGTGCTGTCGGTAATAATCACGGGAACACTTGCAGAATTGAGCGCTACTTCGGTGAGAAATGAACTGACCAGGTCGTCGAGAACTTTTTTCAGATCAGTAAAAATCAACGACTCACGATAATACAAATACTGTTTTTTAGTCGGGCTTAACTGGATGGTTATTGGATCGTAAACCGAAAACTCGTTAAGTAGTTTACCTTCAAGTCTTTTTATTGTGTCCTGTCCGGGAACCAGATTTGCAGCGCTTAATATTCTTCCTTCTTCATCGGCCCAGATAACGGGTATGCTTTTGTTGTTACTGATTATTTCGCTGTAAAAAGTAAGATCGGGAGAATCCATATCTGTTAATACTCGCTTGTAAGTATTTGCCAGTAATTCAACCCTTTGCCGCTCCTGTCGGCGCACTTCGGTAAAAAAAGATTCGGTGTAATGCATCAGACTGGCCTTTCGCTGCACAGCATCGGCCCAAACCCTGACCTGATTGCGTTCTTCCCTTGCAAACTCGTTTACTAGGGCATTGGTGTAGTATAAGGAGGCAATAATGATAGATAGCGCAATGAAAGACAGTGCGATTTTCCAGCGCTTTTTCCGTGTATATAAATCCACTTTTTATTGTTTAAAACGATTAAAGAATTGTAAAAGTATGAAATATGGAAGTTTAAGAACTCTGTTTGCTTCTCAGTATTTAAATCCTTGTAGGCTTTTAGCTTCACTTTTGTCTATTTTTGTGTGAATTATAGTGGAGTTCTTTCACACAATTAATCACATAAATTATTAATAATGAATTATTTAAACCCAATCAGAGTCCTGTTGCTGCTGGTTCTGACAAACAGTTTTATCATGCTGGAAGCTCAAAATTTTGTTCCTCTTGAGGATTTCTTCCGGAATCCTGAAAAATCATCGTACAACATCAGTCCCGATGGAAATTACTTTTCATTTATGGCTCCTTACGAAAACCGGATGAATATCTTTGTTCAAAAGGCTGGAAGTAAAAAAGCAGAAAGACTCACTTCCGAAACCGATCGCGACATTGCCGGTTATTTTTGGGCAAACGACAAACGCATCCTGTTTTTGAAAGATAACGGAGGTGATGAAAATTATGCGCTTTTTGGAGTAGATATTGATGGTAAGAACTTAAAATGTCTCACTTGCTTTGAAAATGTACGCACACAGATCATTGATGATTTGGAAGACCAGCCCGATGAAGTAATTATCGGACTCAACAAGCGCAATCCGATGGTATTTGACCCTTACAGGCTTAATATTAAAACCGGTGATATGGTTATGCTTGCTGAGAACCCGGGAAATATACAGGGCTGGATGACTGACCATGCCGGTAAACTTAGGGTTGCATTTGCTATTGTTGATGGAATCAACACCCAGATTCTATACCGTGATAAAGAAACTGAAGATTTCAGGCCAATTCTGACCACAAGTTTCAAAGAAACCATGGGCGCTGAATTTTTTACCTTCGACAATAAATACCTCTATGCAACATCCAATATAAACCGCGACAAACAAGCCGCCGTAATTTTTGACCCTGCCACCGGTAAGGAAATTGAGGTTTTATATGAAAATGATAGTTACGATGTGTCGGGCATTGCCTATTCACGTAAGCGAAAAGTTATTACCGCCGCAGTTTATACTTCATGGAAACGCGAACGTCACTTTTTTGACGAAGAATCCAAGGCATTATTTAACAGGCTCGAAAAGGAACTTGTTGGTTATGAGATTTCCATTTCAGCATCCAGCAAAGCCGAAGATAAATACATCGTCAGAACTTACAGCGACAGGTCATTGGGCGCATATTACTTCTTTGATAAAAAGAAAAACGTTCTGACTAAAATTCAGGACGTAAGTCCATGGATTGACGAAAACCAGATGGCAGAAATAAAGCCCATTACCTACCGTTCGCGCGATGGCCTTATAATACATGGTTACTTAACTCTTCCCAAAGGTGTTGAGGCCAAAAACCTTCCTGTTGTTGTGAATCCGCACGGAGGTCCCTGGGCACGCGACAACTGGGGATTTAACCCGGAGGTTCAGTTTCTGGCAAACAGGGGATATGCTGTATTGCAGATGAACTTCAGGGGCTCGACCGGATATGGCCGAAAATTCTGGGAAGCTAGTTTCAAACAATGGGGTTTAAACATGCAAAACGATATTACTGACGGGGTTTATTGGCTGATCGAACAAGGAATTGCTGATCCAAAGCGCATTGCTATTTATGGCGCAAGTTATGGTGGTTATGCTACCCTGCAGGGCCTTGTGGTTACCCCAACTTTGTATGCAGCTGCAGTTGATTACGTTGGAGTTTCCAACCTGTTTACATTTATGAATACCATTCCTCCCTATTGGAAGCCACTACTTGACATGATGTATGAAATGGTTGGACATCCCGAAAAGGACTCGCTTCAGATGGAGGCAACCTCACCTGCACTGAATGCACACCGAATCATGACACCCTTGTTTGTCGCCCAGGGAGCCAACGATCCAAGGGTTAACATAGCCGAATCTGACCAGATTGTCGAAGCCATGCGTAAAAGGGGTGTTGAAGTTGAATATATGGTAAAAGACAATGAAGGACATGGGTTTAGTAATGAAGAAAACCGGTTCGACTTTTACAGGGCAATGGAAACATTCCTGGCAAAACATCTTAAGAATTAAACACCAGATTGATTATAAATCAAAACCCCTCGGCCGAATATCGGTTGAGGGGTTTTTTGATGCATTTCATTCGTCGTAACGCTCAAAAAAGATAATTTAGCCCGATATACAGTCCGCTGCGTCCATCCTGAGGGTTCAAGGCCTTGCCATAATCGCCCGAAAGGATAAAGTTTTCATTCATCACTGCTTTTAAACCTAAGCCGGTTCCAAAATGAATGCGTTCAGAATCTTTGCTGAAATAATCAAGCCATTCGTCATCAGTCAATTCAGGATTATTCAGTCGGGCAGCTTTAAGCTTTTCTCTGATATCAATTGGTTTTACAACCTGTCCGGCGTCAAGAAAAAAGTTCAGTGCAAAATAAATATTCTGTTTGAACCAGTTTGCCCGATAGAACTTATATCTGAATTCAGTATTTCCATAAGCAAAACCATCGCCTACGATCCTGTTCCGCATAATTCCCCTGAGCGATCGTTGTCCACCTAATCCCTCTGAATAGGAGCCTCTTAACTGAGTAGTAATCATCAATGGCTGGGCATAGAACGGTACATATGTACCCAGATTTCCCTGATAACCGATGCGGTAAACAAAAGAAAGTTTTTCTCTGATCAGGGTAAAGTACTGTCTGTGGATTATGCTAAGCCGCAAAAACCCCTTATTTAGTGATGAGGTTGTCTTTGGAGCAGCATATAGAATGATGTCTGTCCAGATTCCACTCATCGGGTTGGGCTGAAAATCTCGGCTGTCGTACATCAGACCAATTTTGACCGCAGAAAACAAGCCTCCGTTTTGGTCTTCATCAGGAATTAGCTTCCAATCAATGTACTTTTCATACAAACCTCTGGTGAACTTTGGATCTGGCAATTTATCAGCTTCATCTTTTCCCTTGTTGAGTTTCTCAACATTGACCGAATTAACCTTGATATCATAAAACTCTGCTCCCGCAATCCAAAATAAGTTATTGTTACTTAATTTACCAGTAAGGTCAGCATGAAAGCGAATCATGTTTCGTTCATGTTTGTAAAAAATCCTGCTGATATAATCCGTGCTTTTGTTGTCAGTCCAGGATTCGTTATATACCGATTCGGCGCCATTAAACCCATAAAAATCAATTGCTTGTTCGGGCATATAGCTAAAATCAAAAGTTGTCCTGATGTTCTTGATCAGCTGATCGCTGTCGTATGCCAGCCTGATTAATGCACTGCCTTTGGTATATTTTGACAGCTCAAAGTAATAAGTATGATTATACTTTGGGTATCTGCTTCCATCGCCGTAATGAAACAGATTTATTAGCCCACCGTATTGAAACCCCAGATCGGAGTTATATGAAACTGCGGGCAATACGCCTATATTCCAACCTTTTTTAGGCGCACTCTGTTGCAGGGTTGTGTCCTGATCACTTCCTTTTAGGTTAAACCAAAGGATCAAAAAACTCAAAAACAACAACTTACATTTCATAAACAGTCATCTGGTATTATTTAAAAATTGATCGGACGTGCTTATTTTACCAAAAAAGTGGCGCTATGTATCTGACGGTCATTCTGAACAACCTTGTAGGTATATAGACCTGGAAGAAGGTTGCTGATAGATATTGTTTTTTGTTTTCCGGTCCAGATATCTGTGAAAAGAGCCCTTCCGTCGGCCGATATGATGGTAACCACAGCATCGTGAAGCTCAACAGGACTATGAAGGTTAATAATATCATTGGCCGGATTTGGAAAATGCCTGAATCCCGTTTCAGGAAGAAGAGGAATATTGACACCGGTTTCAAGTTCAATACTCAGGCTGTCAATATGCATAATCGCCCCGGGTATAAATACAGAGGAACCGGTTGACATTATAATGATGTTCAATGTGTCAGGAATTTCGTTGGACTCATAAGAAAATGGAGCTTCAAAATAGGTCCATGATTCAGCAGGCTGTCCATACCATACAGCCATTCCGATTGTGTCTCTTTGCTGATCTCCTGTATATTTGAAGTTATAAGCCTGCACAAAAGCTGAGTCTTCAATTACACTGGAATATTTGTAATACCCTTTTATTTTTATGGGTTTATCCTGCATTGGGATTCCGCCGGTGATGCTAAAGTTGCCAGTAAGAATATCCGCAAAAAAATCAGCCAGCGTTATGAGACCCGGAGCAGCAAAACCGGCAAACAGTATTTTTGTCTCAAGTTTTGCAGAATAATTTCCAGATACAGCATCTTCGCTTTTCGTAACTACAACTACAGAAGCCAGGGTTGTGAATGGATTGGGGGTATTCCATGATAACGGATTCTCGTATGCTCCAAAATTCTCCCAGGTTTCAAAGCTGTGGTTCGGAATAGATTGCGCCTTTAGAAAAGTTGCAATAGCAGATAAAATAAGGAGGGTAAATAATCTTCTCATATGTTAATGGTTTTAAATTTCGAAACAAATATAATGTAATCATCAAACGATAAGAGAAACAATGAAAATGTTCAACTTCTATCCTTTTGTATGATTAATTCCTTGTTACAAAATCATATTTTGGAAAAAAAGAAAAAATGAGAAATAATCAGATCAAGCTTTCAAGCATCGGAACAAGGCAATTAACTTACCGGGGTTGATATCAGATACTCTGGTTTTTGGTTGAATATTTCGGTATTTTTTGGGTTGTTGTTTTCCATGTTGCGTATTCTAGTCTGCCTCACGGGCAGCCAATCAGCCAAATATTTTTATATTTTTGCGTTACATTAACCTTAAAGCCCAATGCCTATAATAGGAACGCTAATCAAGAAAGCCTACGAATTGAGGAATATGCCTGTTGAAATGAAAAAGCAGCGGCTAAACCCCATTCTGACACAAAATGCGCAATTAAAAAGCCTACTCAGAAAAGCAGAATTCACCTCCTTTGGCGAGCATTACGATTTCAACGGCATATTAAACAGCAAAAACACAGTGGAAGCTTTTAGAAGAAAGGTTCCTGTTTTTGATTACAACAGCATGTATAAACAATGGTGGTACAGGGCTTTGAATGGCGAGGCTTATGTGAGCTGGCCCGGTAAAGTAAAGTATTTTGCACTTAGTTCAGGTACATCTGATGCATCCAGCAAACATATTCCGGTAACAACCGAAATGCTTAATTCGATCAAAAGGGCAAGTATCAGGCAACTGGTTTCGGCATCAAAGTATAATTTTCCGGTCAGGTTTTATGAAAAAGGCATTCTGATGATAGGTGGCAGCACGCATCTGCAATACAATGGAACCTACTATGCTGGAGATCTTTCAGGAATCACGACGGGCAATATACCTTTTTGGTTTCAGCATTTTTACAAACCGGGTAAGCGGATTTCAAAAGCACCAGACTGGGCAACCAAGCTGAATGAGATGGTAAAAAGTGCCCCTTCATGGGATATTGGTGTGATCGTTGGAGTTCCGGCCTGGGTACAAATACTTTTGGAGCGTATAATTGCCCATTACCACCTGAAAAACATTCATGATATCTGGCCGAACCTGACTATCTACGTCCACAGCGGTGTTTCATTTGCTCCCTATGTAAAAAGTTTCGAAAAGTTATTTGGAAAACCGATGCTTTATTCCGAAAGCTATCTGGCTTCGGAAGGTTATATAGCCTATCAGAATGGATTTGATGTGAAAAGAATGCAAATGGTTGTTGACAACGGCATCTATTATGAGTTTATACCTTTTGACCACTCTAATTTCGATGATGACGGTAATCTTCTTCCTGATCCCAAAACCCTTTCGCTTGCTGAGGCCGAGAATAACAAAGAATATGCATTGTTGCTTTCGACCAATGCCGGCTCCTGGCGGTACCTGATCGGTGATACAATTAAGTTCACTGATGTGAGTAAATGCGAAATTGTAATTACCGGGCGCACAAAACACTATCTGAGCCTTTGCGGGGAACATCTTTCGCAGGAAAACATGAACCGTGCCATCGAGATACTTCAGGAGGAGTTCAATCTTGATGTAAGGGAGTTTACTGTGGCTGGTGTGAGGCATAACAATCTGTTTGCCCATCATTGGTATCTCGGAACCGACAGTGATTTTGACCCTAAACTTGCCTCTGCCAAGATTGATGAGTATTTATGTCAGCTCAACGATGACTATATGGTTGAACGCATGGAAGCGATAAAAGAAGTATTCGTAACCATATTGCCAACCAGTGTATTTTATAATTATATGAAAAGAATCGGCAAGGAGGGAAGTGCTAATAAATTCCCACGTGTTATAAAGGGCCAAAGACTCGATGAGTGGGTGTCCTATCTGAAAGAATTAAATCTGGGTTAGAATATTATGATGACTCTTTTTTTTGAAGGGGCATTACTTGGCCTAACTCTGGCAACGTTTTTCGGATTCGGGCCTGCTTTTTTTTCGCTTGTTCAAACCAGCATTCACCGTGGTTTCGCTTCTGCTGCTGCCTTTGCTGCAGGCATATTCCTCAACGATCTTCTGATGGTAGTTCTTTGTTTGATGGGTTCCATACAGATTGTAACTGAGCCAAGTAATTATTTATGGTTTGGGCTTTCGAGCGGCATTATACTGATCATTTTTGGCCTGGTTACTTATAGCCGTAAAGTTGTTACCGAAGTTTCCGAATCGGATGTTGTAGCCATAAAAGTAAAGGGTCCACACTGGTTGACTTTTGTTATTAAAGGCTTCTTTATGAATATTGTGAATCCCTTTGTGTGGATATTCTGGGTGGGTGTTGTGGTCGGAATCTCTGCCCGTTTTGGAGGCAACGAACAAGAATTAGTTGTTTTCTTCAGTGGTACTTTGATTGTTGTGCTGGTCAGCGATCTGTTTAAAGCTTACGGAGCATTTTCAATCAAACGTTTTTTCACTCCCGGGATGATACGGAAACTAAATAAAACTTCGGGTATAGGCCTCATTGCTTTCGGACTTTATCTGATTACCCGCGTTCTTATTGAAAATACCTAATAGACAAAAACCCATGAAAAGCAAAAATCGCCGGCAGAATTCCATACCATATATATTAAGTGGTATTCTTGCATTGTTCTTGTCAGCCAACGCTCTTATTCTTAAGGAAGGATTGCTTGACAGGCTTTTCTCAATTCTGGGTGTCGTAATTATTTTCTCAGGATTGGCCCTGATGCTTTCTTCCTTGTGGCAAAAACGAAAAAACAACCCATACCAGAATTCCTTAATTGCATCCATAGTGCTGGTTTTGTTTGGCATTACACTTTTTCTGTTCACGGGGGCATCAATAAAAGTTGCCATGATTTTGGTTGGCGTGTGGTTTGTGTTGCTTTCGCTATATCTGTCCTACCAGTTTATTAAGGTGAAGCCCTCAGGAAATTCCGGAATAATCATGTTGATTTCTGCATTCCTTGGTATGGGCTTTGGAATCCTGCTCTTGTTTTACCCAATGCCTGAAATGAAATACCTGATTAATCTGGCAGGACTGATTGCTTTGGCCGAAGGCACGCTGCTTCTTTGGCTGGGGATTTACGTGCTAACTTTTAAAAGGCGATAACACTCTATTGTTCGAATCTGATGTCTTTCACGTTTAGCTGAAGAGATATTCTGCCTTGCCACTCGTTTTCTTCAAGATGGTAACAAATACTAAACGGTTTGCCGCTTCTGATCATATCGAATTGATGTCCCTGCTGAAAAGCAATGCCTGAAAACACCAGACTCTTTTGTTTAAGTTGTTCCAGTTCTAATTTCAGGTGGTTTTTTCCAACGATTCTTGATCGCCCTGTATCCTTGACCCCCGATGTTCTGAACACAGGAGACATATTTCCTGGTCCAAAGGGGGCGAATTGCTTCAGAATCCTCATGAATTTGGACGTCAGTTCTGCAAAATCAATATCTGCATCAATTTCAATTTCCGGAACTAATGTGTTTTCATCAATGTTGCTTTTAACATAATTCTCGAACCGGATTCTGAATTCTTCTAGGTTCTCAGATTTAAGCGAAAGGCCTGCTGCATACTTATGACCGCCAAAATGCTCGAGCAATGAGGAGCAATGATCAATAGCATCATACACATCGAAGTTTTTGACCGAACGAGCCGAACCGGTAATCAAATCACCCGAACGGGTTAGGATAATTGTGGGTCTGTAATAGCTATCGGTTAGCCGTGAAGCTACGATACCAATAACTCCTTTACTCCAGTTTTCGTTGAACAATATTGTACTTTTTGAATGTTTAAAGGCTTCATTTGCCTCAATCATTGCGAGGGCCTCTTCTGTAATATTGTTGTCAAGGTTTCGGCGTTCTGTGTTCAGGTCGTTAATAGCACTTGCAAGTTTTTCGGCATGGCTCATTTTGTCGGCAAGCATTAGCCTGACCGAATCACTGGCACTTTCGATCCTTCCTGCTGCATTAATCCGGGGTCCGATCAAAAAAACCATATCGCTGATGGTAAGCTCGCGATTGAGAAAAAGTCCCCGCTTTTCATCCTTTATTTCACGTTTATTGATGTTTGAATACTTTAAAACCGCCTCTATTCCTGGGCGTGGTGATGCGTTCAGCAGTCTGAGGCCAAAGTGCGCCATAATCCGGTTTTCGCCAGTAATTGGCACAATATCAGCAGCAATACTGATTGCCACAAGGTCGAGGTAAGAACTCATTTCCTCCTGCTGGTCGTTAAGGGCAGCAGCCAGAGCCGAAATTAGTTTATAACCTACGCCACATCCCGACAATTCTTTGAAAGGGTAGTTACAATCAGGCCTTTTGGGATCAAGAACGGCAACGGCATTTGGTATGGAATCGCCCGGTCTATGGTGATCGCAAATGATAAAATCTACATTTTTGCTGGTAGCATATTCTATTTTCTCCACAGCCTTGATCCCGCAATCGAGCGCAATTACCAGATTAAACCCCTGTGCTGAGGCATGATCAATGCCTTTGATCGAAATACCGTAGCCCTCGGTATAGCGATCTGGTATATAAAACTCAATTCGTTTTTTAAAGTGCTTTTTCAGATATGAATAAACAAGTGCAACTGCTGTTGTTCCGTCAACATCATAATCTCCATAGATTAGTACCTTTTCCTGATTCTTTATGGCTTCTGCGATACGCTCAACAGCACGGTCCATATCCTTCATAAGGTAAGGATCGTGCAGGTGCTCAAGCGAGGGTCTGAAAAAATTCCTGGCCTCATCATAAGAAGAAATTCCTCTCTGAGCCAATAAATTAGCAATATTCTCCTCAATGGATAACTGCTCCATCAAATGCCTGATGATCTCTGCACTACCCTGCTCTTTAAGCACCCACCTGTTGGTCATCATCGGTTTTTTAATCCGTAAAGATAGCAAAATACCGAAATCACTTATACTTCCTTGCCTGTTGAAGGGCCTCTGGCAAAAAAAGTATTTCGATTAATCAGGTATTGGCTGCGGTAGAAACTGCCCTTATGTGAACATTGGGTCAATAACAAAGAAGAGTAAAAATAATCTGGTTAAAAGGTAGACCTCATTGCTTCGACTGGATCAAGTCGCGATGCTGACCAGGCAGGCAGAAAACCCGAAATAAGCCCAATAAAGGCTGAGACAAAAACGCCCAGCAGGATGTTTTGAATCGAGAGTATTAAGTCAAATGATGAGAAATGACTCACCAAAACGCTGAGTAAAGAAACAATGATAAGTCCAACCACACCACCCATTACTGAAAGGAATATCGATTCAAAAAGAAACTGAAGAAGTATGAAATAGTTTTTCGCTCCAAGTGATTTTTGAATCCCGATCTGGCTGGTTCGTTCTTTAACTGATACAAACATGATGTTGGCAATCCCGAATCCGCCAACCAACAGTGAAAATCCACCAATTATCCAACCAACAATAGCAATAATATTAAAAAACTGGTCGAAGGACTTATTGATGATGTCCATTTGGTTGATAGCAAAATTATCTTCTGCTGTTGGTTTTAGTTTTCTAACAGCACGCATAGCGCCAGTGAGCTCATCCTTAAGTTCTTCATTGCTGACGCCGGCTTTTGCCCTCACCATAATTGCTGACCCCACATTCCGGATTTCGATCAAATTACGGGCAAAATTCACTGGCATGATTATTTTGTCATCGTCGGAGTTGCCAAATATGTCTTTCCCTTTCTTTTTAACCACACCAATAACATTTATTTTCAGCCCGAAAATTTTAATGGATTTACCCAGAGGGCTTTCACCAGCAAACAGGTTTTCAGCAATATCCGAACCAATAATAGCTACATTGCGTCCACTTTGCGATTCAATGGGCGTAAAATACCTGCCCTCCTGTAGGTCAAAGGGCATTACTTCGGCATAATCGTGTGAAACAGCATTAACCTGTGTTTGGCTAATGGTAGTATTATTGTGGCTTACATCCCTGAACACACTAACCATAAATGCAAATGCCTGTGCTGAGTGAACCCTTCGTTCAAGCTCCTGCATTTCGCCGGGTGTTGCCTCCGGCCGCTGCCAGTATTTCCACCAAGGATAATCGCTTCCTCCTGCCATCCATGGCCATTTCTGCACAAAGAGTATATTATCACCCAATGAACTGATATCGTCGCGGATGGCCTTTTCAAGGCTGTCGAAGACAGAAAAGACAGAAATAATAGAAAAAATGCCAATGGTAATTCCAAGCAAGGATAATATTGTACGCACCTTATTCACAATCAATGCCGTAAGTGCGAACCTGAAGCTTTCTGAAAGCAGTCTTACAAACAAAAGCATAACCACAAACTTTTTTATCCCTTTACCGGAAGAGGCATGGACAGCACAAAAATAAGCTGAATTAAGTTGCAATTGAGGCCGATTATTATTAATCTTGCAATTCGTAATACACCAAAACCCGAGAAATTGAAAAAGATTAAAAAAGCCCTGATTTCAGTTTATTATAAAGACCGGCTTGACGAGGTCATTTCGGTACTAAAACAGTTTGGCGTAGAAATTTATTCCACCGGTGGAACCTATGATTTTATTGTTGACCATGGGTTCGAAGCACACACTATTGAGTCACTAACAGGATATCCAGGTATATTAGGCGGACGAGTAAAGACACTTCATCCAAAGGTTTTTGGCGGAATACTAGCCCGCCCCGATCAAGATTCAGATATCTCAGATCTTGGTCAATACGAAATACCTCTATTCGACCTTGTTGTTGTAGATTTATACCCCTTTTCTGAAACTCTTGCAAAAACCTCTAATGAGGATGAAATCATTGAAAAAATAGATATCGGTGGTATTTCGCTCATCAGGGCAGCCGCTAAAAATGCTGCTAATGTGCTCATTGTTCCTTCATCTGACTACTACGATGAATTACTCATGTTGCTGAAAACCAAGAATTGTCAAACAGAGCTGGTTGACCGAAAAAAGTTTGCTGCATATGCCTTTGCTGTTTCCTCATCTTACGATACCAATATTTTCTGCTGGATGAACAATGAATTTGGGTTGCCAAAATTCAGACAAAGCATTGATGTTTCCCGAAAACTCAGATACGGCGAAAACCCACATCAGGAAGGTAACTTTTTTGGAAATCTTGACCTTGTTTTTGAGCAGCTTCACGGAAAAGAACTATCCTACAACAACCTTTTGGATCTAGAGGCGGGATTGTCGCTTATCCAGGAGTTTGAGGAACCTAGTTTTGCCATACTCAAACACAACAATGCCTGCGGCATTGCAAGCCGAAATAGTGTAAGCGAGGCTTATCTTGCTGCGCTGGCCGGCGATCCTGTTTCTGCCTTTGGAGGTGTGCTTGTATCCAATCGTTTCATTGATGAACAAAGTGCTTCAGCGATCAACGAATTGTTTTTCGAAATCATTATTGCTCCCGGCTACGACAAAAACGCATTGAGTCTCCTTGAGACAAAGAAAAATAGAATAATTTTGCAGCAAAGAGATTTTCGTTTTCCGTTGAAGCAGTTTCGTTCTCTGCTTGGAGGAGTACTTGAGCAGGATCGCGATTTGAAAACTGAATTTGAGGCAAACCTGAACCCTGTTACTGCGTTGAAACCAGGAACAGACGAGACCGTTGACCTGATATTTGCCAACAAGATTGTCAAACACACCCGATCGAATGCAATTGTTCTGGTCAGGAACAAGCAAATGCTCGGTTCGGGAATCGGTCAGACGTCAAGGGTTGATGCCTTGAAACATGCAATTGCCAAAGCACAAGAAAACGGATTCGACCTTCAAGGCGCTGTAATGGCTTCAGATGCCTTCTTCCCTTTTGCCGATTCGGTAAAATTAGCAGCAGAAGCAGGCGTCAGGTCAGTGGTACAGCCCGGGGGGTCGGTGCGTGACCAGGATTCGATTGAATACTGCAATCAGGCAGGTATAAGTATGGTTTTTACAGGTACCCGCCATTTTAAACATTGATTAAGCAAAAGAAATATGGGACTTTTTTCATTCCTAACCAAAGAAATAGCCATTGACCTTGGCACTGCCAACACCATCATCATGTATAATGATAAGGTCGTTGTTGACGAGCCTTCGATTGTTGCCATTGAGCGCAACACTGGAAAAATTATCGCTGTGGGTAAGAAAGCCATGATGATGCACGGCAAAACCCACGAAAACATCAAAACAATCAGGCCATTACGTGACGGTGTAATTGCGGATTTTCAATCAGCAGAGTTCATGATCAGCGAGCTTATTAAAATGATTGGGCTCAAGAACAGATGGTTTGCCCCGGCACTCAAAATGGTCATTTGTATACCTTCAGGTATTACCGAAGTGGAAGAAAGAGCTGTAAAAGACTCTGCAGAGCAGGCAGGTGCGAAGGAAGTCAGGTTGATACATGAACCAATGGCTGCTGCTATCGGAATTGGTATTGACGTGCTCGAGCCCACTGGCAATATGATCATAGATATTGGCGGGGGAACCAGTGAAATTGCCGTAATTGCTTTGGGTGGTATCGTAAACAATAAGTCTATTCGTATTGCTGGTGATGATTTCAATGCTGATATTGAAGAATATATGCGCAAACACCACAACATAAACATTGGCGAAAGAACAGCCGAAAGGATCAAGATCGAGGTTGGCTCGGCACTTGCTGTACTTGATAATCCTCCCGATGATTATGCTGTTCATGGAAGAGATATGCTCACAGGAATACCGAAGGAAATTAAAGTAAACTATACTGAAATTGCTAACTGCTTGGATAAAAGCATTTCAAAAATTGAAGCCGCTGTGCTGAATGCGCTTGAAATGACTCCACCTGAGCTTTCAGCAGATATTTTCAGGACAGGAATTTATCTCGCCGGAGGTGGTTCGCTGCTTAGGGGACTAGACAAGAGGATCCACCTGAAAACAAAACTTCCGGTGCATGTTGCCGAAGACCCTTTAAGAGCAGTTGCCAGAGGTACTGGTATCGCACTGAAAAACTTCGATAAATTTCCCTTCCTGATCAAATAGGATTGAGACATCCTTCATAACCATGCGTAACCTGTTTCGATTTCTGCGGCAATACCATGTAATTCTGCTATTTGTATTGCTTGAAACAATTTCTGTTATGCTGCTCATTAACAGCCATACCTATCACAGGGCTGCAACAATATCTTTTACCGGCGGGATTACAGGTGTAGTTTACGAATCATGGAACAGCATCACCTCTTATTTTTCACTCAGATACCAGAATGAGAAACTAGCTGCCGAAAACGCAAGGCTCCGTTCAGAAATAACCCATCTCAAAGAACTCAGCGACAGCACTTCTCGTTTGAACTCAGATTTCAAATTCACTCATATACCAGCAAAAGTAGTGAGCAATTCTGTGCATTTTAGAAACAACTACATCCTGATCAATAAAGGCAGGCTTAATGGGGTGAAACCAGATATGGGTATTATTTCGCCGGATGGGGTTGCCGGAATTATTACAGGTGTGTCCGATAATTATTCAACAGCTTTGTCTCTCCTTCACCACCATGCCAGAATCAGTGTGATGTTTCATAAAACAGGACAGCTGGCAAATCTGGGTTGGGATGGATATGACTATAAATTTGGAATTGTTGAAGATATACCTTCGCACCTTGTTGTTAAACCAGGAGATACTATAGTAACCAGCGGACATTCACTCATTTTTCCTGAAGGATTAATGGTCGGGACTGTTACGGAATATATTAAACCCCCGGGAAGCAGCCTGAATAAAGCCATCCTCCAGTTTTCAACTGATTTTAACAAACTAAGGCAGGTTTATGTGGTATATAACATCCAGCAAACTGAAATTGATTCGTTAGTAAACTCCCGGCAGGATGAATAGATATTTGAAACAGTCTGGCAGATTTATTTTTCTGATCCTCCTGCAGGTGTTGATACTTAATAATATCAGGTTTGGTGGCTATATCAATCCATTCATATACATATTATTTGTGTTGATGCTGCCTTTTAACACAAAACCCTGGTTACTGCTTTTGATTGGTTTTTTTACCGGACTTACTATTGATGCATTTGTGGCATCACCGGGCCTTCATGCAGCTGCTACTGTTTTCATGGCATTCACGCGTCAAAGCATTATCAGATTAACACTCGGACAGCGGCTTCCTGAAGGAAACCTCCAACCTACTGTATATGATATGGGTGCCCGTTGGTTTTTCACCTACTCGGCAATCATGGTGCTGATTCATCACCTGATATTGTTTTTCCTCGAAACATTCAGTTTCAATCATGTTACGGACACGCTTGCGAGGACTTTTCTGAGCAGTCTTTTCTCAATATTAATCATCATGCTTTATTCATTTATTTTCAACAGGGGAGGAAATAAAACCTAAGTGCATGATCATTTGTTTAGATTTGTGAACAAAAACATCATCATCATGAAAAACTTCTTTTTATATCTGCTGATTCTACTGGCCATGTCTTCCTGCACCTCAACCAACAAGCCTGACCAGTTTTCACTTGACATAACCATATCAAACGTTGATGGAAAAAAAATATTCCTGAACGAAAGAATTGATAATAATTGGAAAGCTATTGATTCAGTGGTAATTGTAGAGGGAAAAGCTGCCTTTAAAGGAACAGCTACCGGACCAAAACTCATTAGAATCGGACTTGAAGGAAGCAGGGCCATGCCATTACTGTTTATTGAGCCGGCGAACATTCTGTTAACCCTCGAAGCTGATAACCTCAATCAAACTAAAGTAATTGGTTCAGCGACGCACAGCAGATATGTTGCCTTCTCCGAAGGTCATAAACGTTTTGATGAAGAAATTGAGAAAATTTACCAGCAATATGTTGATCTCAGAAATAACGAAGAAACCGAAAAAGCTGAGGAGGTTTACAAACAAATAGATGTATTGATGAGCCAGCAAACCGACTATCTGGTTCAATTCATCAAAGACAATCCTGCTGATCTTGTTTCTCATTTTTTGCTTTACAGGTACTCCCATATTTTTGAACTGGAACAGTTTGAACCACTGGTCAACGGCTTCGATCAGGATTATGTTTCTGAATATCTGCTCGAACTCAGGAAACGACTCGTTATTCTGCAAAATGTAGCAATTGGTAAGCCCTTTACTGATTTTACACTTAATGACCCTTCGGGAAATCCTGTTGCTTTGAGCAGTAAAGTCGGGAGTAAATTATTACTGGTTGATTTTTGGGCATCCTGGTGTGGGCCCTGCAGACGCGAAAATCCAAATATTGTTGCCATTTATAATGATTACAAAGAAAAAGGTTTTGATGTATTTGGTGTTTCACTCGACCGAAACCGCGACCAATGGGTTGAAGCTATTGAAGCAGACCAGCTCACCTGGACACATGTTTCGGATCTTGCCTATTGGGATAGTGAGGCCGGAAAGCTTTATGGAATCAACTCTATTCCGCACAGTGTGCTCTTGGACGAAAATGGAATCATTATAGCCAAGAACCTCAGTGGGGAAAAGCTGCGTGAAAAAGTTGCATCGCTTTTAAACTAAGGCAAGCCTAATTTTTTAGACATCTCAGTTATTACGTACCTTATAACTGAACCTAAAACAGTAATTACTTATTGCTTTCCTGCTGTTCTTTCCATTGCTGACTGAAGGACTTTTTGGCCATTCGGGGCATAATTCTGCGACTCCCCCATTGTTTCGAAAACATATATTTCAGTACCAGATTTTTGGTGCTTCCTTTGGCCATATCCATCAATTTTCTGCTTCCCAGGATTTTTTTAGCTGATATCATGCTCCATTTTTCAGAACCTCTGATAAATCCTTCAACAACAGCTTCTTTCCGGTTGATAAGTAGTAGTTCGTGAATGGGTATTTTAACCGGACATACTTCTGTACACTGGCCACAAAGCGATGAAGCAAAACTGAGGTGTTTCCATTCGTCCATGCCTTTCATCAATGGAGTTATTACTGCTCCAATAGGTCCACTATAGGTTGTTCCATAGGTATGTCCTCCAATATTTTTGTATACGGGACAGGCATTCAAACACGCACCACAACGGATACACGACAATGCCGACCGTTGTCGCTTTTTTGTCATCAATCGCGTTCTTCCATTATCCAGAAGAATAAGAATCATTTCACGCGGACCCTTTTCTCCTTCGGCAGATGGTCCGGTAACAATTGAATTATAAACAGTCATTGCCTGACCTGTTCCGTGGGTTGATAACAAAGGCCAAAAGAGGTCGAGGTCTTCAACCGTGGGAATCATTTTTTCTATGCCTGCAACAACTATATGACAATCGGGCTCCGACATTGATATTATTCCGTTTCCTTCATTCTCTGTAAGTGCAATGCCGCCAATATCAGCCAATAAAAAATTGGCACCGGTGATCCCCGCGCCGGCTTCTCTGAAATACGCGCGTAACCGTTTTCTGACAAACGCAGTAATTTCTTCAGGAGTGCTGTCGCTGGGCGTATCAAATTTTTGATGAAAGAGTTGCGAAACATCCTCTTTCGATTTGTGCATGGCCGGAGTTACAATATGATACGGTTTCTCGCCCGAAAGCTGCACTATGTATTCACCAAGATCAGTTTCTACTGCTTCTATTTTGCTTTTATGCAACCAATGATTAAGTTCTATTTCCTCAGTAATCATTGATTTGGATTTCACTACAAGTTTTACTTTCCTCTCTTCAAGTAATTTAACGATCGCAGAAGCAGCCTCTTCGGCATGTCTTGCCCAAATAATTTTTCCGCCATTTCTAACAAAGTTTGTTTCAAACTCAACAAGCAGCTTATCAAGGTGGCTGATTGATTTGTGCTTCAGGTTGGCTGCCTTCTGCCTTGCCAGCTCAAGATTACTGAATCGTTTCTTGCCTTTCAGAACAGCAGCATCGTATTTTCCGATGTTAAAATTTATTTTTTTCCGGTGCTCTTTATCAAAAGCAATCTTGTTGCTTTTATTTCGAAAATCGTTGCTTTGTTCAGTCATACTATATATTATTGTATTCTACCTATCTTACTCACCCTGCCTGAATGCCTGCCGCCTTCAAAGTTAGTTTCAATAAAAACCTTAACCATTGACCAGGCAAGTTCAAATGAAACAAATCTTCCGGGTAAGGCCAGTATGTTGGCGTCATTATGTTGACGGGCAAGTGATGCCAATTCAACATTCCAACATAGTGCGGCTCTGACGTTACCATATTTGTTAGCGGTCATCTGTGCCCCGTTTCCACTTCCACAAATGATTACTGCTGTTTTTAGCTTTGTATCATTGACATCTCTGGCAATGGGGTGTATGAAATCAGGATAGTCCACACTTTCCGGGCTATTCGTTCCATAGTCAACCACTTTCAATCCAAATTCAATTAGCTTTGCCTTAAGAAACTCTTTCATTTCGTAACCGCCATGATCGCAGGCAATACCAATCAATTGTTCTGATGATGGCATGTTCATAATTTTTATACAAAACTATCCTTTTTTTAAGGTCACAGAGATTCTTCTGGAGTAAAAATGAAGCAATTAGCCGAACTATAGATTCATGTATTACATATTATAACTATCATTATCAATTAATTGTGAATTGTTAACATAACACTGTTAATATTATCAAAACTGTGTTATTTACTTCTCAAAACTTGCCTGCCGGAATGAAGTTGGTACATGAAGAAATGGTATGATGTTCATATGTAGTGTTTTTTCACGAGTTACCAGGCAGGTATCAACAGCATTGACTATGCCTTAACTGTACAATTTTTTAACAATATTAACAGATGTTATCATATTGCTTACTCTTTATATAATTAATTATCAATTATTTATATATTAAAAATGTTTAATATCCTGTTAACAAATTCTCATAACTCATATATTCAAAAATATGACTCAAATGTTATCAGGCTTATCAACAGTATATAATAAATATTATATTTTTTATTTAAAATCTTTTTTAATAATAAGCTTTTTAAGGTCTTACAAACATGCGGACATTTTTTGACTCTTGAAACGATGAACGAAATATAGTACATTTGTTGTTTCGTCGAATCATACATTAGTCCGGGTTAATAGTATCTTGTTTATGGAAACACTGGCAAAAAAAATTGCAGAGTTAAAACTTGAGAAGAAGGCTATTATCCTCGCACATTATTATCAGGTTGCTGATATACAAGATATTGCTGATTATGTTGGAGATAGTTTGGGATTGTCACAACAGGCCGCAAAAACAGAAGCTGATATGATTGTATTTGCGGGTGTTCATTTCATGGCGGAAACTGCAAAGATACTTTCTCCTGATAAAAAGGTTATTTTACCAGATTTAATGGCTGGATGTTCACTTGCTGATGGATGTCCTCCCGATACGTTTGCTGAATTTTTAAAGCTTCATCCCGATCATATTGTTATATCCTATATCAATTGTTCGGCAGCGATTAAAACCATGTCAGATGTGATTGTAACATCAGGCAATGCAGTTAAGATTGTGGAGTCGTTTCCAAAAGATCAGAAGATAATTTTTGCGCCCGACCGCAATCTTGGCGGATATATAAACCGTATTACAGGAAGGAATATGGTTCTATGGGATTCAAGTTGCGAAGTCCATGATATTTTAACGACCGAAGCTATTATACATCTTAAGACACAGCATCCTGATGCCAAACTTATTGCCCATCCCGAATGCAAGGCACAGGTGCTTGAGCTTGCAGATTTCATTGGATCAACAACCGCTTTGTTGAAATTCACACAAAGCGATACAACTCAGAAGTATATCGTTGCTACTGAAACAGGTATATTGCACAAAATGAAACTTCAGTCACCGGACAAACAGTTTATAATTGTACCCTCTGATGAAACATGCAGTTGTAACGACTGTCCGTATATGAAAATGAATACGCTCGAGAAACTCTATCTTTCGATGAAAAACGAGACTCCTGAAATACTATTGGACCAATACACCATTGAAAAGGCAAAGAAACCCATCGAAAGAATGCTCAAATTATCAGAAATAGCAGGATTAATCAAATAGTTGAAAATATGGTACTTAAAAAATTGATCATAGCATTTTTTGTGGTTAACACGATTTTGTTGTCGGGATGTTCGCGTACGATACTATTTACACATGCAATGCGGCAGAAAATTCATCAGGATGGATTGGATATCAAGGAAGTACAATTTTATAATTCGAGAAAAATAGTTTTACAGCGAAATTTATCATATGAAGAGACCAAGATTGCTCAGGGAGAAATAAGGTTTGAGAACGGAAAGTTTATTGAGCTTATTGAGATTAAGAAAAGAACGCCGGGTGTTTGCGAGTCGGACGACAGCAAGTCATTGGATATTTCATTTGAAACAGGTGAGAACAGAAAACTTAAGTTCATGGTTAATGCCAGAACAAACTACCAGATTACTGCTCTGGAATGGAAGGATAAATTTGGAAAAGTTAATTATGATACACTAACATATTATATTGCACCCGGTGGAGATAGAACATTGCTTAAGGTTAGAAAGGATTATATTTACAAAATTGATAAAAAGCACAGAGTAGCTCCCGGACGTAAAGTTTCATCTGTAAATCAAACTGAAACGGTCGAAGAATGAAAAATTCTGTACTGTTTTATACCCTTTCATTCTTTTGTACTTGCCTCGTTCCTTTGGTTTCGAATGCTCAGGAACCTGAAATTACGCGATTTTTTCACGAGAATGGAGTTGTTTCGAGCGAAGGAATCCTTGTTGATGGAAAACCTGATGGATTTTGGAAAACTTATCATCCCAATGGACAATTGAAATCGGCTGGAAACAGGATTAATTTTGAGTTAGACAGCCTGTGGCAGTTTTTTGATGAAAGCGGAAGATTATCCCTCGAAATCAACTACAAAAATGGCAGAAAACATGGCGAGAGGATAACTTATTCATCAAGCGAAAAGATTATAGAATATTTTGAAAGTGATGTCAAGCAAAGAAATACCTTATATATTGATGCAGAAAACATCCTGTTTCTGAGCATTCCTTTTCTTGACGGGCTGGAGGAGGGGCTGGCCCGCAGATATGCCGCTGATGGCCGTGTTATTGAGCTGATGAATTACAGAAAAGGCTTTCTCGTCAGTCGGGAGAGAATAAATATGTTTGATGTGAATGGCTTAGAGCACGGAGTATGGAAATGGTTTGATGGTGAAGGTAGGTTACGTAAAGAAGTGGTATTCAAACATGGAATGAAAAATGGCTTTCAGAAGGATTATGATCCTTCAGGAAACCTTATTAATATAGAGAAATGGGTTGATGGACAATTACAGGAAAATGTTGAAGAGCTGGCACGCCTCGAGATAAGGCGTGATTATTATTCCGATGGAAAAATTAAGGTCGAAGCAACCTATCGAAATGGTGTTCCGGAAGGTGTCAGGCGCGAATTTGATGATGAAGGCAACATAACCCGCACATTTGTATTTAGGAATGGAAAGGTTATTGCAGAAGGAATTTTGTCGGAGGATGGTCAGCGACAAGGACAATGGAAAGAATATTATCCTGATGGCCGCATTAAGTCAACAGGTAATTATACGAACGACAAACCAACAGGTGAATGGGTATTCTATCATCCTAACAGTCAAATTGAGCAAACAGGAACTTTTAGCCCCGAAGGCCTCATAACGGGCCATTGGTTATGGTATCACTCAAATGGGCAACTTCACCGGAAAGAGAGTTTTATGTCAGGTGTTTCTGAAGGATTATCAGAAGAATTCGACTTTAAAGGCCATTTGGTGTCGAGGGGTGAATTTATAAATGGTGAAAAAGAAGGTAGTTGGCTGTATGATTACGGAGATCACCGTGAGGAGGGAACATATTCGTCAGGCCTGCGGACAGGAAACTGGAAGTATTACTACCCCAGCGGTAAGATATCTTTTGAGGGCAGGTTTATCGAAGATAACCCGCATGGTCTGCACATCTGGTACTGGCCTGACGGACAAAAAAAGGAAGAAGGTCAATATGCAATGGGCCGAAAAAACGGTGATTGGAAGAAATATCTTGAAGATGGAACCCTGCTGCTGCACATTCAATATGTCAACGGAGTAGAGCGAAAATATGACGGTATAGCTATACCCGAGTCCGAATTAATTATTGCAGACTAGCCAATTGATAATTTCCGGTATTGGACATAATTATTAAAGCAATGCATTTGCCAGGTTAGCCAGTTCTGATCGTTCACCTTTTTCGAGCCGCACATGGGCATATAAGTTATGGTGTTTTATTTTGTCGATCAGGAATGACAGTCCGTTCGAGTGGGCATCGAGGTAAGGTGTATCTATCTGGAAAATATCCCCGGTAAAAACAATTTTGGTGTTTTCGCCGGCTCTTGATATAATGGTTTTTACCTCGTGAGGTGTCAGGTTTTGTGCTTCGTCAACAATGAAAAATACATTTGAAATGCTCCTGCCTCGTATATAGGCTAAGGGAGTAATTACAAGTTTTTCGTGCTCAATGGCCTCAGTTATACGTTTATATTCTTTATCTTCTTCTCCAAACTGATTTTGAATGAATTTGAGGTTGTCCCAGAGCGGCTCCATGTAGGGATTAAGTTTTGATTTAATATCTCCAGGCAGAAACCCAATATCTTTATTACTCAGGGGGACGATCGGACGTGCAAGATACACCTGCTTAAAGTTTCGTCTTTGTTCCCATGCAGCGGCCATCGCAAGAAGTGTTTTGCCGGTGCCTGCCACACCCTGCATACTCACTAATTTTACCTCAGGATTGAGTAGTGCATGCAGGGCAAACACCTGTTCGGCGTTGCGGGGCATGATACGTGAGACGGCCTGTTTTTCGATTCGTTCGATCCGGTTTGTGATGGGATTGAAATAGGTTAAGGCTGATGTTTTTGTACTCTTCAGGATGAAATAATGGTTGGCCATGGCTGAACCCAAACCAACATCAGATATTTGGCAAAACCCTTCGTGATATATTTTATCAATGATTTCGGAGGGCACATCTTCTATAGTTGATTTTCCTGTGTATAACAGATCAAGGTCTTTTACCTTGCCTGTTTCGTAATCTTCAGCCTGAAGACTCAATGATTTGGCTTTCAGTCTCAGGTTGACATCCTTGGTCACTAAGATCACTTTTTTATCGGGGTAGTCTTCGGCCAGTTTAAGGGCTGCATTCAATATACGGTGGTCGGGTTTGTCACCACCAAAAATCTGACGGGCATCAGTTTTACTCTTTTCATTCATCAACACCTTAAATTTACCTTTTGAGGGGCCATTGAGCTTTCGCCAATTCTTCATGGTGTATTTTCCGGAGATCTTATCCATAATACGGATGAACTCCCTCGCTTCAAAATTTTTGGTGTCGTTGCCTTTTTTGAAATTATCAAGTTCCTCGAAAACAGTGATGGGGATGGCTACGTCGTTTTCTTCGAAAGTATTGATAGCATTATGGTTGTATAGAATCACTGAGGTGTCGAGCACGAAAATTTTACCGGGCTTGGATTTCACTGTTGCCATAGTAGTGAGGATTATCGGCATTTAATAAGGAATTTCGACCATAAAGGTAAATCCGATAAACCAACTTTTAAGGCACCAATACCTACATAGTTATTAACACGAACCTGTTGAAGCAGCTTTACTGATTAGCAATCAGCCTACAAGAAACGAAAAAAAGAAACTTACTAACGTATCAGTCTATTTTTTAACGTGTCGCAACAACAACTGCTTTTCTGAAGTTTTTTGTGTTCCCTGATAAATCAAAAACCTCAAGGTGAATAATATAGATACCGACGGTTACTCTTGCCCCGTGTTCGTTTAAACCATCCCAGCTAAAACTTCCTTTTTGGTCTGCCAGCGTACTCTTTATCAAATGCCTGATTTGTTGTCCTGATGCATCAAAAATATAGCTGTTAAGCGTATAACCCGGTTTATCAAACTGATAGGAAATTGTGCAGTTGTCATCACGTCCATCACCGTCCGGAGAAAAGATTTCAGGATGTACAGTTATCTCGCCTACGAAACCGTCTGCTCCTTTCGCAAACATTGAGTTCTGATAACCTGGGGTTGCAAAACCAACAGATTCGGACGCCGAATGCCAGTTTGTCAAATCTTCAGATTTCCTGTCATAATCTATTCTTTCGAGAGAAACTCCTTTAAACGAGTTTAACAGGGGGTAATGCATTTTTTCATTGTAACTCATCACATCTATCAGGACGCCTGCGGACGATTTAAGCAAAGCTGTTGCAGAAGTATTGGGGTAAGATGGGAACGAGGGAACTGCTAAAAAGTTGTCAGGATTCAGGGTATTGTATTGTTGCTTCACCTTTTCAGGGGATGTTGTTAGCACTAAGTATTGTTCAGGCAGGATCAGCACAGTTAATGGGCTGATGATTTTTAGTGTTGTGTCGGGAGGGTTTGGCGGTGTATGCCTTACATCGCCAAGCCAAACCTGTTCAAGGTCAATGATTTTGGATGAACGGTTGTAGATTTCTACAAAATCTACACCGTTGGTAAGAGGGTTAAAAAGGATTTCGTTGATGACCAGATCATTCATTAAAGGTGCTTCCGGTATGCCAAAACTTATGGCAGTTGAGGCAGAAACAGCCATACCGGCGCAATTCAGAACACTTTCAGCTATGCTCAGTTTATAAATAATCCCTTTTTCAAAAGGCTGTGCGAACACCATCTCAACAAATTTTGGATCTGCGGGATTGATGTATAACTCAGTGGGCACAAGATTTCCCGGAACAACCAAATATGCGGCGGGATTAGAAACAGAAACAGCATCCATAAACTGGTCAAACCAAAGTTGCAGAATATTCTCCGAAACAATTCTAATTCGTTCGGGGGAAGGTGGCTGCGAAATGGTGCTGAACACAGAATTTACAGCTCCCGGGGTTCCGCCTGCCGGGTTAATTGAAGCAATCCAGTTTGTTTTTCCGCCACATGGATTCAAAGGATTGATTTGTTCGAGGGACCATCCTCCATTAACTTTTTCGTCATTTCCATACCAGGAATCACTATAATTTACCTGCGAAACCAGCTGACCTTGTTTGCCCACGAGTTTAAGCTCTTGTCCGCTATTGGTTAGCTGAAAACTACTGAACCCCAAAAATGGTCCGTAATTTTGGAAATCGGACTTGGCGTTTTCGTTGGCAAGCAACAAAAAACCTCCGGCTTCAATCCATGTATTGCTCATGGGTTTAGCTGTTGTTCCTGTGTAGAAAACCCACTCGTTCAGGTCAATACGCTTATCGGTTGTGTTAAATAACTCGACATACTCCCACTCAGGAATACCGACAACAGGTGTCGGATCAGCCATTATTTCATTGATAACAATATCGTTTGTCTGTGCTTCGTAATAACTGAATAAAAAAGTTTTTGTATCCATTATGTTTCCTTCAAGATCTTCAATTAGCGAAACCGTTAATTCATAATTTGTTCCTGAATCAAACATGTTGTCAAACGAAAGGACAACCTGTGAAATGTTCGCTCCAAAAACAGCAGAAACCGGATATCCGATGCCACTGTTAACCTGATAATTAAAAACATTTAATGCCGTGACATTACTTAGGGCTTCATTAAAGGAGAGCAAGAGAGTAAACGGGTCGGTTGCTGTGATATTGAGCAACTCAGGAGGGGTAGTATCGGTAACTTCATTTTCCACCACAATGTTATCGAAGTACATTTTTGTTGCATTCGACACGGTATATATGCAATGAAACCCAAAAAATCCACCTGGAGAAAAGGTGTTGTCGGTTCCGGTGGCTTCCAATTGATAAAACCCGGTTCCGGTGGGATCAGCAAATATCTTCCAGCTTCCGTCAGTTTTTCTGACTACTTTGATAAGAATCGAAAACGAGTTGGCAATCAATCCATCAGTTCCGCGACAAATACTGCTGCTAATTCCATTCTGTATTTTGAAAAGCTCAATGGCATCAGCACTTCCTGCTTCTCCAAAGCGCAGATAGTACCCATTTTCGGTTACGCTTAGGTTTGATTGATCAGATACCAGAAAAACCTGACTGAAATTGTTTGACGATGGGCTAAAAGCAAGCCTTATCCAAAACCTCCATTCGGTATCGCCTGCGATGGAATATGGTGTGCTCAACCATGCTTCAGCGGCCTCAGTATCGTTTAGCTGTAATTGTAAACTACTGTTAACTATGAACTTATTTGTTGTTCCTTCCCAAGGAGGGTTGTTGCTGAAGTTTCCATCACCAAAATCGTCGTAAAGTTGACCGAAAGCGAAAACAGGGAGGCTTATCAGTAAAAGGAGTAAATATTTGAAGCCAATCATTTTTTTTTCGTAAACATACAATTTTTCCTACAAACACATTTTTATCAAAGGTTAAACTTTGTAAAAATAATGTTCCGTGGCGAATTTATCATTCATTCGATATGTAGATGTACAAACCTGTGAAAGGACGCTGCACGCGTTATTCCCTTCTGTGGTCAGTCTTTTTTTTTACATTTGCAGCCGGTCTGGAGGATATTTTCACATTAGAACCGACAGTTAAACCGGAGGTTATGCGCGTTGCAGTAGTTGGTGCTACGGGTCTTGTTGGCCGAAAATTGGCAGCAGTTTTGGAGCAAAGGAGTTTTCCTGTGGATGAGTTCATCCCGGTGGCTTCTGAAGCATCTGTGGGCAGAAAGGTGCAGTTTGCCGGCAAGGAATATACGGTAACAGGAATGGAAGAGGCTTTGTTGACAAGACCACATCTGGTGTTCTTTTCGGCTGGAGCAGAGACATCGCGCCAATGGGCCAAATTGTTCGCAGAGCGAGGCAGTGTGGTCATTGACAATAGTTCGGCCTGGCGATCAGATGATTCAGTTCCCTTGCTGGTTCCTGAGGTTAACTCTCACATTCTGAATCATCATCACCGCCTGATATCGAATCCTAATTGCTCTACGATCCAATTGGTTGTTGCCATAAATCCGATTTACAAGCATTATGGTATCAGGAGGCTGGTTATTTCAACCTACCAATCGGTAACCGGAACAGGCCAAAAGGCTGTTCAGCAGTTGCGTGATGAGCAGCAGGCAAAAACGCCTTCAGTGATGGCCTATCCTCATCCCATTCACGAAAACATCATACCTCACGGAGGACAGTTTGATGATGAGGGATATACAACAGAAGAAAGAAAGCTTGAACAGGAGACCCGTAAAATTATGGATGCGCCTGAAATTGGAGTTACGGCAACTGTGGTTCGGGTTCCGGTACTCGGAGGCCACTCGGTTTCGGCCAATATTGAAACCGAAAGCAACTTCAGCATCGAAGACATTCGCAGGCTTCTATCAGAATCTTCGGGCATTGTTCTTCAGGATGATCCCGCAGCAAATCTTTATCCAATGCCAATTATAGCGCAAAACCGAGATGAAGTTTTTGTTGGAAGACTGCGCAGCGACAGCAGCCATCCACGGGCCTTTAATATGTGGATTGTATCAGATAACCTGCGAAAAGGTGCTGCTACCAATGCTGTCCAGATAGCAGAGATGATGTTAAGTAAAAAACTTTTACCAGCTCTCTGAACGTGAATATTTACCAATCAATTGATGAATTTTTGCCAGTAGCAAAGCCTGTGGTTACCATCGGAACCTTCGATGGTGTTCATTTGGGACATCAGGCCATTTTCAGTCGCATGAGGGCCGAGGCTAATGAAGTGGGCGGCGAAACAGTTGTCATCACATTTCATCCCCATCCAAGAATTGTGCTTCAGCTTGAAAGCTCGAATCTTAAATTCATCAACACACAGGAAATGAAAATAAAGCGCCTGGCCAGCTCAGGCATTCAAAACCTGATTATTATTCCTTTTACACGCGATTTTTCAAGGACTTCATCAGAATCTTTTGTTAAAGATTATATTGTTGACAAAATACACCCTTACAAATTAGTGATCGGTTACGACCATCATTTCGGCAAAAACCGAATGGGCGATTTCAGAAAACTTTACGACATGGGTCATCGCTATGGATTTAAGGTTGAAAGAATTCCGGCACAGGATGTCGAAAACATAGCGATCAGCAGTACGAAAATCCGAAAATCACTCGAAGTCGGTGATGTACATAAAGCAAACAAACTACTTGGATATGAATATTCAATATCCGGTGAGGTAGTTCACGGGAATGAACTTGGTCGGACAATAGGCTTCCCAACTGCCAATATCAGGGTTGCAGATCAATATAAACTGATTACAGCCCGCGGAGTTTATGCATGTAAAGTGGAATGCAGGGGACAACTATACAAGGCTATGGGCAACATCGGCTACAGGCCTACAATAAATGAAAGCGATCTCACGATCGAAGCACATCTGTTTGATTTTGATCAGGACATTTATGACGAAACCATCACTATAAGGTTCATTGAGAGAATACGTGACGAGCAGCGCTTTGACAGCCTGTCTGACCTGCGAAAACAATTAGAAGCCGACAAGCTGAAGAGTCTCGAAATACTCTCAGGTGATATTCATGAAACAGACCCTTTTGTCGGCCAGATCTCGTAGCAAGTTACGGGAAAAATTCTATTTTTGTAGGGAAATTTATTGATATACACTTAATTTACAGACTATGATGAAGAAAAAGCTGTTTCAACTTTTCGTGTTCCTGGCAGCAAGTAGCATCCCTGCTGCCGGAATTGCCTGTACTAACTATCTGGTCACCAAAGGCGCCTCTGTTGATGGATCAACAATGATTACTTATGCAGCAGATTCCCATGTGCTGTATGGTGAACTATATCACTGGCCAGCCGCCCAGTATCCTGAGGGAACCATGCTTGATGTATATGAGTGGGATACGGGAAAATATCTGGGTAAAATTAAGCAGGCCTCTAAAACATATAATGTTGTAGGAAACATGAATGAATTTCAGGTTGCTATTGGTGAAACAACCTTTGGCGGACGTGAAGAGCTTGTGGATACAACAGGTATCATAGACTATGGAAGCCTGATTTACATCACATTGCAGCGTAGTCGGACGGCTCGTGAGGCAATCAAGGTAATGGCCGAACTGGTAGCGGAATATGGCTATTACAGTTCAGGTGAGTCATTCAGTATTGCCGACAAAGACGAGGTTTGGTTTATGGAGTTGATCGGAAAAGGAGTTGGAAACAAGGGGGCACTATGGGTAGCACTTCGCATACCCGATGGTTATATTTCAGGACATGCGAATCAGGCACGTATTACTACATTTACACTTGAGAACAAGAAAACATCTATTTCTTCCAAAAACCTTGACAAAATATTTGAACCCGCAATTGAAGTTGTATATTCTGAGGATGTTATCAGTTTTGCCCGGAATAAGGGCTGGTATCAGGGAAAGGACAAAAATTTCAGTTTTTCCGACACCTATGCACCAGTAAGTTTTGGCGGGGCCAGATTTTGTGAGATCAGGGTCTGGACGATGTTTAATCAGGTTGCTTCAGGAATGGATAAACACTGGGAATATGTAAAAGGAAACATACAGCACGAAGAAGTATTTGGTGATGGAACCGAAAACCCAAACAAATATGCCACCAACCGAATGCCTTTATGGATAAAGCCAGAGAAAAAAGTATCGGCTCACGACCTGATGATGTATATGCGCGACTATTTGCAAGGAACAGAGCTGGATATGAGCAAGGATTTTGGTGCCGGCCCGCATGGATTACCATATCGCTGGAGGCCACTTACCTGGAAAGTTGACGGAATTACCTACGTGAACGAAAGGGCAACAGCTACGCAGCAGACAGGTTTTTCATTTGTATCCCAGTCCCGAAACTGGTTACCTGATGCTATTGGCGGAATTATATGGTGGGGTGTTGACGATGCCAATGCTACTGTTTATATGCCAATGTACTCGAGTATCACTACAGTACCTCACAATTTTGAAAGGGGTAATGGAGCCTTGATGGAATGGTCGGAAACCTCAGGCTTTTGGATTTTCAATATGGTTTCAAACCTGTCTTATACACGCTACAACATGATTCAACCCGATGTGGAAAAGGTTAGAAACCAACTTGAAGCCGACTTCCTGCTGAGGACCCCTTCAATTGATGCTGCTGCACTTAAACTCTTCCAGGATGATAAATCCAAAGCGATAGCTTTCCTCACAGATTACAGCAATGATCAGGGCGCAAGAACTTTTCAGGCGTATAAATCATTGTATCAGTATCTTTTCATGAAATACATGGATGGCAATGTGAAAACTAAAGTTCCCGGACAACAGAATCCTGCTGTAAAACATCCGGGTTACAGCGAAACATTTTACAAGCGAATTGTTGACGAAACCGGCGACAAGCTAAAAGCCGGCTCATCTGACCATTAATCTTGTCTTTAATTACTAAAGGTGCTATGATATGCCTGAGTTCAACAGGTTGTCACAGCACCTTTGGTATTTTTGCCTTTATCTTGCCTCAAACAGGAAATGCATTTATCACATCAACTAATCTGGTCAAAATCAGTTTGTAATATTTAATGTTTTAAACCACGGGCTGACCAATCAAGCTTAAATACTTATACCCCAAATGGATCTAAGTTTGCAGTATCTTGGGAAATTCATTATTTTTGTAAGATAATTGACAGAATCACCTGAACATGGATACGCAGCAGTTTTCCAACCCAATTCCACGACCCAATGCTACCCGTTGGCTCTACCTGTTGTTGAGCGTTTTTGCTTTAATCATTATTAGTTTATCTATATGGCTTATTTCGACCAAATCAAACCTAAGGGTATTGCAGGAAGAAAAGGAAGAACAAAAACTTGCTTTCCAGCTTGAGGTTGACAGTCTGATAAAAGTTCACAACCGGACCAAGGAAGCCTATGGCACACTTGCTGACACATTGATTGCCAAGGACAGCCTGATTCAGGCCAATGCCATTGAAATAAAGAGGCTCTTAAATACAGAATGGGAATATTACAAGATCAAAAAGAAACTTGACCGTCTGCAGGTAATCTCACAAGGCTATGTAAGGCAAATGGATTCGCTCTATGAAGTAAACCGTGAACTGGCCGAAGAAAATGTTCGTATCAAAGAAGAGGTGAATATTGAGCGCAAGCGCAATGTTCAGCTCACAAGGGTTAAAGATGAACTTTCTGATAAGGTTGAGATGGCAGCAGTGTTTAAAACCTATAATGTGTCGGCCGATGGTGTGCGGGCTCGCGGAAGCAGGGGCGAGGTGAATACCGACAAAGCAGGCAGAGTGGAACGCATAAGGATATGCTTTAATCTGGCGCAGAATCCGATCATTCAGCCAGGAACAAAACACATCTACATAAGGATTGCCCAGCCGGATAATAAAATATTAGCCAGAGGGCGTGGGGATGAGTATTCTTTTCTCTATCAGGGAGAGAGGTTGCAGTATTCCATCCATAAAGTAATTGAATACGAACACGGTAAGGATTTCGAACAATGTGTTTACTGGGACAAAAGGGAAACACAGGAACTTGAACCCGGAATATACAATATTGACATTTACGAAGGTGACAATATTATTGGCCAGGTTAGTCTAACACTCAAAAAATGAGCGCGTGTTCATGTCCGTGACTTAACAGCCGGAAAAATACCCTCTGCGGCCATATAATCAATAATTTGATCAATATTCACGGATTCCCGATCCGGGTGCAGAACTACCGAAGGCTTTTCCGGAACTTCAAATATTTCATCAAAACCTGGCAGATGGGCAAGTTTACCAGCTTCAGCCAAATTATAGAGTTCAGGTTTATTGTTTCTACAATAGGCAAGATCGGCATCCATATATACCAGATGAAAACGATCCTTACCAATGATTTCAGCCAGTTGTGAGCGAATAGCTTCGCGCGGAGAGATAAATGAGCAGATTGTAATAATTCCCTGATCATTCAGGATTCGGGCAATATGTGCAACACGCCTCAGGTGTTCGGCCCTGTCGGAAGGTGAAAAATCCAGTTCACGGTTAAGTCCCGAACGGATAGTGCTGCCGTCCAGAAGGACAGTTGTTGCCCCCATGTCGAAGAGGCGCTTTTCGAGGGTGTAGGCTGCCAGATTTTTTCCACTCCCATGCATCCCTGTTATCCAGATGGTTGCGCCTTTCTGTCCATATTTGCCGACCAATTCGCCAGGGCTAATCAGTCCTTGTCCGCCCTCAACAAGCTTGCGTGTTTCTGGTTCGGTAAGCCTCGACCACATATCTGCCTGACTGATTTTGTCAATGATCATACCAACGGCACATGTATTATGGTTAATAGGATCTATCAGGATAAATGAGCCGGTGTTGTGGTTTTTGCTATATGGGTCGAATAAAAGTGGTTTATTGGTTGTGATAAGCACCCGACCAATTTCGTTCAATGAAAAAGAATTACATGAATGATGATCAAGCGTATTTACGTCAATACGGTAGCGAACCTGATCAATCCGGGCACGTGTTGTTTGTGCATTCTGTTTGATGAAAAACTGGGTAAACGGATCCATTGGTTCTTCATTCATCCAAACAATCATAGCTTCAAATTGCCTTTCGAGTCTGGGCTGGTTTTCAGGATGAACAAGCATATCGCCGCGTGAGACGTCAATTTCATCTGCTAGTGTAACCGTAACAGATTGAGGGACAAAGGCTGTGTTTGTATCACCATCCGTTGTTATAATCCGTGTTACCCTTGATTTTTTGCGTGAAGGAAGCACCATCAATTCATCGTTGAGCCTGAGAATTCCGGAACTTATTTTACCCGAAAAACCCCTGAAATCGAGCGTAGGCCTGAGGACATACTGAACGGGAAGCCTAAGATCATCAAAGTTGCGATCAGACCCCACATGAACAGTTTCAAGAAACTCGAGCAAACACTTGCCGTGATACCAGGGCATCAGCTGAGAGCTTTCAACAATATTGTCTCCATTGAGCGCTGAAAAGGGAATGAAATGAACATCGGGAACAGCAAGTCGGGTGACAAATGATTTATACTCCTCACAAATGCTGTTGAATACTTCCTCGCTGTAGTCAGCCAGATCCATTTTATTAACAGCCAAAACAATATGCTTAATACCAAGCAAGGATACAATAAAAGTATGACGTCTGGTTTGGGTAATCACACCTTTTCGGGCATCCACAAGTATGATGGCCAGGTTGGCAGTTGATGCCCCGGTAACCATATTACGGGTATATTGTTCGTGTCCGGGTGTATCGGCGATAATGAATTTTCGTTTGCTGGTGCTGAAATATCTGTAGGCAACATCAATAGTAATGCCTTGTTCCCGTTCAGCTTTTAGTCCGTCAAGCAGCAGGGCATAATCAATAGAATCACCGGCATGGCCGATTCTTTTGCTATCGCGTTCAAGTGTTGCAAGCTGGTCTTCGTAAACCTTCTTGCTGTCGAACAAAAGACGACCAATCAGGGTGCTTTTTCCGTCGTCAACCGAGCCTGCAGTTAAAAATCGAAGCAGGTCTTTTTTTTGATCCTGATCAAGATATTGGTGTATATCCATGCTTTTGTGGGTTCCGGTTAAAGAGTAGTGGGTATTTGTGTGTGTAAAAATGTCTCGGGATTCAGAAATAACCTTCTCTTTTCTTTTGTTCCATGCTGCCTTCCTGGTCAAAATCAATGACTCGTGTTGTTCGCTCTGATTTAGTGACGATCATCATTTCCTCAACAATTTTTTCTATAGTATCTGCTTCTGAATCAATGGCCCCGGTGAGCGGGTAGCATCCAAGTGTTCTGAATCTTACTTTTCGCATACGGGCTTTAGTGACCAGTTCGGGTGGCATACGATCATCATCAACCATGATCAGGTTTCCATCCAGCTCAACAATCGGTCTTTCTTTGGCGAAATATAGCGGAACTATTGGAATGTTTTCCAGGCGAATGTATTGCCAGATATCAAGTTCTGTCCAGTTGCTGATCGGGAACACCCTGATTGATTCACCTTTGTGAACCTTGGTGTTATAAATATCCCAAAGTTCGGGTCGTTGGTTCTTCGGATCCCATTGATGAAAGCGGTCTCGGAAGCTAAAAATCCTTTCTTTAGCCCTTGATTTTTCCTCATCGCGTCTGGCGCCACCGAAAGCAGCGTCAAACCGGTGTTTGTCGAGTGCTTTAAGTAGTGCTTGTGTTTTCATCACATCGGTGTGTACTTTGCTTCCGTGTGTAAAAGGGCCAATGCCAGCTTCGAAACCTTCTCGGTTGTGTTCTACAATAAGGTCCCAGCCCATTTCACGAGTATAGCTCTCCCGAAACTCAATCATTTCTCTGAACTTCCATTTACTGTCAATATGCATGAGCGGGAACGGAACTTTGCCCGGATAGAAAGCCTTTTCGGCCAGTCTTACCATCACCGACGAATCTTTACCTATTGAATAGAGCATCACCGGTTTTTCAAATTCAGCAGCAACCTCACGGATAATGTGGATGCTTTCGGCTTCGAGTTCCTTTAGGTTATTCAGACTATATGAATTCATTTTCATGGCATCACTCATTGATTACAGAATGAAACATCAAAGATGGTTAAAAACTGATTCGGGGTAATACAAACCCGAGGCAGGTGTTCATGCACTCTTCTACAGAAAACAAATCGGTTCGAAGTTCGATATCAGGATCAGGAGGCGCATCGTAGGGGGCACTGACGCCCGTGAAATCAGAAATCATACCTGCCCTGGCCTTCTTATACATACCTTTGACATCGCGGTTTTCACAAATATCTGCCGGTGCATTTACATACACCTCAATAAACCTTTCCGGGCCAATGATTTCTTTGGCCATTTCCCTTACCTTGCGGGTCGGGCTGATAAAACTGTTGATGCAGATAATTCCCGTATCCACGAAAAGTTTTGAAACCTCAGCTACTCTTCTGATGTTTTCGATTCGGTCGTTTTCAGTGAAGCCAAGGTTTTTGCTTAAGCCGTTTCTCAGATCATCCCCATCAAGTGTTCTGCAGACAAATTTACGCTGAGTAAGGGCATCGTATAAAGCTACAGCAAGTGTGGTTTTGCCTGCTGACGGTCTTCCAGTGAACCAAATGGTGCATGCGTGTTGGTGTAGGTTAGGGTTCATACTGGTGAAGTGTTGCATATGCCAATACTCATGCGTTGCTTGTTGCGGCATAAGCAATGAATGGAGGATTTTCCATGCCGGGAGTGTTGTAGCTTAGTTCATTATTCCCTTCTGCTGACACAACTTTTCCGCCTGCAGCAATAATGAGTGCATGACCGGCTGCAATGTCCCATTCGGAGGTAATCCCAAACCTTGGATATACATCGGCCAAGCCTTCTGCGATCATACACAATTTCAACGAACTGCCTCTTGAAATAATTCGGATTTCGCTATGTTCCCTTTTCACCTGATTGATAAAAGTTGTGGTTTGTGCGTTCAGGTGCGACCGGCTTGCAACAATAGTATATCCCGAGGAATGGTTGGAAAGTGGCAAACGCAAAGAAACTGGTTTTAAATTGTCAGCATCGGAAAGCAACAATGTGTCAGCACTTGCTTGTTCTTTTTTCCACGCACCATGCTGGTCGCTGAAATAAAGCAGATCCATTACAGGAGCATAAACTATGCCCATAACAGGCATACCCTGATCGATAAGGGCAATGTTTACTGTAAATTCATTATTACGGTTGATGAATTCTTTTGTTCCGTCTAATGGATCAATAAGCCAGAATCTTTGCCAGGTTTCACGTTTGTGGTAGGGAATGCTTTTGCCTTCTTCACTTACTACAGGCAGGTTGGATGGTTCGAGCATCCGAGTAATAATTTCGTTGGCTCTGGTATCAGCTCTGGTGAGGGGGCTATTATCTTCTTTGGTTTCTATATCAAATTCTGTGGCATACACTTCCATAATAGCTTTTCCGGCTTCAATGGCTGCCTGAATGGCTTTTTCAAGTAGTTGTTTCATAAATGTTAATGATAGTTTGACTTAGATTAAACTTTTTGTTCGAATTTCATGTACAAGTTGAATGGATGGCCTTGCGTCTTCCAGTCCGTACCCTCTTCCTTCGAAAATGTTTCGATAAGCCACTGTATGCAAATCGGTAAACCCTTCGCTGAAATCCAGTTCCTGGCCATTGATCGTTAATGATCGGTATGAGGATTGGTTTTTTTGTTTCACTTCGTTGGGAAGGGTTTCGGGGTTGATGCTCAGAAACCAACGAACACGGGCTTGTTTAAGGATCAGGCTCCCTGATGCTCGGTCTTTCGAATACTGATGAACCTGATTGTCCATGACAGGTCCGAAAATCCATAGCAGCATATCAAAGAAATGAATGCCTATATTGCTCGCTATTCCTCCGGATTTTTCGAGGTTTCCTTTCCATGATCTGTAATACCAAGAACCTCTGGAAGTAATATATTCAAGGTCAACAGAATATGTTTCATTTTGATTTTTTTCCACTTCTGCTTTTAGTGCCAGAATAACCGGATGATGTCTTAGCTGAAGAATGGTGTAAATTCGCTTTCCGGTTTCCTTTTCAATTTCATAAAGTGCATCTACATTCCAGGGATTGAGCACCAGTGGTTTTTCGCAAATGGCGCTTGCTTCGTTGCGAAGAGCCATCCGTATATGGGCATCATGAAGGTAGTTTGGAGAACAAATACTTACAAAATCAACTTTCCCTTGGGTTCCGCGACGGAGTTTATCTAAATGTCTGTCGAATCTCTCTGGTTCAGTGAAAAACTGTGTATCCGGAAAATAACTATCCAGTATTCCGACACTGTCGCAAGGATCAAGTGCTGCAACCAGCGTGTTTCCGGTTTCTTTTATCGCCTTCAAGTGCCTTGGGGCTATATATCCGGCGGCTCCTATTAATGCGAAATTTTTCATGCCTTGTTTGATCCTTATGATAAGTGTCTGGTCAGAAAAATAAGTTTGATCTCATCCAAAAAACAGTAGTTATTTTTATAGACGGGCATCAACAAGTTCTTTGGGCAATATACCTTTAATATCATACATAACACAATATTCGAGCTTATATTGCTCAAATTCCATTCCTTGAAATTCGTTATGTGCAACAGCAGCAACGATGGCACTGTATTTATTCCCGCTGAGTTCTTCAATTTTGGTCATGATGTGTATTCCATATTCTTCATGAACTTCTTCTTTATCGGCCCATGGATCAAAGGTGTCAACGATACAACCGAATGAACTCAATTCGCTGATGACATCAATTACCCTGCTGTTTCTGATATCCGGACAATTTTCTTTAAAGGTGATACCGAGCACCAAAACTGAGGCACCTTCAATTTTATGTCCCTTTTTAATCATCAATTTAATCACTTGATTCGCTACCATTATTCCCATATTATCGTTCAAACGGCGGCCAGCGAGGATGATTTCAGGGTTATAGCCTAATTCCTGAGCCTTGTGTGTGAGGTAATACGGGTCGACACCAATGCAATGGCCACCCACCAGACCGGGTTTGAAGGGCAGGAAGTTCCATTTGGTTCCGGCAGCTTCAAGCACTTCGGTTGTGTCAATTCCCATCCGGTTGAAAATTACTGCCAGCTCATTAACAAAAGCAATGTTGATATCACGTTGCGAATTTTCGATCACCTTGGCAGCTTCGGCAACACGTATTGAGCTTGCCTTAAAGGTTCCGGCGGTTATTATGCTACGGTATAATGCATCAACTTCTTCAGCCACTTCAGGAGTGCTGCCTGAGGTAACCTTGCGTATCTTGGTAACCGTGTGAACTTTATCGCCCGGATTGATTCGTTCGGGCGAATAACCACAGTAAAAATCTGTGTTGTATTTCAATCCGCTGAATTTTTCAAGCACCGGAACACAATCTTCTTCGGTAGCGCCAGGATATACAGTTGATTCATAGATAACAATGTCGCCTCTTTTCAACACTTTTCCAACTGTTTCAGAGGCCTTAATCAAGGGTGTCAGGTCTGGTCGCTTGTTTTTGTCAATCGGGGTGGGAACCGTAACAATATAATAGTGACAATCCTGAATATCAATCATGTTTTCGCTGACACTGAGTTTGGATGAGGCCGCCAGCTCTAAGTCGTCAACTTCAAGTGTACGGTCGTGACCTTCACGAAGTTCCTTAATGCGTTTTTTGTTGATATCGAAACCAACGGTTTCAAAATGTTTTCCAAATTCAACTGCAAGAGGAAGACCTACATAACCCAGGCCAATAACGGCAATTTTTTTATTATTCATTTTTATAAAATTGGATATTTATGATCATAACTGTATCGGGATATTGTGAGGCACTGCAGAAAATCCCTCAAAAACAAATAATTAATTTGGACAATCATGTAAAAAGCATGGAGTGTTCGTCAAAATTGTTTCATCCTGATTGGAGGATTGAGCAGCAAATTTACTCATTATTTTCTCCCGACATTGAGTTTACGTAAAATTCACAATGGCAATATATTGACAGGCTATGTCTTTAAGAAGGCAAACAAGTTAAAACATGCTACCGGTTAATCAGAACAAATACAAATAGATACACCACAGAATATTTGTTCGTAATGCCGTGGGCGTATTCGATTATTACTTAATTGGTACCAATAGATCCATTTTAGTTTGGCCATAAAGGTCAAATTGGTAATCCGGGACTACATACTGGCTTAAAAACCTATATTTTTGCAAAAACATTCAGCATATGTCAATGAAAAAAGGACCCGTTTCAGCATTTATCCTCCATCACTACCGTCATTTTAACGCAGCAGCACTGGTAGATGCAGCCAAGGGTTACGAAACACACCTTGAAGAAGGTGGCAAGATGATGATTACCCTTGCCGGGGCTATGAGTACTGCCGAACTTGGAATTTCACTTGCCGAGATGATCAGACAGGACAAGGTTCAGATCATTTCGTGCACAGGGGCTAACCTCGAAGAAGACCTGATGAACTTAGTGGCCCATAACCACTATAAAAGGGTTCCTAATTACAGGGATCTAAGTCCGCAGGACGAATGGGAACTGCTTGAGAGTGGTTTTAACAGGGTTACCGACACCTGCATTCCGGAGGAGGAAGCGTTCAGACGCCTTCAAAAGCATATTTATGCACTTTGGAAAGATGCAGACCAAAAAGGCGAACGGTATTTTCCTCATGAGTATATGTATAAAATGCTCCTTTCAGGAGTGCTTGAACAGTATTACGAAATTGACCCGAAAAATTCGTGGATGCTTGCAGCTGCCGAAAAAAACCTCCCTATCATTGTTCCTGGCTGGGAAGATTCAACAATGGGCAACATTTTTGCATCCTATTGTATCAAAGGAGATATCAATTCACGAACCATGAAAAGCGGCATTGATTATATGGTTTGGCTCTCCGACTGGTACCGCAACAACTCATCAGGTAAAGGGGTTGGTTTTTTCCAGATCGGTGGAGGCATTGCCGGAGATTTTCCCATTTGTGTGGTTCCGATGATGTATCAGGACCTTGAATGGACCGATGTTCCATTTTGGTCGTATTTCTGCCAGATATCAGATTCAACCACAAGCTATGGATCTTATTCAGGCGCTGTGCCCAACGAAAAGATCACCTGGGGAAAACTGGATATCAACACACCAAAGTTTATTGTTGAATCCGATGCAACGATTGTCGCACCGCTGATTTTTGCTTACCTGCTTGGATGGTAAAAAGTGTTGTCAGGTCTTTTTCAGGGGGAGGCAAATGGTAAATCTGGTACGCTCCAGTTCATTGGAAACAAACTCAACCCTTCCGTTAAGATATTGCTCTGTGAACAGTTTTATGCTGTAAGTTCCAATACCCCTTGATTTTCCCTTTGTTGAAAATGAACGCTGGAATAGCTGAAGTTGAATATCTGCAGGCATAACCATCTCGTTTCTGACCCACAAGTGTAATTCGTCTTTGGTAGTTTTGTTTCCTATAGTGACAGATTGACCTGGCCGTGATGCCTCCACTGCGTTTTTTATCAGGTTCAGGAGCACCCGTTTGAGTAACACGGGATCGGTTTCAAGCAATACGTCAGCCTGGTTCCCTTCAATAATTAATCTTATATCATGACTTACGTCGTGATGACTAATCTGGCTAACTGCATCCTCAATAAGGTGATTTATTGAAACCAATTTGAAATCGGCATCCAATAAACCGCGTTCAGCAGCAAGCAATTGGCGATGTGCCTGAATTTCTTCGATAAGGATGTCACTCAGCCTTGAGGCTGTCTTTATATATTGCTTTGATTCTTCAGGGTTTTCAGTTTCTTCAATGAATTCAATAAAACCCCTTAATCCGCCTGCAGTGTTCAATATGTCATGGAAAAACAGTTTTTCCAGGACCATTCTTCGCTTTTCATCACTGATGTCCTTAAATGAAAGCACCACAAATTCAGTTTCCTGATACCAGAAAGGGGAGGCAGTTATTTCAAAATCATAAGAAACTTCTCTTTCTTCAACAACAGCTGTTATCCGGCAATCATTAGAAACCTTATTGCCTGTATTTAAGCATTCCATGATTGAATTGACTGCCCCACAATGCCTGCAAGCCTCTGATGTGCCGCAACCTCCCGGAGTTTTTCCCGAATGAATGCAATTGATTAGTTCGCCAGTACGGAGACCGATAATTTCTTCAAACTTTTCGAATCCCATGGCCTCAAGCAGTTTGCGGTTTCCGTAAACCACCTGTCTTTCCCTGTTGAGTACGGCAGCTATATAGGGCAGAGCGTTGATAATCTCACTAACATGTTCGAGTCCTGAAAAGAGGTTATAATCGTGTTCTATATCAGACCGATGTGCACGGCCGGCCGGGGCATAAAAGGTTTGGTTTTTAAGATGGTCTTCCATTGGTTGTTTATTTCCGGCTTAATATGAGAACCAAAACAAGCACAACTGGACTAAATACAAACGAAACAAAAAACAGAAACTGTTTTGCAAGTTTGCTTTTTGAAGCAAACCGTTCTGAAAGGTAGAGCGATAAGGCATACCAAACGACAAAAGCAAGAGCTATCCACAATCCGGTCATATCAATAAAGGTAAGCGATCACAAAGATAAGTGGAATGACGATGCCAAGCACAGTCAGCCAGGCACCACGGGCAGTAATACCATCACCACCCCGGGGAATAAGAATTCCACTTAAGGCCAGAATTACAAGCGCACCGGCAAAAATATCAGAATACCATGTCCAGTATTTTGTTGGATTGTAATGGAGGTAATTCATTTCGCGAAAAAACAAACGCTTCCGTGTTAATTCAATATAACCTTCTCCTGTATCTGTGTTCACCACGGCCACGCCTCCATGCAAAAAGACTTTTAGTCGGTTTTCACGTGGGTAGTAGTGTTTTCGGTATGAACTTTTTTCCCCGTACTTATCAAGTAACTCCTTCACATCATCCTTGCCGAGTTTGTGGCTGAACGGGGTTTCGCTAATTGTTTTTTCAACAATAATATAGTTTGGGTTCCAATCGTGGCGGTGGTTAATTGCGATTCCTGAAAGAGCGTAAATAACAGTCATCCCGAAAAAGAAATAACCGAAATCGCGATGGACAGCTTTGTTCCATTTTCTCCATTTGAACGCCATGATGTTTCAATTTGTGTTGAACAAAAAACCAGGTAGTTGAAACGACCTGGTTTTATGTGAAGATTATATCAATAAATTAGTCTTTAATGATTTCGAATGCCGTGCACGAAATCGAATAAAAAGAAAGCTTGGTAACGCCCTGATCAGCCATCATTTGCCTGTATTTAGCTATCTGTTCGAATCCGGGGTCATCAATATGATGTCCGGCTTCTTTTTCGGCTTCAGTCATTGGTTCGCCACCACCAAGATGTTTTTCTTCTTCAATTCCCGCATGCAGTTCCTCTTCCCATTCCTGAAGATAGGCTTCATCAACAACTGATTCTTCCACTATGCCTGTAATGACAAAATCATAGCCTTCGTACTCGTTGTTAAATGCAGGCATGTTTTCGCCTGTGGTAACTTTTACGCGGCCTTCTTCCTCGGTACTGATCAGGAAAAGTTTACGTCCATCGCCCTTGCAAATATGGTCGGCCGTTCCTGAGATGGTAACCATTTGACCGACTAATTCACCTGCTTTGGCCTTGAAGCTTCCAACGGTGATTTCAACGGGAACTGTTTCTTCAGCGGTTTGTTCAGCCTGCTTTGGCGCCTGGCTGCATGATGCAGTGAACAACGCAATCAACATAACTGCAAATAATTTTTTCATAGTTTCTCCTGCTTTAAATTAAGGTTTGGTTTACCATGCAAAAGTACAATTTTTCACATGATTATCTGCAATAACAACTTCATGTTTGCACTACTGTTGGTTGGTTTTGCTCCGACATTAACGTCCGGATAAAACAATCCGGTCAAATACTGCTAAAAGCCAAGCTCCTGTTTGAGGTCTTTAAAACGGCTTTTGCTTATATTCACTTGTTTTCCATTACTTAGAACTACTACATAGCTTTCCTTCCCATACTGTTCAATCTGCTTGATATGCTTCATGTTGACAATATGACTGCGGTGTATTCTGATGAAATCAGTTGCAGGCAATGCTTTTTCGAAATAGTTCAGGGTTTCTTTTTTCAGGTAGCGGGCGTTGTCAGTGTAAATCATTACATAATCATCCTGTGCTTCAATTTGCTCAATTTCAGCTAATGGGATGACCTCAATTTTTGCGCCTGTTTTAACCACCACTCTTTCGAGCATTGGTGGCTGATCGTGAAGGTGCGTTGCCAGCCGGCTCACAGAGGAAGATTCCGGTTTTCGTGCCTGATAACGTTCAATAACTTTTTCGACTGCTTGCTTCAGGCGTTCACGCGAAAAAGGTTTCATCAGGTAATCAACCGCGTTAAGTTCAAATGCTTGCAGGGCATATTGGTCATAAGCGGTAGTAAAAACAACCTCGGGCATTTCGTCCAATAGTTCAAGCAATTCGAAACCAGTAAGTTTTGGCATTTGGATATCAAGAAAGACCAGATCTGGCTTGTTGTCGTTGATGGCCTTAAGTCCGGTAAAACCATCGGCAGATTCACCGATAATATCAATCTGTTCGAGTCCGGACAGGAATGAACGCAGCAGCTGGCGTGCAGGTTCTTCGTCTTCGATAATCAGGGTTCTTATTTTATTGTTCATGGCTGTTAAAAATAGGAATTTTCAGTAAAGCTTCGAACTCAATTTTTCCCATGTTTATTTCAAACAGGTCATTTCGCTGATAGATGAGCTGAAGCCGGTTACGGATGTTTTGAAGGCCGATGCCCTCGCCCTTGGGCCTTGCGGCTTCAGGGTCAAAATCGTTGGTAAGCCTGATATGCAGGAAACCGTCTTTTATACCACAATTCAGCTCAACCAGGACTTCCTCCACACTGTTGTAAACACCGTGTTTGATGGCATTTTCAAACAGTGGTTGAAGAATCATGTTTGGTATCTGTACTTCAAAGGACGATGCTTCGACATTTGAAATGTATTTTAAACGCTTTCCAAACCTGACTTTTTCAATATCAAGATACCGCTCTGTGTTCTCGAGTTCATTCCTGAGGGTTGTTTTTTCGTTACGGTTGTGGCTGAGCGAATAGCGAAGGAAGTCGGAAAGTTTAATAACCATTTCCTGTGCTTTTTCGGGATTGGTCATCGTCAGGGAACTAATTGAATTAAGACTGTTGAACAGAAAATGCGGATTGATCTGAGCCTTCAGGGCATTGAGTTCGGCCTCCTTGACCAGGTTGTTGAGCCTGGATTCAATTTTAAGTTTTTGCTGCAGGTCTTCATAATAAAGCGAAATATAGTAGAGCAGAATAAACACGAGGTAGAAGAATACGCCTATGATTGCCCTCCAGGGAAGTGAAGAATTTAAAAATTCAAGGTAGTCTTCCTGGTTGCTTTCCAGCGCTGCCACAATGAAATAACCTGAAGCGAGCCACAAACCGATCATAAAGGAGGCTGTCAGCAGGTGGTTAATGATCATGTCGGGCGTTGACAGGTTTTCACGAACACTAAAGCGCAGCACATACCACATATTAAAACCGATGATGGCAAGTATGATGTTGAACACAGCGGAGTCCGTTAAAGATGCCAGCAGGTCAATATCCTGATAATAATTCAAAACTGTTGCCTGAATCAGGATGATCAATAGCCAAACAGACAGGTAAATATAAAGGTATTTACGGTTTTTGGTAAACGGATTGATCATTGCTTGCTTTTATTGTGTTGGTACTTGAACAAAAAAAAAGTAAAATACTGACGCAGATTGGCATCAGTAAGTTACAAGGATTTTAGTAGGATTTCAATTCAATCCCGCCAAACAGGGCAACACCTTTGATGACCACTAGTTTTGAAGGATTAATCTGGGAGGGTACAATTCGTTTGTCGCTGAACCCGCCGAAAATCGAAACCACTTCCGATTTTATCTGCCAATCATCCGGCACAATCATGTTGGTGCCACCAAAAATGACCACAGCATCAATCACGCAACCATCAGGTGATGGGGTAGCGCTTTTCAGGTCGAGGTCGGTTCCTCCGAAAATGGCCGTAATTTTTCCGCCTCTGAGGTTGTTCGAAATAATCCTGCTGTTTCCCCCACCAAAGATGGCTGTTTCGTCAAGATAGTCCTCTGCATTTTCATTGGGCATTGTTGAAGCACTGAAAATGTGAGCTTTGCTGCTTTTCAGTTTTTTCCCGCCTTTGTGTGAGAGAATGATCAGTCCAATTCCGATAAGGATTGCAGGCCAGAAAAGTGTACTGAGCCGGATAGGATAATTGACCAGATCAGGAAGCCAGAAAATCAAGCCCAGGCTGATAAAAATCCAACCGGTAGTCCTGTTTTCGCGGTTCGAAAGGATAATGATACCAATACCAATCAGAAGGGTTTTCCACGAAATCAGATAATAGCTCAGGTTGAAGGGCAGAAGGTTGAGTTTGTCAAGCATCAGCAAGCCTCCGGCAATAACAAGCAGGAGTCCGGCAATAAGTCTGCGGTCGGTAGCAGGTTTAGTTTCCATGGTGTTTAATTTTTTCGGTGTTTGTAAATAAGGTTAATTTTTAAGCAAAACTAACTGGAATGCCCTCATTTGTAAAGAGTTTTTCGGCCAGCAGTGGATTTTAGTCGGTGAATGGCGAATATGAAACAGTGGTTAGCAATCATTTTAACAGCATTTCTGAAATCCGGTTTCTTTAAATCACCAACTTTTGGAACAAAAACCGATGATATCTGTTACTATGTGGTCTGTTCAATACTAACCGGGTAGTACACACTAAAAATGCTGTCCGTACAAAAAACTCATCACTTCTGTTCAACCAATAGCCCGTTTCATGCCAGTCATAGATTTTGATAACCGCAAAATACATTGTGCCAAAGGAAGTCAGTTGCGTGAGGTACTCATCAGCCATGGCATAAGTCCACACAACGGCAATTCGAGATACCTGAACTGCATGGGTGTTGGCACCTGTGGCACCTGCACGGTTAAGGTCACCGGCCATGTGAGCCCGATGAATGCCATTGAACGGATGCGTCTGAGCCTTCCGCCGCACAAGCCGGGCAAAGGGCTGAGGTTGTCGTGCCAGACCAAGGTGCTGGGCAACATCAGGATTGAGAAAGGCAAGGGGTTTTGGGGGCAGGAGATTGAGTAAGATTGTATCATTAAGACTCGATAAATTTCCTTTCAAACGCAAAGTAGTTTTAAAAAACAGTACCACACTTACTGACCTTATTCTGGTCTGATGAAGAAGCGGTAACATTTCTGTTACATTTGCCTGCCAACATTCAATTGACTAACTTCGCACTTTAAAAGTACAGGGATACTGTTATGGCCAAAGAAGCGCTTTTCGGCAAATTGCCCGGCGAGATCAAAGAGATTACTGCACGTCTGGGATTGCCGGCCTATGCCGCTGTTCAGATCACCGAATGGCTTTATAAGAAGCATGCCGTCACCTACGACGAGATGACCAACCTCTCGAAGAAAAACCGCGACATGCTTGCAGCAGAATTTGACCTCGGCCGCACTTTAGCTTCAAAGGTCCAAACATCTGCCGACGGAACAAAGAAATATCTGTACCCGACAACCGACAAAAGGTTCATCGAAGCAGCCTACATTCCCGACGAGGACCGGTTCACTCTCTGTGTTTCCTCACAGGTAGGCTGCAAAATGGGATGCCTGTTTTGCATGACCGGAAAGCAGGGGTTTCAGTCACACCTTTCAGCGGGCGAAATCGTGAATCAGATCAGCAGCCTTCCCGAGCGCGACAAACTCACCAATATCGTCTATATGGGAATGGGCGAACCTTTCGACAACCTTGATAACGTGATGCACAGCCTCGAGATACTGACCTCCGAATGGGGTTATGCCATGAGCCCGCGCCGAATAACGGTTTCAACCATAGGCATGATACCCGCCATGAAGCATTTTATCGAACATTCCGACTGCCACCTTGCCATAAGCCTGCACACACCTTTTCATGATGAACGTCAGAAACTGATGCCTATTGAAAGTGTTTATCCGGTGAAAGATGTTGTTGAAGTGTTGCGCTCATATGATTTTGGCCGGCAGCGGCGCATTTCGTTCGAATACATTATGTTCAGGGATGTCAATGATACACACAGGCATGTGAAGGAGCTGGCCAGACTGCTGAACGGTCTTCGCTGCCGGATCAACCTTATCCGCTTTCACCCCATTCCCGATACGCCCCTCGAAAGTTCGACCGAAGAAAGCATCCAGCTTTTTCGCGAAGGATTGCTGAAGAAAGGTATTCGCACCACACTGCGGGCCTCACGCGGACAGGATATCTTTGCAGCATGCGGGCTGTTATCAACCAAAGAACTGGTTAAGATGCAGGCCACTGATTTTTAAACCGAGCCACAAGAACCAAATTGTTTTTTTTCGCTCCAATCAAACCAATCGCAATAACACCAAAGATGAAACAGCTTAATAAAAAGGGTTTTGCAAGTGACAACTGGTCGGGAGTTTCGCCCGAAGTGATGCAGGCCTTGTCGGCAGTTAACACAGCCCATCATCCGGCATATGGCGAAAACGATCCCTTGCTTGAGGAAATCCAGCAGCTGTTTAAGGAACACTTCGGACCTGAGGCAGTTACCTTTTTTGTATATAATGGAACGGCAGCCAATGTGTTGTCGGTTCAGCAACTGCTCAAATCGTGGCAAGCGGTGGTTACGCCACACTCGGCGCACCTGAACGAGGACGAAGCCGGAGCCCCGGAAAAATTTACCGGCGGAAAACTGCTTACGGTGCATTGTCCGGATGGAAAGATCAGGCCCGAACAGGTTGAACCATTCTTGAACAGTATTGGCTTTCAGCACCATGTACAACCCAGGCTGATCAGCATTTCGCAAGTCACCGAGTTAGGCACCATATACACCACGGACGAAATAAAGGCACTTGCTGATTTTGCCCACGCCAACAATATGTTTTTGCACATGGATGGGGCCAGAATAGCCAATGCAGCAGTTGCTTCGGGTCTTACTTTTCATCAGATGGTCACAGATACAGGAGTGGATGTGCTCTCGTTCGGAGGAACGAAAAACGGATTGATGTTTGGTGAGGCTGTGGTTTTCCTGAAGCCCGGACTGGCCGATGGTTTCGAATACAGCCGCAAGCAAGGGATGCAGTTAGCCAGCAAAATGCGCTTCATAGCGGCTCAGTTTAAGGCTTACCTCGAAACCGGCTTATGGGAACGTAATGCTTCCAATGCCAATGCAATGGCCCGGTTGTTGGCCAGCAAACTTGAATCCATACCAGGTATCAGCCTGAGCAGGCCAGTTGAAGCCAACGGGGTTTTTGCCATCATCCCTCCGGAAATTATCCCTTTGCTCAGGCAACAGTATTTTTTTCATGTGTGGAACGAAAGCATCAGCGAGGTGCGGCTGATGTGTTCATTTGATACCACTATTGAAGATGTTGAAGGGTTTGTTGCGTTGGCAAACAGTTTGATTGTTTCATGATGGTTCCCCCGCTACCGTGCGAATCCCATCGCGTGGCTTTAGTAACAATTAAACCAATCAAATTCTTTGCTTTTCCGGCACTTATAGCTAATGAAAAGCTTTTAACCATTGCCACGCGAAAAATTCGCGCGGGAGAGAGGGGTAACACAAAAGCCGGAGCAATCCAGCTTTTGTGTTTAATATTTCATTAAAACATTTGTAGAATCAGGCTTATTCTCACAATATTTATAGTGAAAAATCTCGTTCAATTCTAATTCTTTCTTCTCCGGGGTTATTTTTTTAAAAAATCGTATTGTGGAATCGTTCTCAATCTTTGCCCATCGTTCCTCTACCCTATACTCATGATACCGTTGCCTCGAAGTGGGATCGAAAGTTTGAACTTTTAGAGTATCCCCTTCGATTATGAAACAACCCCAATAATAAGGAATGTTTCTTTCATTAATTTGAACACACTCATCGCCCTGCTCATAAGTTTCTATGCTTACATGATAATAGGTACCATCTATGAAGTAATAGTTAACACCTACGTTTCCATCAATATCTGCAATATAGATCCCATTCATTTTAAATTGGTTCTTATACACAAACTTCCCCTTATAAGTTAATCCGCTTGCATCAAGTGGGAACTCTTCTTTTCTACAACTATTGTTTAGCAATAACATAACAGTTGCAATTCCTTGAAAAATAATTTTTAATACCATAAGCTAAATCTGCTATTTGTACTTCCGCTGGCGCGGATTTGCAATCCGTGCAAACCAATTCTCATGCAAAAACGAATCATTCACGTCAATGAGGATTATTACATTTACCTTTCAGTTCATGAATCAAAACTAATCAATTAATGAATATGTTGATCATCTGATTTTGAAACTGGTATACCACTTTCAATAATTTTCTTATGAACGGATGTTTGCTTTTCTATAGGCACGGATTGCAAATCCGCGCCAGCGGGGCGAAAGATTACCTTCGGTGAGAGAAGTTCGCGCGGCAGCGGGGGGTCGAACGGCAGCGACCAGATAATTCACGGGTAATAATACAAGCAATATGCAAAACTGCCATTCTCCATAGGAAAACGGCAGTTTTATTCACATGACAGATGAATGATTATCATCTGTTTTTATCAGTCGTTACTTACCCCTGATATCCATTTCCTGAATCAGGTTTTGAGCATTGGCGAATTTATCAATAACAAGAAGCACATATCGGATGTCAACGTTGATGGTGCGTTGCACGGCAGGTTCAAATGCTATATCGCCGCTCATGGCTTCCCAGTTGCCATCAAAAGCCAGGCCGATCAGCCTTCCCTCTCCGTCAATCACAGGGCTGCCCGAGTTACCACCTGTAATATCGTGGTCGGTGAGGAAGTTGACGATCATCTTTCCGTCTTTGGTTCCGTAAGGCCCGAAATCCTTATTGTGGTAAATATCCTTGAGCTTCCCGGGCACAACGAATTCCCAGGTTGAAGGGTCTTCCTTTTCCATGATTCCTGTCATGGTAGTCTCATAATTATAGTGAACAGCATCAGCGGGGTAGTAATCCTGCACTGTTCCGTATGTAAGTCTGAGACTGAAGTTTGCGTTTGGATAGAACACTTTGCCCGGCTGCATGGCCTTCAGGCCTGCCACAAACAGCCGGTTCCCCTTTTGAAGGTCATCATTGGCCTGTTGTGTGTTTTTCTGTAGTTGTGACGACATTTCGCTGAACGCCCTGATCAGGACATAAGCCGGGTCGCCGGTGATGCTTTTTGCCTTTGGGTTTTGCAGTAAAGCCTTCACTTTGCCGGGATCGGCAAAGTGGGTTTTTTTGAACACATCAGCAGCCAAGGCATCGAAGTTACCTTTGTATTTGCTGACGATTTGCCCAAGGATCTCAGGCTGTTGTTCCGTTGCCACATCCTCGTAAAACATGCGCATCATATTGGCCAGAAGGTTTTGATCAATGCCGGCATCATAGTTTTTAAAATGGTCATCAATACCTTTTTGGAGTCTTTCAATTTCTTTATTCAAAGCTGCCTTGTCCGCGTTTTTATCGGCAAGCAATTCGGCTAAGCGGTTAAACCGGTTGGCATAAGCAGGCAATTCACTGCCCCTCATAACGGCTTCGGTCAGGTACCAGCGTTGAAGGTTATATGTTCCAAGTGTTTGATAAGCACCGGAAATCAATGGCAAAGCCTGTCCATAGGCAGCCATGTGTGTTGGACTGGCCTCAATCCAGTGGGTGAAATCTTCTTCGATGCGTTTTTTCTTTTCAGCTACATTAAGCCTTTTAAGTCCGCGGGTCTGGCCGATAAAGTATTTCCAATAGTTAGACGTACCGGCATGTTTTGATGCGTACTGTAACCGCACTTTTTCGCTGGCATCCATACCCTCTTTCATGATACGCAATTTTTCTTCGCGAATTTTTACAATGGTTGGGTTGGATTCGTTAATAGCCATTTCAACGCCCCACGAAGTGAGGTATCTGTCGGTGCTTCCGGGGTTTCCAAGGATCATGGAAAAATCGCCTTTTTTCACTCCTTCGATGGAGATTGGCAGGTGGTGCCTGGGTTTAAATGGTACATTATCAGCGCTATATTCAGCCGGTTTGTTGTCGGCTCCTGCATAAACACGAAACAAGGCAAAGTCGCCTGTGTGTCGGGGCCACATCCAGTTGTCAGTGTCTGCACCGAATTTACCGATCACTTCAGGAGGTGTGCCGGTAAGTCGAACGTCCCTGAATGTTTCATAAACAAGCAGATAGAATTCATTTCCTTCAAAATAATCCTTTACGACGGCATTGTAGTGTGTGTCTTTTACAGCTTCTTCTTCAATTATTTTTCGGTTTTCTGACAGTGCTTTGCGGCGTTCGGCTTCTGTCATTTTATCATTGATGTTGTTCAACATCCTTGATGTGACATCGTCCATACGGATCAAAAATTGCACGGTTAGGCCCGGAATCGGGATTTCCTCGGCGAAGGAAGATGCCCAGAAGCCATTGGACAGGTGGTCGTTTTCGACTGTACTTACAGATTGGATTGAACCATAACCGCAATGGTGGTTGGTCAGCAACAAGCCTTTTTCGGAGATCATTTCACCTGTACATCCCCGTCCAAAAATTACAATAGCATCCTTAAGGCTGCTTTGGTTGGTGCTGTAAATTTGTTCGGCTGTGAGTTTGAGCCCCATTTCCTGCATGGTGGCATAATTGAGTTTTTCAATCAGCATGGGTATCCACATACCCTCATCTGCGCGGAGTTGGACGCGCCATAATGCTGATACAAGTATCAGAACCAGAATAATTTTCTTCATATTAGATTTGGATTTAAGATTAAAACTTACAATAACATATAGGCTGATCAAACAAAGCGCTCGCCCTTTTCTACTTTTATATCGTTGACAAATTGCCTGATCTGCTGCTCGTCCTCCTTACGGCAAATGAGTAAGGCATTGTCCTCTTCAACCACAATATAGTCAGTAAGGCCCTGTAAAACAACAAGTTTATCCTTAGGCATATGTACAATGCAGCCCTGGGTTTCGTAGGCCATAACATGATTTCCCACGATGGTATTCTGGTTATTGTCCTTATTACGGGTATCGTATAATGAACCCCAGGTTCCGAGATCGCTCCAGCCGAAGTCAACAGACATAACGTAAACGTTGTCGGCTTTTTCCATGATGCCATAATCAATGGAAATGTTGCGGCAAACCGTGTAGGTGTTTCGGATAAACTCGGTTTCGGCTTCAGTTCCGTAAGCCCCTTTACCGTCTTTGAACAGGTCGTTAACTTCGGGCAGGTAATGCTCAAAAGCTTGTTGTATGCTTTTTAACGACCAGATGAAGATGCCCGAGTTCCACCTGAAGTCGCCACTGGCCAGAAAACTTTGTGCAAGTTCAAGATTGGGCTTTTCGGTGAAGGTTTTCACTTTCCTGAGTTTGGGGAGTTCAGGCAGGATTTCCTTGTCCATCAGTTGGATGTACCCATATCCTGTATCCGGGCGGCTGGGTTCGATCCCTAAAGTTATCAGCCAGTTGTTATGTGTTGCTGCGTTCATGGCATCAAGCACATTTCTGGTGAATTCTTCTTCGTTAAGTATGATGTGGTCAGAAGGGGCTACAAGTATGGTTGCTTCCGGATTTTTTGCCATGATGGCGTGGTTTGCATAAGCAATGCAAGGTGCTGTATTTCGGCGGGCCGGTTCGCACAACACCTGAGTTGGAATAATAGACGGAAGTTGTTCGAGTACCTGATCGCGGTACATGTCATTGGTAACAACATATACATTTTCAGGAGGGCAAATCCGGCAAAGCCTGTCAAAAGTCATTTGGATCAGGGTTTTCCCCAGTCCGAGGATATCAATAAATTGCTTTGGGCGTGCAGTTGTGCTCATGGGCCAGAAGCGGGCGCCAATGCCACCGGCCATAATTACACAATAGTGGTTTGGGTTAATGTTCATCAGGGGTGTTTATATCAAAGGTTTGTGCGGCACAAAAGTAATAAAAACTCTCTCAATCGTTTGCGTCAAGCATTTCTACCCTTGCGACAGGATTGAACAAATAGAGTCGTCCGGTTGACATACATAAACACTTAAAGCGTTTTCGGCGGCGCTCAAGTTTTTTGAATACCCTGCCTGATGATGCCCTGAACAAGCTGCCTTCGGGAAGGGTTTCCAGTTCGGTGCCTGATGCTTTGTGTGTGTCGTACCTGGCCAATATCCTTGTTAAAGCCAGATCAGTTCCATTGATAGCTTTTGCATTTTGCAGGTAGTTTCTTAGCGGGAAAGCTATCTCATCAGGAAAAATATGCTGTTCCAGATATGGTTGCATCAATATCCGATAAGCCTCTTTCCATTCCTGACCATGAGGCATCACTTTATTTCCATACCGGTCGTACACCAGAGCGTGTGCCTGTTCGTGGACAAAAACAATCAGGAAATGAAATGGGTTGAGGTCGCCATTGACAGAAATCCGGTGGCTTTTTCCGGCCGCTCCGGGCCTGAAATCACCCAGCTTGGATTTACGCGACCGGCTTACCGTCAGCCGGATGTTTCCATTTTTCAAGCCCTCATATACAGTGTTGATAGCCGGTTGGGGCAAATACCTGGCAAGGATTTCAGTATCGGCCGGCATAAAAAGCCATACTTGGTTGGTTTTCAGTAATGTTGTAACCCCAGCGCGAACAATCGCAGTTTCGCTTTTTGTGTTTCATCGCAGGCCGGTAAGGCGATCTTGTGCTGGAGCATGAAGCTGCTGATAACGATAAAAGTATTATCAGTATAAAGAAAAACTTTGGACAGAGTTTTGGGGGAATTGTATAAAAACGGTGTGCCATATCGGGCCAAAAATACATGTTTTTACAATGTGTAGGAACAAGCCGCAACAACCATCTGATTTCCTGCAGACGTGCACACGACGTTGATCGAAGGTGTCAAATGATTGCATCGGTTTGCTAATAAATTAGTTTTATCAGAAACATCGTACCTTATTATGATTTACCTTAGCGGTGTTTTTCAATAATTATGCTATGGTCATGATCAGGCTGCTGGGCGAGTACCTGCTGCTTATGTTTACAACCTTCAAGCGACCCGACAAAGGCCCTGTGTTCAGGCGGCAGTTGATGACCGAATTTGTCGGGCTGGGAGTAGATTCATTTGGGATAGTTGCCATTATTTCCATTTTCACAGGCGCCATAGTTGCCATTCAAACGGCCTATAATATTGATTCGCCGCTGATTCCTTTGTCAATGGTTGGGTTTACTACCAGGCAAATGGTTATTCTTGAGTTTTCCCCAACAATTGTAAGCTTAATTCTGGCAGGCAAGGTGGGTTCGCGGATAGCATCTGAAATAGGTACCATGCGTGTAACCGAGCAAATTGATGCGCTCAGGGTGATGGGCGTTAATCCGGCCAACTACCTCATTTTGCCCAAAATAACAGCATCTATGCTGTTCAATCCGGTGCTGATTACATTTAGTATCGTACTCGGGATTTTTGGGGGGTGGGGTGCTTGTGTTGTTACCGATCTGGTTACGTCCACAGACTTTGTTCAGGGTTTAAGGGGATGGTTTGAGCCTTTTACAGTCACCTATGCCATGATCAAAACCCTGGTGTTTGCGTTTATTATTTCATCTGTTTCGGGATTCCTTGGGTATAACGTTCAGGGAGGCTCTATAGAAGTGGGCAGGGCAAGCACAAAAGCTGTAGTTTACAGCAGTATTTTGATAATTTTCTTCGACCTCATCCTTACTCAGCTCCTGCTCATATGATATTTGTAAACAGCATAAGCAAATCATTTGCCGAAAGGGTTGTGCTCGACAGCATCAGCACCAGTTTTGAAAAGGGCAAAACCAACCTGATCATCGGACAGAGCGGATCGGGCAAAACCGTGCTTATGAAATGCTGTATCGGCCTGCTTGATCCTGATGCCGGGGAAATTCTTTACGACAACAGGACTTTTTCGGGCATCAGCGAAAAACGCAAACAGGATATCCGAAAGGAAATGGGAGTGTTGTTTCAGGGAGGCGCACTGTTCGATTCGTTCACTGTAGAGCAAAATGTTATGTTTCCGTTGAATATGTTTACCGATATGACCCCTGAAGAAAAGCTCGATCGGGTTAATTTCTGTCTGAAAAGAGTGAACCTTGTTAATGTGAACGGACTCTATCCATCAGAAATAAGCGGTGGTATGATGAAACGTGTTGCCATCGCAAGGGCTATTTCCAACAGCCCCAGTTACTTGTTTTGCGATGAACCCAACTCCGGACTTGATCCCAAGACAGCAGAGGTAATTGATGAACTGATTAGTGAAATCACTCAGGAATATAATATTACCACAGTGATTAACACCCATGATATGAACTCAGTATTGCAGATAGGCCAACGGATAACATTCCTCTACAACGGGAAACTTTGGTGGGAAGGAGACAAAAATACCATACTCGATACTGATAATCCGGAATTGCAGGATTTTGTGTTTTCAACAGAACTCACCAGACGCATAAAAAAATAATCCCATGAACTATTTGGATATCATTTTTGCCTTTTTGCTGATCTTATCAGCATTTAGCGGTTTCTCCAAAGGATTTGTTATTGAGTTGACCTCCTTAGTTGCACTCATAGCCGGTATTTTTGCTGCGATATATTTTTCCGATGTGACTGCTGATTTTTTAACAACCTACTTCTCCTTTAGCTCAAAATACCTTTCGATAATTGCCTTTACGCTAACCTTTATATTGGTTTTGATCGCAATAGTTATTGTCGGACGCATTGTTGAGAAATTTGTTGATTTGCTCATGCTGGGATTTCTCAACAAACTGGCAGGATTGTTATTTGGCGTATTGAAAGGAATACTTATACTCAGCATATTGATTTTTGTAATCAATTACTTTGACCAGGGAAGACAATGGCTTGCAGACAAAGCCTCAAAGAATTCATTCCTTTACCCCTACATTGAACCTATTGCCCCAACGATTTATAACAAACTTAATTTGCCTGAAAACCTTGAGATTACTCTTCCCGTCGGTGATGACGAAAAGACAATTATTTAATTGGGTTTGCTCCAGGTATTGATTCCATCATGAATGTTTCCGAGGCTGTTCTCCGCATGAATGAAATGGGAAAAATGGGAATTCCCTTTCTTTTCGTTTTTGATTTCCTGATGAATCATCCGATCGTATGTCCTGTTGATGAAATTGACCCTGAAAACATGCAATTTTTCCTCAGGAGAAAAACCGGCAATCCTGACTATTCACAACCCATGCCTGAGCTCCCGGTATTTGAGATCGAACCTCCTTCCAGAATCGCTTATGAGGAATCCTTCAACAAGGTTATGCACCACCTGCAACGAGGCGATTCGTACCTGCTTAACCTCACCATGCCCGTACACATAAAAACTAATCTGAGCCTGAAAGAGATTTATTTGTTGAGCAAAGCGCCCTATAAATTATGGATAAAAGACAGATTTACAGTTTTTTCCCCCGAACCTTTTGTCCGCATCCGGGATGGAAAAATATTTTCATACCCCATGAAAGGAACATTGGATGCCACGATTCCTGATGCAGTGAATATACTTCTGAACAATGAGAAAGAACTGGCCGAACATTATACAATAGTTGATCTTATCAGGAACGACCTGAGCATGGTGTCGGAACAGGTTAGGGTGGAGAAGTTCAGGTTTGTCGAAGAAATCACAACAATTAAAGGCAGATTGCTTCAAACAAGTTCGCTTATCTCGGGTCGTCTGCCAGAAAACTACGTCAACCATATTGGCGACCTCATTATAAAGTTACTACCCGCGGGTTCGATAAGCGGAGCGCCAAAGAAAAGGACTGTTGAAATAATCCTTGATGCCGAACAATATGAAAGAGGATACTATACGGGAGTTTTTGGAATTTTCGACGGAACAGGACTTGACAGCGCAGTAATGATCCGGTATATTGAGCAAACACCGCAAGGACTGATATTCAAAGCCGGAGGCGGCATAACGGTCAACAGCAATATGCAGCAGGAGTATGACGAACTGGTCAGCAAAGTTTATCTGCCAGTGGAGGCCAATCCATGAACTATCTGTTTTTTGAAAGCATCAGGCTGTTCAATGGCCGTTTTGAGAATCTTTCGCTCCACGAAGAAAGAATGGCCCGTGCCCTGAAGTTTTTTGACGGCCGGACAAGTAAACCAGACCTGAAGCATCACCTTTCCGGATTCGATATTCCTCAAAAAGGACTGTATAAGTGTCGTTTATCTTATGCGCCCGGGCTGGCCCCTCCTGAATTTGTACCCTACAACCGAAAAAGGATAAGCAGTCTCAGGCTTGTCGAATCTTCCGGCTGCAGCTATCCGCATAAGTTTACCGACCGCTCATGCATTGAGCAGCTTATGGAGCAACGATTGGATTGTGATGATATCCTTATCACTCGTAACGGATTCCTGAGCGATACCTCCTATTGCAATATATTTCTAAAGAACAGGCAAGGCGTTTGGATCACCCCGTCGACACCTTTATTGCCCGGAATCCAAAGGCAATCAATACTCATGCATGATATTGCCGAAGCCAAAACCATTCATGTTGATGAACTCAGAAGTTATATTTCATTTAAACTTGTAAATGCTATGATCCCTTGGGAGGATTCGGAGGAAATTCCTGCCGGAAACATCATTGGTCACCGAATTGGCTAAAACCGGACTGATTTGTCACCTTTTTCGTATTTTTACCCCAGATTCAGTTTAAAACACTTGAAATAAGCCATAAGGATAAATATTCACAGCAACTGAATATGAATGTTTGACTTACGGCGATTCCATCTGAACTATTAAAAATAAAATATATACAGATGAAAAGATCATTTTTATTCTTATTGGCATTTCTTGCTATCAGGCTGCTTTTTGCCGGCGAGGGCATGTGGATACCAATGTTGCTGCAACAACTCAACGAAAAAGAAATGAAGGAAATGGGCATGAGGATTACTTCAGAAGACATTTACTCAGTTAACCAATCGAGCCTTAAAGATGCCATAGTGTTGTTTGGGGGCGGATGCACCGGTGAGCTTGTTTCGGACAAAGGTCTTTTGTTCACCAACCATCATTGTGGGTTCAACGAAATACAAAAACACAGCACGGTCGAAAACGATTACCTCACAAAGGGTTTCTGGGCAATGAATATGTCAGAGGAATTGCCAAACCCGGGCCTTACTGCTGTTATGCTGAACCGGATGGAAGAAGTTACAAACGAGGTGCTTAAAGGCGTAACGCCCGAAATGACTGAAAACCAGCGCACTCTTCTGATTCGTGAAAACAGTCGCCAGATCACTGAAGCAGCTGGCCGCCAATCGGGACTCGAAACTTCGATCAGGCCTTTTTTTCAGGGGAATAAATATTACATACTTTATACCCAGACATTTCGCGACATCAGGTTAGTAGGAGCTCCTCCAAGCAACATTGGCAAGTTTGGCGGTGATACCGATAACTGGGTATGGCCGAGGCATACAGGCGATTTCGCCGTTTTCAGGATTTATGTCAATAAAGAAGGAAAACCGGCGGAATACAGTCCCGATAACGTGCCCTACAAACCGGCTTACCACATTCCTGTTTCATTGAATGGAGTCGAAGAAAACGATTTCACTTTTGTGTTTGGCTATCCAGCTCGTACCAGACAATACATCCCGTCAATGGGTGTTCGGCAAACCACCGAAGTGGGCAACCCGCACAAAATCGCCCTGCGGGATATCAGGCTCGAAGTATTTAAAAGATATTCGGCCTCTGATCCGAAGATTCGCCTCCAATACGCTGCCAAAGACGCACGGGTGGCCAATGCCTGGAAAAAAATGATTGGCGAAAGCAAGGGCATCCGTCGCTTGAACGGAATCGAAAAGAAACAGCATCAGGAACAGGAATTTATGTCATGGGCAAAATCCGAAAGCAACCGGAATTTTATGTACGGAGAGATAATCCCGGCTTTTGAAACAACCTATGCACAACTAGAACCGCTCATGCTTGCTTCAGATTATATCAATGAAGCAGGACTGGGCATCGAGCTGCTGGCTTTTGCAAACCGTTTTTGGCCCCTGGTGGAAGAAAGCCGCAAAGCAAGCCCCGATGCTGCGAAACTTAACAATATAATTGATGGCCTAAAAAAACAGACGGCTGCTTTTTTCAAAGATTACCACCAGCCTATTGACCAGGAAATAGCCGTTGCACTGCTGAGGCTTTATGACCTCAACCAGAAGGCACCTTTCAGGCCTTCATTCCTTGAGGCAATCAATAATGACTTTCGTGGCAATTATCAGGCCTACGTGGACAGGTTGTTTGAGAAAACGATGTTTACTTCCGAGTCGGCCATAATGGCTGTATTAAACGACTTTTCACTGGCCAGACTGCGTCGCCTGACTGCTGATCCGGCCTTCAAAATCACGTCTGATATGAGGGAGTTTTATAACAGTCAGGTCCGCGATCAGCTTGCCACCCTCAACATACGCGTTGACAGCCTGCAACGCATTTATATGCAGGGACTTGTTGAAATGCAACCTGAACGGCGCTTTTATCCCGACGCAAATTTTACCCTTAGGGTCACCTATGGAAAAGTTGAAGGATATTCGCCCGCCGATGCTGTGTATTATGAGCATTTCACCACACTTGAAGGCATATTGGAAAAAGAAGACCCCAATGTGTATGATTATGTTGTGGAAGAAAAACTTAAAACCTTGTACCACTCAAAAGACTTCGGTGATTATGCCGGAAAGGATGGGAAAATGCGGGTGGCTTTTGCGGCATCAAACCACACCACCGGAGGCAATTCGGGCAGTCCGATCCTGAATGCAGAGGGACAGATGGTAGGTATAAATTTTGACCGATGCTGGGAAGGCACCATGAGCGATCTGATGTACGATCCGGCCATGAGCCGCAATATATCAGTAGATATACGGTATGTGTTGTTTATCATTGACAAATTTGCGGGCGCAAAACACCTGATTGACGAAATGACCATCGTCAAAGGTTCTTGAACCAAACAAGCCAGACAGGCCTGAAAGTAATTTTAACGTACATTCACTAAAACCGCGGAATGATGAATCAGGAACGCCCGAAACTATTTTTACTCGACGCCATGGCGCTGATCTACAGAGCATTCTTTGCCCTGAACAAGAACCCGCGAATCAATTCAAAAGGTCTGAATACGTCGGCAATACTGGGATTTGCAAATACACTGATGGAGGTTTTGGCGAACGAAAAGCCATCACACATAGGCGTGGCTTTTGATACAATCGCACCTACCCAACGGCATCTTGATTTTGCCGAATACAAGGCAAACCGCGAAAAGATGCCGGAAGACCTGGAAAAATCCCTGCCTTATATTATTGAGCTCATCAGGGCTTTCAACATTCCCTTGCTGCTTGCTGATGGCTTCGAGGCCGATGATATCATCGGAACACTTGCCAGAAGGGCTGAAGATGAAGGCTTTGACGTGTTTATGATGACTCCTGATAAAGATTTCGGGCAACTTGTCACGGATAACATCAAAATCTACAAGCCATCCAGGGGAGGCGAAAAACCCGAAATCTGGGGCATTGAAGAAGTGTGCAGCCGCTTTGGGATAAAACAACCCGAACAGCTTATTGACATTCTGGGTCTTTGGGGCGATGCTTCCGACAACATACCCGGAATTCCGGGCGTTGGGGAGAAAACAGCCATCAAACTTATTTCTGAATACGGCTCCATAGAAAACCTGTTGGCGCACACAGACGAACAAAAGGGGAAACTTCGTGAAAATCTGGAACAATATGGCAATCAGGGTCTTCAATCAAAACAATTAGCCACGATACTTACAGATGCTCCTGTCAGTTTTGATGCGGAGGACCTTAAAATGGCCAAACCGGACTTTGAAAAACTTAGTAAATTGTTCGAAGAACTTGAATTCAGGACATTTGCCAAAAGGGTTGTGGCTATGTTTTCTGATGACAAAGCTCCTGAGGTAAACCTGTTCAGCCAGACTGATGAAGAGATCCCACCGAAGGTTTTTGACTATATGCATATTGGGAATACTCCTCATAACTACCACCTGATCAGCAACAAAGAAGATTTAGTAAAACTGGCCGACAGGCTTATGGCTGCAGGGAGCTTTTGTTTCGATACCGAAACGACAGGAATAGATGCCCATCAAGCTGAAATAGTTGGGATATCGTTTTGTATGCAGCCGGGCGAAGCATGGTATGTGCCACTTCCTGATAATTACCATGAGGCTTGTACAATTTTGGCGCACTTCAAGCCTGTCCTTGAAGACCCCGACATCGAAAAAACCGGACAAAACCTAAAGTATGACATATCGGTTCTCAGGTGGTATGACATAGAAGTGAAGGGCCCGCTCTTCGACACCATGATTGCGCACTACCTCATCGAACCCGACCAGAGACACAATATGGATTATCTGGCAACATCCTACCTCAACTATACCCCGGTGTCTATAGAGAGCCTTATTGGAAAAAAAGGAAAACAACAAGGCAGCATGCGCGATGTTGAACTGGAACAAATTAAGGAATATGCCGCCGAAGATGCCGACATAACCCTTCAGCTCAGAAACATCCTGGAGCCTAAACTCAGCGATCAGCAGGCCATGAGACTTATGAAGGAGGTCGAAATGCCTTTGTTGCCCGTGCTTGCAGGCATGGAAGCCGAAGGAGTGAAAATAGATATTGAAACACTGCGAACCATTGGTGATGAATTAGGACATGAGATTGAACAGATCGAGCAGGAAATATACCGTACATCGGGAAGCCTTTTTAATATTGGATCGCCAAAACAACTTGGAGAGGTTTTGTTCGAAAAGCTCGGACTAAGCACCAATGCCAAAAAAACGAAAACAGGGCAGTATCCTACCGGTGAAGAAGTCCTTTCCCGGATGGTTCACGATCATCCTGTGGTTCCTTTAATTCTTGATTACAGGTCGCTTACAAAATTGAAATCAACCTATGTTGACACATTACCTGAGCTTGTCAACCCACGCGACAACCGTATCCATACCACCTACAACCAGGCTGTTGCAGCCACCGGACGGCTGAGTTCCAACAACCCCAATCTTCAGAACATCCCTATAAGGACTGAGCGTGGCCGGGAAATCCGAAAAGCCTTTGTTCCGCGTAATCCTGATTTTGTATTGCTTGCAGCTGACTACTCTCAAATCGAACTCCGCATCATAGCTCACCTGAGCGGCGACCAGAGTATGATTGAAGCATTTGCTCAGGGTCTCGACATCCACACAGCTACGGCTGCAAAGGTTTATGGCTTGCCTCTTGAAAAAGTTGACCGCGATATGCGCCGCAATGCCAAGATGGTCAATTTCGGCATCATTTACGGAATCAGCGCTTTCGGACTCGCCGAACGACTTGGTATTCCACGGAAAGAGGCAAGTGAGATCATTCAGAATTATTTCAGGGAATATCCCGGGATAAAAGCCTATATGAACAGCCAGATTGAGTTTGCCCGAAAGAATGGCTATGTGGAAACTATGCTTGGGCGACGCAGGTATCTTCGCGACATCAACTCATCAAACAGTGTGGTCAGAGGCTTTGCCGAACGCAATGCCATTAATGCACCAATACAGGGATCTTCGGCTGATATGATCAAGATTGCCATGATCAGGATACACGAACAACTTACTGCACAAAAACTCCAGTCAAAAATGATCCTACAGGTTCATGACGAATTGGTGTTTGATGTTTTGAAACCTGAACTTGAGCAAGTGCAACACCTTGTTTTGCAGGGCATGAAAGATGCCCTGAAACTGGATGTACCTGTGCTGGTTGAAATGAGCACAGGAACCAACTGGCTTGAGGCGCATTAAAGCAAGCAGGCGGCAATGACATAAAAAAAATCAAAAACTCTTGTTTGAAAGCTAAAAACCTGTATTTTTGCACCCTCTTAATTGAGAAATTTGTATTAAAACCTAATAAGGCTTTTAAGCCAGAGGGTCAATAACTAAAGAAATACTCCTCCTTAGCTCAGTTGGTCAGAGCATCTGACTGTTAATCAGAGGGTCGCTGGTTCAAGTCCAGCAGGGGGAGCCAAGAGGGGGGCAGTGATGCCCTCTTTTTTTGTTAAGGGAGGGGTCGTCTGCCTGAGGCGGAAACTGCGAAGTCCGCCACTGCGCTAAGTACCATAATACAAATAGATTTAATTTGTCTGGGTGTATTATGGTTATTCGGTTTTCAGGAGTGATGCAGCAATGAAGTTGACAGTTCGATTTTTCTTGTCCTATGATGCAATACCGGGTCTGTAATCAGATCGGTCAAATTTGTTAAAAGTCAGGTAACTTATTGATTTTATTTACTATTCAGGGATTTCTTAGCTTAAGAAAACACGGCAAAACCTGTCAGGTAACTTTCCTCAAGTTTAATGCAGGCGTTCAATAAAATCCTCAGCAACTGTCAGATGGTTTTGCTGTCGTAGAGTGTCCATTTTATCAAATGTCCGGATAAGCATGCCCAGTCGGGGGTTTTGTTGAAAAAACCCACGGTGTTTGCTCATAAAACGCCAGAAAAGCCCATCCCATATATTTTGCCACTGTCCGGGATTGTAATTCCCCATTTTCATCAGGTAATTACTTCCACTAATATATGGTTTGGTTGACATAAGGCCACCATCGGCAAATTGACTCATCCCGTACACATTGGGCACCATGACCCAATCATAGGCGTCAACAAACATTTCCATGAACCAGCGATAAACTTCATCGGGATCAAATTCGCATAGCAGCATGAAGTTGCCCAATACCATTAATCGTTCGATATGATGGGCATAGCCTGTTTTCAAAACTTTTTCAATCACAGTGTCAACAGGTATGATTCCGGTGTTGCCTTCGTAAAAAGCAGGAGGGATTTGTCTGGTGAATCCCCAAAAGTTAGTTGTTCGTTCTTTACTTCCTTTAAGGATGTAAACAGCCCTTATGAATTCGCGCCAACCGGCCAACTGACGGATGAAGCCTTCGAGCGAGTTCAAGGGAATGTTGTTTTCCCAACCGTCAAGAATTTGATGCAACACCTCATCGGGAGTTAGCAAACCCACGTTGAGCAGTGGACTCAGAAGGCTATGATGAAGTAAATGTTCTTCTTGTACAAGGGCATCTTCGTAAGTGCCAAACCCATAAAACCTTTCGCTTATAAAATCAGTAAGCCAACGCTGGCTTTCTTCAAATGTGCAGGGATATCGAAAAGGACTTTCTAGACTTCCTGGATTTTGGTTAAAGTTCAGCTGAACATAAGTAACAGCGTCTTTCCAAAAACTATTTGCCGCCGGAAATGTGACTTTGGGCGGTTGATTGCCCCGAGGGTAAGGCTTTCTGTTTTCATCATCAAAGGTCCATTTACCACCGACGGGCTTCCCACGTGCATCCAGCAAAATCTTTTTGTTTTTTCTCCAATGAATATAGAAATCTGTCTGATGAAAGCGCTTAAGGCCCTGATAATATCCCTTGATTTCATCTTCAGAATGGATAAACCCGGGTGAAGGATACTGTTTCAGGTTGATAAACGACGACGCAGCTGTCGAAGCCAGTCGTTTCATCAACCAATCGTCAACGGGATCGCAATAATGAACCTCTGAATATCCCTTTTCTGCTAACCAGGGAATTAATTCCCTAATGTCGGACAACTCATTGTCAGATTCGATATAAAGGACATCAAATCCCTCTTTTTTGAGATAATCCTCATAAAACTTCATCGAAGCGCGATGAAAAATCAATTTCTGCCGGTGAAAGCGGTATTGCCTGAAGAATAACCACTCTTCAACAATGACAACTGCTTGTTTTGGCCTCAGTGATGGATTGTTTTTGAAAAGCTGATGTGGAAAAACCAGGCTAATTTCCGTCATGCTGTTTTTAAGTTATTTCATGATTTGTGCAGAAATACTTCGTAAAGATGAAAAATATAAAAACCACAAGAGTCAAAAATTAAACCGAAACGACAAAATATTAAAAGCGTTTACCTGAGAAAACATTTATTCTTGATTTGTAGGAAAACAGTTTAACATTGAAACAGGTTCGACAGAAGATCATTTTGATGAATGTAATTTTAGCAATTATGTTAGCAATTTTTCTTCGGATAAATTATTCCTGAAGATCAGGTTTTGTTTTGTTTCATGAATAGATATATTTGCACATATTAACCAATTATTTTGAGCTTTGTTGGGATGTTTCAGTCTGTCTGAAACAGATCGTTTGATTATCAGTGATATAGAAAATAATAAATGTGAAAAAATGTGAATAACTCATTGTGTTTGCGCTGTTGCATGTTAAGCAGGTATGTTTATTTTTATGGTTTGTTTTTGAAGGATAAGGTAATGTTAACCAGGAGCACTTTTTTTTTCGTTTGCATTGTTTGGTTGGTTTGCAATGATCAACAGTTAATAGCCCAGCAAAGAGCAAGCTCGGTTGATGATTTTGTCATTACACTCACTTTTGCCAATCCGCCTGTTAACCCTACAGTTTTTAAAGCACCGCTAAAATACAACAAGGATTTTGCTCTCATTTTGCAAATGGATGGCGGAGATGTTGCCATTCACGACCAGGTAATGCCCTATTTCAAGGGACAGGGAGGAAATCCCGGCCTGTTTTTTTCAGATGGCGCGCAAGGTACTGTGCCCTTTAAAATGGATGCGGTGCATTACTCCTTTGATGAAGAAGGTGAAGACGTGCACAACTACAAGCCTGGTTTCCTCAACTGGAGCAATATGGAAACCATCTGGGCAGCTGAATTTGGCATCAACAGTCAGGGGCTCAACAAAACACCCAAAATTGATCCATTTGTTGAAGTATTGCGTAACATCAGCTATACACGCAGGAATACATCACAGACAATTATTCAGGGCGGAGCCGATATGAACATCTATGTGGTACCTGAAGGTGCTCCGGAGCAAATATCTGTTGCCAAACAGCACAATCTGGCAGTTTATCACAGCGGTGCGACTGCAGCGAATAGCCCAGTACGTGTTGAGAATCTGCCTGCTATTCAGGGGATTGAGCTAAAAAGAGTTCCAATAACAACAAACTTCATCAGCCAGATACAAACGCTTGCCGAACAAAGCGGGCCCAATAACCACTATATAGCTACTTTCTACAACAGCGGTTTTTCTTCACCCAACATAAGTTTTGATTTGTTCAAAGCGCAGATGAATCAGGTGGCAGCCGTTTATGGCAAAGATGGAACCGACCGCATCTGGTCATCATCCGCAACCGAGATTTTTGAGTATCTGCGCATGAAGGAATTGGTGAACATGCAATCCAGCATTCAGGGAAATACCCTTACCCTTACGTTTACAGGTAATAACATTCCTGATTATTTTCGTTATTATGCTTTGAGTATTGTCGTTGAGGGAGAATCACTTATAACCAATATGGTAGTTCAGCAACCCGACGGCATTTCCACCTACACTTATGGAGGAACCAAGGCGCTGATCAATATGAGGTGGAACGGAAAAACACCTGTTAACAATATGGCCAGGGCAGAGGAGTACGTCCTTCAGGCAGAGCAATCACCGACTCAGGCCAATGGAATCACGGCAATGGATTATGTAAAAATGTTGCCCGACAGCGACCAGAAGGAACAGTTGCGTCAACGCCTTTGTGCGCTATCCGATATAGTGTATGACCCTGGTTTTTGTCCCCTGTTTGATTTTCTTGGTGGCGACCGAAATGTGTGTCTTGGCGACATGCTTGTGCTTCAGGGCCCCCCTGATATGGCCTATCTTTGGAGCACAGGCGAAACCAATCAGAGCATTGAGCTGTTCCCCGAAGAAGAAGTTGAGGTTTGGCTGCGGGTAACCGACATAGCTAACAATGTCTATTACGACACCATTACAATCACAGTCAGTGAGCCTCCAAATATTTTAGTTACACCTGCTGTTTCCACCATTGCCCCGGGCGAAGAAGTTCAATTGACAGCATCAGGCGGACTTACTTATTTGTGGTCAACAGGCAGCGAAGATCCAATCATTGTTGTTACCCCTTCTACCAGCACTTTGTTCACCGTTACAGGGACCGACCAGAATGGCTGTAGTTCTGCAGCGGCTGCACAGGTGATTGTGCTGTTCACCAACATCATTGATTTTGAATATAATACAGTGTGTTTTGGTGATACTACTGTTCTGATTAGCAACATTATCTCTAACGACAGTATAATGTTGCGCGAGTGGGATCTAAATGGAGACGGGGTTTTCGGTGATGCTCAGGGCGACACCCTGAAAATCCTGTTTGATATTCCCGGTGAAAAGCTTATCGGGTTTAGGGTGAAAACATTAAGTGGGGCCATCCCGCTCAAGTATCACGCTGTTCCGGTTGCTGACCAACCCAACATAAAAATTGATTTCGCAGGAACTTGTCTTGGACAGATTACCACTTTCCAAAATAATTCAACTGTTACAGTCGGCACAATTACCAGCTGGGGATGGTCCTTCGGTGACGGAGGGGCGAGCACCCTAAAAAACCCGGAGCATAACTACACACAAGCCGGATCATATAACGTTTTGCTTACCGCAGAATCAAACTATGGCTGCCTAACCGAGGAAATAACAACCATTGAAATTTCAAACCCCGTTGAAGCCGATATCCGTCTGAACGATGGAACCATTGTGAATGACAACAGTGTGTTTGATATCTTTCAGGGTGAAAGCCTGTTGTTTGTAGCTACAGGCGTTTACGACAGCGCGATCTGGTCAACAGGAATAAAAGGCGCGCAATTTACAGTGAGCACAGCCGGAAACTATTTCGTGACTGTGTACAAGGGAGGTTGTTCTGATCGACTCAACTTCAGGGTGACCGTTGAGGTTCCCAAACCAGGACTCAATAACATCATGAATCTGATCACACCTAACAACGATGGTTATAATGATGTTTGGGTGGTGAGGAATGTTGCCAGACCGATGCAGGTGGTCGTGTACAATCGTTTAGGGAATAAAGTGTTTGAATCATCAGATTATCAAAACGATTGGGATGGAGTGTACAACGGAAATCCGTTGCCCGAAGGCACCTATTATTATGTAATAATTGGCAAAGACAGGTTGGTCTATAAAGGCCCTGTAAGCATATTATATTAGCAGATGAGAGGAACATACCGGACATATCTACTATTAATGCTTCTGTTAAGTGGTTTCGGATCTCTTAAGGGACAGCAGTTTCCACTCACAAATCAATATTTGTTTAACCCTTATGCCCTTAATCCGGCTTTTGCCGGAATGATGGCCAATGGGGAGCTTTTTCTGAATTACCGCCGCGACTGGACACGAATTGATAATAGCCCGGTAACCATTAGAGCCAACGGAAACGGCAGGGTTTATCAGGACAAAATGTGGATCGGCGGTGAACTGTTGTCGGACAGGGCAGATATCTTTCACCGTTTCAAAGGGCAGATTAGTTATACCTACCGACTCCAGATGACCGATAATCAGTTTCTGAGTTTTGGTTTATGGGGCAGTTTGTTTCAAAACCTCCTCAGGGTTGATCTAGTTAACGCTGATCTTGATGATCCCTTGCTGAAAGACAAAACAAGGATTTCCGAAACCACCTATAATGCAGGGTTTTCGCTTATTTATTCACGAAACCGGCTCAACATCGGATTTGCCATGCCAACCCTGTTCCGTACTGAAGATGCTTACCGTGTTGAAAGCAATGGAGGTTTTGCCTTTGAACAGGAGTTTCTCTTTCATATATCGGATGTGTTCAGGCTTGATGAGGAATGGCAGCTACAGCTATTTTCTGCCTGGAGGCGTACATCACACCATCCTTCGAGCATTGATTTATCAGCGATGATCATTTACATGGATAAGGTGTGGTTCAGCGGCTTGTACCGCAACAGCGGCTTGTTTGCTGTCGGGGGTGGCTTTGAGTTTGGCCGCAGTTTCCTTTTCAATTATTCCTATGAAATTGGATTAAGCGGAATCAACAAACAGTCAGGCGGCTCACACGAACTTACGGTTGGTTACCGTTTTATGGGAGACAAAGGAACTTCATTTGGAAAAACAGACAATAATAGAAAGAACCGCCGTCCCCCCGAAATAAGAAAACGCGACCAGTTTAATCCAAACCTGGAACAATATAAATTCAGGAGATAGGCCAATGAAGATAATGAACCTGAATAATTTAAAATTAAGGCATACAGCTGTTTTTTTGCTTTTGCTGACTGCCACAATAGTTTTCGGACAGACACCCCCGGGCCCGGTTGGTGTTAACTGGGTACTCGTAACATTTAACCAACCTCCGACAACATACACGGTTACCAAATCCCCTCTACGCTACAACAAACAAATGGCGCTGAGTTTTCATGCCGACGATGGAATAGCAGATGTGTACACCGTAGCTTTTCCTTTCTTTACAGGTGTTCAGGTGGGTAATTCGAACTACCCCGGATTGTTCTATACGGATGGATGTGGTAACGATATCCCCTTCACACTGGGCTCTTCAGTTTTTTCTTTTAATGGAGTCAGCGGCCCTGATGTGCATGCCCCGGGTAATAATTTCAACGCGGTAACCTGGCCACAACTTGACACTATGTACAAGAACAATTGTGCCATTTTCAATCATGGAGTTAATTCCGAAAATTACTCCGATCCGGCCAGCATACAATATTCGATCAAAAGAAATGAGGGTTATATCCGGCGGAAATTAGTGGAAACCACCCCCGGAGGTGTCAAAACAAAGCTTTTTGTCAATCCCAACGGGAACATAAACTGGAGCCCCTATGCGTTCAACCTGGGATATATGGCAGCACTGAATCAGGCAGGTGGCGGTATATTGGGCAATCTTGGCGGCAATGTAAATGCCATAGCCTGGAACCAGCCCTACAACATCATAAGGCTTCAGGGCGAAAACACCAATGTGCCAAATCTCGTGGCACAGATGCAGAACCTGAGCATCAACGGAGCAAACTACTGGGCAACAGTGTTTACACATTCCATTGTCAATAACTATCCACTATCGAAGTTTACTTCGGATTTCAATGCTGTTGCTGCCACATACGGAAAATTCGGATCCGACAACCTTTGGATGGCTACAGAGGAAGAAATCATCAATTACCTGACTGTACGAGACGCCACTTCACTTAATACCGGTGTGGCCGGCAACAACCTGATCATCATGTTTGAAGGTGAAATACCAAGCGATATGCGCTTTCATGCACTGAGTCTGGTTGTTAATTCAGATGCAACAATCACAAATATTCAGGTGAATGGCGGCACAAACAATAGCTTCACCGGAGTTGGTCAGAACCAGGCCCTGATTAATCTTGAATGGGAAGGGACTTATATCCACCCGTTTGAAGTGCTTGCCGATTCGTTTGTAACCATAGCCGAACAAACCCAGGCACAGTTTGACTGCTGGATTGCCATGGATTATGTAATGATGGTTCCGCCTGGCCCCGAGAGGAGCGAGCTGAAACTCAGGCTTTGCGGAATCCCCAACGTGCAGTATGAGGATGGTTTTTGCGATGAATGCGAATTCAGTCTTGGTCCAGACGCAACCATTTGTCAGGGATATTGTGTCACGCTTTCGGCACCAGCCGGAGCAGGATACACCTATCTGTGGAGCACCGGAAGCACGTCACAGAGTATTACCGTTTGCCCCTTGCAGGACACCACCATTTGGGTCGAACTCACTACAGCAAATAATTGCATTGCTTCAGACACTATAAATATTTTTGTGCTTCCATCACCTGTTTTTGACCTGGGAGATGATTTGGAAGCCTGTTCAGGCGAAACAGTAACCATCACCGGTCCCGAGTTTGATGAGAACTATATATATATGTGGTATGTTGACGGAGAGCTTCAGAACGAATCCTCAAATGTTTTCGAACTGATGGTTGGTACTACTTCAATGGTTTGGCTTGATATCCTTACGCCTAATACATGTGTTGCTTCCGATACAGTTATGGTTTATGCACTGCCGGCACCACTGGTTCAGCTTGGCGGAGACATCAGCGAATGTTTGGGAGTGGAAATCACTTTTGACTATTCACCCGAAGAAGGTGATGTATTGCAGTGGTTCATTAATGGAAGTTTCACCGGCATTACTGACTCTACATTTTCGGTTACAGTCAGCAATACAATCGAATTGGTGTTATTGGTAACAAACCTTGAGGGATGTACCGGATCGGATACAGTGAATATTTATGCGCTTGATACCCCTGCCTTTGAATTTGAAGAAGATATTACAGGATGTCTGGGCGAAACCCTTACCCTTGATAGTGGGTTTGATGATTCTTACTATTTCCAGTGGTTTATCAATGGTGAACTTACCGATGTAATCACCCCATATATAGATTTGTTTATTGAATCAGAAGTTGAAGTCAAGCTGATTGTCATTTCGGATCAGGGCTGTTCCCATGCTGATTCTACTGTCATTGCAGCCGTACCCGGCCCACAGGTATTGGTTAGTCCCCAGCAAACCGTTGTTTGCCCGAATGAACCACTCAGCCTGAGCGCTGCTGTTACTGGGGCATCTGCGTTCGCCTGGTGGGATGGCAATACACAACCCAACCGGACGGTGATACCTTTAGTTGCAGATACAATTTACCATTACTGGGCAGTTGCATTGAACGAATTTGGCTGTATAAGCATAGATACAGCAAGGGTAGTGGTGAACAAAAAGCCTTCTGTGGCCATTGAGGTTTTGCATGGTGCGACAGTGCAATGCGCCGGCGATACGATCACACTGATGGCTATGAACACAGGAAATATGTTTTTCCAGTCTATCGTATGGAACCACACCGACACCCTTGATGCAGGTAGTGGTTTGATCCGCAGCTTTACACCATTACAAAGTCAGTGGCTTGTTGTAGAGGTTTTTTCAACTCAGGGATGCCGCGATGCTGATAGTATATATCTCACCACAAGGCCTTCTCCAAATGTATCCATAACAGCTTCATCCATGGAAGTTTGTCAGGGTACTCCAGTATTGTTGCAGGCAAGCGGCGCACCTTCCTTTATTTGGTCAACCGGCCAAACGGCAGCGAGTATTACCGTGACACCAAATGAAAATACAACCTATTGGTTAAAGGGAACCAACCAACAGGGTTGTTCCTCATATGATACGATTACCATCACTACCTTACCCGTTGCTCTAATTGAATTGGGCGGAATTTATCCGGTGTATTGCCTCAACGACCAACCGACCTTGATCAGTGCATCGCCATTTGGCGGCACACTAAGTGGTCCCGGTCTTATGGGAAGCATGTTTAATCCTTTGCTTGCTGGTGACGGGGTTCATTATATTGTGTATGAATATACGAACACTTCGGGATGTGAGAGCCGTGATTCTGTAAGGGTAACGGTATTTGGCGGCAACACGCCCATTGACCTTGGCCCCCCGGTTCTTATCTGTCCGCAGGAAGAGCATGTCCTTGATGCAGGAAGTGGTTTTCAGCAATATTACTGGTCAACAGGTGATACCACACAACTTATCACCATTAAGGGATCAGATTATATGCCGGGGACCTTCCGTGTTATTTCTGTCGTCGGTGTGCTTTCTGGCTGCACGGCAAACGGTTCGGTAAATATTGGCATCAGAACGGACTGTTATACCGATGTCGGAGAGATTATACAAAACGAAGCAGCCATCGTGCCCAATCCAAATCAGGGTGAGTTTTTATTTTATCCTGGCCAGGAGTTGAGCAATGTCATTATCCGTGTGATTGACGCAAAGGGATTGCCCATTCAAACCATCTGGATGGATCACTGCACCAATCTTTCTCCATGCAGCATCAATCTGGGCAAAAAAACGCCGGGTCTTTACCTGATTAGTGTTACTTCTCAGGGAGTGCATCAATTGCATAAAATGCTCGTACACTAAGACTCCGCTGGATCTGCCTCATGCGGACGGCCACCGGATGTGGCTTTTTTCGTTACCTTTGCAGCCTTAAATCAAGATGTGAATGGCAAAAGTAATAGGCATGGGCAATGCCCTGGTCGACATTATGACCCGTATTGATAACGATGAACTCCTCGAGATGCTGGAACTTCCCAAAGGCAGCATGCAGCTTGTTGATACCGAAACCTCAATGCGTGTTTCGCAGGCAACCGGCAGTTTCAGCCGAAGCATGGCAGCAGGCGGATCAGCAGCAAATACCATACATGGTCTGGCAAAGCTTGGAGTCGAAACAGCCTTCATCGGCTCTGTTGGTTCAGATGAAACAGGAAACTTTTTTATCACTGAAATGGCTTCAAACAACGTGAAGCCAATTATGAACCAAAGCGATACACCTTCAGGCATAGCCATTGCACTTGTTTCACCTGACGGCGAGCGGACTTTTGCCACCCACCTTGGAGCGGCCATCGAATTGTCGCCTGATCACTTAAATACAAAATTATTTGAAGGATATAGCCTCTTTTATGTGGAAGGCTATCTGGTACAAAACGAAGCCCTGCTTCATAAAGCATTAGAACTGGCTAAAACAGCAGGATTAACGGTTGCGCTCGACCTGTCGAGTTATAATGTTGTGGAAGCAAAAAAAGAGTTTCTGCAGGCCATACTCGAACCCTTTGTTGACGTGGTATTCGCCAATGAAGAAGAGGCTTTGGCGCTCACCGGAACGCCTCCGGAGGAAGCTTTAGGATACCTTGCGCAAAAATGCCGCATTGCTGTTGTGAAAACGGGTGAAAAGGGTTCGCTGGTTCAGTCCGGAAATGCAGTGCATCAGATTGCAGCAATTCCATCAACCCCTTTGGATACTACAGGAGCAGGCGACCTTTATGCTTCAGGATTTCTGTTTGGCCTACTGAATGAAATGCCCCTTGAGCGCTGCGGTAAAATCGGCTCACTGCTCGCAGGAAACGTCATCCGGGTTGTCGGTGCCAAAATGGACGAACAACACTGGGTAGTTCTCAGACAATTAATTGAAAAAACCGAATAGCCTCGCTTATCCGTTTTCAGTCTAAATAAGCAGGCTTCTTTTGTTAATTTCGCTTAATTTCATACATTTGCCACCCTGTTTTTGGATATGAATAATTAATTAACAGTTCATTGCATATGAAGATTTATCAAACAAAAGAGATCAGGAATATCGCGCTCATCGGAGCAGCTAAATCCGGAAAGACTACCCTGGCAGAAGGGATGTTGTTCGAGGGGAAGGTAATCAACCGCAAAGGCTCCGTTGATGACAAGAATACAGTCTCCGACTACCGCCAGATTGAAACCGACCGTCAGATATCGGTGCATACTTCGCTGCTGCACACAATTTGGGAAGGCCATAAGATCAACATATTAGACACCCCCGGTTTCAGCGATTTCACCGGCGACATTCTTTCATCGGTTTCTGTTGCCGACACAGCCATTTTTACCGTTAATGGTCAGGCCGCAGTTGAAGCAACAACAGAAAATGCCTGGAGACAAGCCGATAAAGCAGGTTGCCCTGTAGTTTTTGCAGTGAACCAACTCGATCACCACAATGCCAATTTTGATGAAGTGGTTCGTCAATTAAGGGATTATTACGGCGACAAGGTTACTATAGCCCAATATCCTGTTAACAGCGGGGAAGGATTTGATACAGTTATTGATCTTGTGTTGATGAAAATGCTCAAATTTCCTGTTGGCGGTGGCTTGCCACAAATGCTCGACATCCCGGCATCGGAAATGGACAAAGCACAGGAACTACACCAGCGGCTTGTCGAAAACGCTGCTGAAGGCGATGAGTCGCTGATGGAAAAATATTTTGAAAACGACACCCTAACTCTGGAAGAAACACGTCAGGGAATCAGGGCCGGACTTGTACAAAGGGGAATTTTCCCGGTCTTCTGCACCTCAGTAAAGCATGGCATCGGCATCAGCAGGTTGCTTGAGTTCATCGTCCATTCCTGCCCGTCACCGGATTTGTCGTCCCCACGCAAAACTACTGCTGGTAAAGTATTTCATTGTGACCCAAAAGAACCAGCTGCCCTGTTTGTGTTTAAAATTGCCAACGAGCAACACCTTGGCGAAGTTTCCCTGATTAAAGTATATGGAGGTGAAATTTTCGAAGGACAAGACCTGATCAACCCTAGATCGGGAAACAAGGAAAGAATTTCGCAGTTATTTGTCGTCAACGGAAAAAACCGAGAAAAGATAGACCGTTTGATTGCCGGCGACATTGCTGTAACCATCAAACTGAAAGACATCAGGACAAACGATTCGCTCATGGATCCAAAAGCAGCTGATGCTGGTTTTGAGCCCATAGTCTTCCCTGAACCAGTATTCATTACTGCTGTCAAGGCTGTTAGCTCGACGGACGACGAAAAACTCGGCAGCGTACTGCAAGACATGCACCGCACCGATCCGACCATTGTTGCCGGGCTTTCTCGCGAACTCAGGCAGCTCATTCTGCAGTGTCAGGGCGAATACCACGTGAACACCATCAAATGGTATTTCGATAACATTTATAAACTCGATATTGAATTCTATGCGCCCAAGATTCCTTATCGAGAAACCATTACCAAATCAGCCAAAGCTGATTACAGGCACAAGAAGCAGTCAGGCGGTTCGGGCCAATTCGGCGAAGTACACCTTATGGTACAGCCCTTTGTCGAAGGCTACAAAGACCCAACTGATTTCCCGGTGCGCGGACGCGAAGAACATAACCTGCCCTGGGGCGGAAAACTTCTGTTCAATAACTGTATTGTTGGAGGTTCGATTGACGCACGCTTCATGCCGGCCATCCTTAAAGGGATTATGGAAAGGCTCGAAGAAGGCCCCCTCACCGGTTCTTATGCACGCGACATCATCGTGTATGTATATGACGGAAAAATGCACCCGGTTGACTCCAACGAAATTTCCTTTAAACTTGCCGGACGACAGGCATTCATTACAGCATTTAAGAATGCCGGCCCCAAAATCATGGAGCCTATTTACGACCTGTCCGTGCGTATGCCGGAAGATATGATGGGTTCAGTGATGACCGACCTGCAAGGCCGCAGAGCTGTGATCATGGGTATGGACAGCGACGGAAAATACCAGATCATCAGGGCTCGTGTGCCACTGGCCGAAATGAACAAGTACAGCACCTCGTTGAGTTCACTTACCTCCGGCCGTGGCTCATTCAGCACCAAATTTGTTGAATATGCACAGGTGCCCGGCGATGTTCAGACACAACTGCTCAAAGAGTACGAAGAAAAACTCAAGGAAGAAGAATAGCAACTGAGCTCATCCTGCTTACCAAAACCGGCCCAAAAAGCCGGTTTTTTTGTTTTCGCGCAGTTGTTGTTGCATAAAAAAATTTTCTTCGTACATTTGCGCCCTCGTTGGGGCATTAGCTCAGTTGGCTAGAGCGTTTGACTGGCAGTCAAAAGGTCATCGGTTCGACTCCGTTATGCTCCACAAACAAAAGCCGGTACCCGGAAAAGGGCCGGCTTTTTTGCTGGGTTGTTTACTTCATTGTTCACAAATGATCCATCCATGAAACGCCTTTTCATAGCCATTCCGCTTGTTGCCGGCCCGGAGCTGATGCTGTTGCTGAAGAAGCTGCAAACCGGCCTGAATTACGAACGCATTAAATGGGTTAACCCGGCCCAGATTCACCTAACCCTCAAGTTTTTGGGCGAAACTCCTGAAGCCGCTATTCCCCTGATCAAAAAATCAATGGATGAAACGACTGCCGGATGCCAGCCCTTCGAACTGACTTTTGACAAAACAGGCCTGTTTGGCAGCCGTTATGCTCCCAGGGTAATATGGATTGGCCAACAGCAACCCAATCTGGCCGTGCTGGCACTTGGAAATACCATGCTCGACGCAATGCACAAGCTTGGTTTTGAACGCGACAACCAGAATTTTGTACCCCACCTTACTTTGGGACGTATTCAATCTCTTATTGATAAAAACGCTTTTCACCGGCTGATGGACAGGCTTGAGTCAAAAACATACCTCAACAACCCCGTCACCGAAATACACCTCTACGAAAGCATCCTCAGACCGCAAGGCCCCATACACACTTCGCTCCACACTTCTTTTCTCAGTGGCTGAAGCTGCTTAAGAGTCTCTTTCATACCTTAGCAACAAATTTGATCGCATTATGAAACCAAAGCAAAATGATTTGATCTCAGTGCTTGATGCCGGAGGGACAGGATTTAAGTTTTCGGCTGTGTCGCAGGCAAATGAAGTGATCAGCCCTTTTACGATCCCTTCGGCTGCTGATACACTCGATGAAGTGCTTCAGAAGATTATCAGCGGATTCAGGCAGGTAGAGCGCGAAGCCGGCAAAAAACCTAGAGCTATCAGCTTTAGTTTTCCCGGCCCTGCGGATTACAAAAACGGAATTATCGGCGACCTCGAAAATCTGGGACATTTCAGGGGTGGGGTGGCCCTTAAAGCCATGCTCGAAGAAGAATTTAAGGTACCAGTCTTTATCAACAACGATGGTGACCTGTTTGCATACGGAGAAGCACTTTCCGGACTACTCCCTATGGCTAACGGACTGCTCGAAAAAGCCGGTAACCCGAGAAGATACAGCAATTTACTGGGATTAACAATTGGCACCGGATTGGGTGGGGGGATTGTGGTGAACGGCAAACTGCTCGAAGGTGACAACTCCGCTGCCGGTGAAATCAACCGCATGCGCAACATGGCCTTCACATCAACAAGTGCCGAAGACAGTATTTCGATCAGGGGAGTAAAAAGGGCATATTGCAAAGCAACAGGAATGCATCCCGACGAATGTCCCGAGCCACAGGCCATTTATGAAATTGCCACCGGAAAACAGCCCGGAAACCGGCAGGCTGCACTTGATGCTTTTTCGGAACTGGCCGAAACAGCTGCCGACACCATTGCCAATGCAATCACTCTGATTGATGGTCTTGTGGTAATCGGAGGCGGACTTTCCGGAGCATGGCCACTGTTCCTGCAGCAAATTGTAGATCATTTGAACGGTAACTTCATTGATTTACAGGGTAAAAATGTAAGCAGGCTCGAAATCAATGCCGTAAACCTCGAAACCGAAGAAGGCCGTCAGGCATTTGTGGCAGCTTCGGGCAGCATGATCCGCGTGCCGTTTAGCGACAAACAGGTTTGGTACGACCCTGTAAAACTTTGCGGAATAGGGATTAGCAAACTGGGCACCTCATCGGCTGTTGCAATCGGAGCCTATGCATATGCAATGGAAAAACTTACTTAGTCAATTTTTGGGAATGCCTCAAAATCAACAAAATAAACAGTTTTTCTGATTTCCTGTTCATCTACCCAGATGGTTCCGTTGAAGTAAAGGGCTGTGCCGGTGACTTTCAGCTGATTTCCCTTTTTCCATAAAGTAAGGTTCAAATCCTGTGTATTGCTGCCCAGGGTGATATAATAAGTTCCGGTGTAGGTTCCGTTCATGCCCATAAAAAACAAGTTGGTTATTCCAACTTCTACCCTGATGTTTCCGTTGCCTTCGTCCTTAAGTGTCAGGTTTACGGTTTGGCCGGTCAACACCTGCTGGTTGTCATAGTTTTCATAGGTTCCTGTTCCTGAATATTGTCCGGCAATGCCCTCCGGAGTACAGTCGGTGCACCATTCCCATCCCTCCTTATCCTTTTTGCAGGACGAAAGCATGAGCATCACCAAAACCACGGAAAGGATCAGTTTCATATGACAAAGGTAGGCTAAATCATGGCAGCAGCATGCGTTTGCCCTTGTCTAGTGGCAGGATTTTAAGCACTTAGTTGTTTAGAATTATTATAAATAACATTTTAACATGATCACAAACAGCAAAACTATTGATTATGACCCTTTTCATTTCGTATTTTTATGGTCGGTTAGGTTTTCGGAAGAAGGACCGGCCTGATATAAAACACAAACCAAATCTCTGTACAATGAAACGAATCTTAAGCTTTATTATTTGCTGTCTTGGCCTCTGTTTCGTATGTCAGGCACAGCCTGCCGTAACTAGTCACCAGACCAAACAATTCACAAAGCCGGAGCTAGTTAAGCCTTTGCTGAGCAGAAGCAACATCGCCGCAATCATTGCTGACAAAGAGCTTCTGGTGCAATTGCTGACCGAAAAGGCAAAATCATTCAACAGTGGCCTGCTCGATGAAGCCAAACAAAAACTGGACTCTATGGTTATTGATGGATGGCTGGACGATGAAGTGTGGGGCAAAGGAATGAAGTACGAATATGCGTTTGATGAATATGGCAGGCAGACCAGGGAAACTACTTATTCCATCATGCCAATGCGGTTCGATGAGTGGATTCCTTTTTATGAATATCAGTATCTTTATAACGATCAGGGCTTGCTTGGGGAGCTGAAGCTTCTGCTGTATCTTGAAAACCAATGGAATCTGCTTTCTACCCAGCTCATGGAATACGACGCAGCCGGAAATGTGGTTGTTCGGACAACAAGGAATCTGGATCCTGATACCCAGCAATGGACCAACGTAAGGAAAGAAGAGTCGGAGTATAATGTGATGAATCAACTGATTGTTTTTGAGCGTTTTGATTGGTCAGTGGACACATGGATTCCCGACAGGAAGTATCTGTACGAATATACCGTAAGCGGTCTTATTCGGCAGTTGGAGGTGCAATACTGGGAAATAGAACAGGAAACCTATGCCCCTTACAGCAGAGAGGAATACGATTACAATGATGACAACAAAGTTATTGAAATAATCAATTATTATTGGGCAGAGGCTAAGGGTTGGGATCCCTACTCGAAAACCGTCTATGAATATTTCGGAGATGAGTATTCCAGAGAAAGCATAAGCTATTATTGGGAGAATGGCGTCTGGAATCCCTCATGGCGGGCACTCTTTGAGTTTAACCCGGAAGAGCTTACCGGAAGGTCAACGGATTTTTCGTGGAACAATGGAAGCTGGAGGAATCAGGAAAGAACAGATTATTGGTATGATGAGTTTTTCAATCTGCTGGTGTATCTGGACTATTACTGGAATGAAGACTTAGTGCGTTGGGACGAGGCAAAAATGAATGAATTCAGCTACGACACCAACTTTTCGAAGGAGGATTTGCTGCTTCCAGCCTTTAACGAAGGGGAAGAGTGGTTTTTTCAGTATATGCTACTTGATATGACGGAATTTGTTTGGGACAGTGAACTGTCTGACTGGAAGGTTGATATGAAACTCAACCTCTATTGGACCGAAACCATTATCATTGGCAAACCGGAGCGAAGCTTAACGGAATTCAACATATTCCCAAATCCGGTTACAGATATGTTGTTTGTTTCGACGAGCAGTAACGGGTCTTTATGCCTGTTTGAATTATATGATGCACAGGGAAAACTCAGGCATTCAGAGGTGTTCACTGACGAACTGCGTATTGACCTTACCGGATTATCACAGGGTGTCTATTTCTGCCGGGCACAAATTGGCAACAAATACAGGACCAAGAAGATAATCAAATGGTAAGGCCTGAAGACCGGCTGAAGGGTCTGACTGTAATACAAACAACCGAATTCTGATAGTTGGTTACTTTAGTTTACGTTCCTTCAGTATTTCATCTAACTCTTTCTTGTCGTATTTATTTTTTTGACTCAGTTTGTAGGCAAGATACAGTGGAATAAGGGTAAAGAAGCCCAGACTGTTATTCAGCAAGCTGAACAAAATAATGCCCAAAAGAAAGCCAATGAATGTAGCATTGATTAAAGCGTCCGAATTTCTTTTCTTTGCTTCCTGCAATAGTTCCTCGTCTGTCAGTTCTGATAGTTTTTTGGCAGTCATTGCACAAAGTTTATTGTATGCAAAATTATTCATACTAGATTCTTCCGGCTATTGCGTTTAGCGGCCAGACAAAACCTGATTTAATTCCCTAATAACAAAAATTCAGGCAATTTGTCTCAAATTGGAGAATCTTTTGGATACTGTGTTACGCAGTTAGCCATGATCTTCACTTTGTCATCTGTAATTTTGAGATAGATGCTATCAGAACGGCATGGACATTTTAAACAATCCTATTTGACATAATCAAATGATTCAAGCGAATACAGCTTTCCTGCAATCATGTAATAATAATGAATAAGAGACTCAGTAAGTTTGTCTGCCTGAGTAATACCAAACCATTGAACACCAAAATTGATGAATTCGGATCAAGTCCTCGTAGGCAGCATTACTTAAACTATATGCCGCTACAGGTTTTCCTAAAATAAGAGAATGTTTTTTGACCACCTCTGTTTATTCCGGTTTGCAGAAGTACACCGCAAATGAATCGTCGTCAAGTTTTTCCAGATGATGGGCGAAACCAAGGCTGGCGGCCTTATCCATCAGCGGGGCAGGGATGAAGGGCGCGGTGAGTTTGTAGAGGCCGCCTGGTGCCATCTCTTTCAGGTCGGCCATCACCTGTGCCACGGGGTGTTCGCCGGCTGCCAGCATGGGGCGGGCGTCAAGTTCGCCTTTGATTTTGGCTGTATCGAACCATGTTGGTGTGTCCGAAGCAGCACCTGAGGCCGTTGCTTCGCCGACATGATCCTGCCCGACGGCCTTGCGTAACACATTGATCAAGTCTTCCACCCTCACCTGTCCCACGGTGGCTGCCTGCTGCAGGGTGGCAATTTTGGCTACTGTTTTGCGCAATACGGGATTTTTGAGTTTGCTGAACGCAGGCACATATTCAATGAGGACCTCCTCGAGCTCGGGATAGGCTTCGATCAGCTGCATGACTTTGATGCGTGGACTTATGATAAGTTTGTGTTCCATGGTTTTTGGGGTTATTTGCTATATGATAAGATGCGCTGTTCGCCTTCGAGAGCGCGATAGTTGGTGAGGTCGTGCGAAACCTCGAGGGTTCCGAGGTATTCGCCCTGTTCGCTGCGCAGAGCGAAGTATTCGATATGCACAAACTTACCGCCTTTGTTGATCCAGAAGGGCGCTCTGTTGGCCTTGCCGGTTTTAAAATCTTCTACGATCTTGTCCACAATGTGGGCGCTGCCCGGCGGGTGGCAATAGCGCACGTCGCGGTTGAGGATGGCGCGGCTGCGCTGGAAGATGCGGTCGGCACTCTGGCTGAAGTATTTTACTTTGTCGTCTTTATCCACAAAGGTCACATCAATGGGAAGGGTGTTGAGGATGGCCAGAAGCTCTTCGACGCTGAAGCCGCCGGTGGGTAGCTGGATGTGGCTGCCGCTTTTTTGCATTTCGTTGATACTTTGGCCTTTGTGCCAGTCGGGTATCCAGTTTACAGGCGGATCGTAGAGACAGAAACCGATTTCGAGCGATTGCTGGCTGATCTGGAACCAGTCGGCTTCGCTCAGGTGGTCGAGCGACATAGGGAAGAGGATGTGTTCTTCCTTGATGGTCATATCGTCCACGCCTTGAAGGGCGGGAAGGAGTACAATGGGTGCGGCTGCGGCCAGGTCGTCAGCGGTTAGCCCTGCCGACTGAAGGATTTCGATACTACCGCGAATGAGTTCCCTGATTTCGTCGTGTTTGCCCCACATAACTTTGGGAGGCCCTGTTATGCCTGCTTTTTCGAGGAAGGGAAACAGCAGGTACTCTTTTCGCTGGTAGTGCTTATCCACATCATACAGGTTATTGAACATTCCCCGCAGGCTAAGAACCTTGGCAGCGAATTGCTCACCGCTGATTGTGACTGCCTGTTCGAGCAATGGCCTGATCTGTGCGGTAAGCCGGAGTAGTTCCTGGTTTTCGTTGGTCATCACATCAATAGGGTGGCCCGGGGGGATGGTTTTGGAGCCGCTGAGGTCAATTTTGCCGCTGAGTACTGAAGAGTGCGCATCGCACAGCCGCAACACTTCCTCCTCGGGCAGGCCCTCGCTGATGAGTTCCTGTTCCACTTCAACCACTTCGCCATAGGGAATCTGGCTGAGGCTGTTCAGCAGTTCGGCCCTAACCTCATGTTCCGGGACACCGGAGTGCAGCATCAGGATAAGTTCCTTCAACCGGGCCTTTCTTTCAAAGCTGTTATTAATTAATTCGCTCATTATGTGCGCGTTTAAATTGTTATTAAGACTAAATAAACATACAGTACAAAAATAAGAAAATAAGTAATTGAATACTCAAATAGCACGAGATTTATTCTTGAAGGAATGCATTTGCTTTATATAGTTGGTGGTTGAACCAGAGATCAGAGATCAGAGTTCAGAATTGGCAATGAGCAAAGGGCAAAGAGCACGCAACCCGCAACAAGGAACCAGAGACCAGTAACCAGTAACTATTTTTCGTGCTGTTGTGAAAGGAGGGGATAATAAGCGTACCTTTGCCGCCCAATATTTAATCTATTTCATGCCTAATTTTCAAGAACTTGGACTGAAGCCCGAACTCCTTCGCGCCATAGAGTCCTTAGGATTCAGCGAACCTATGCCTGTGCAGGCCGCTGTGATACCCACATTACTGGAAAAGCCCTGCGACCTTGTCGGACTTGCCCAGACCGGCACCGGCAAGACGGCAGCATTTGGTCTGCCTTTACTGCAGCATATTGATTTCAATGATCAGCACATTCAGGCAGTTGTTTTGTGCCCTACGCGTGAGTTGTGTCTGCAGATCACCCGCGATTTTGAGAAATTTGCAGCACATTTACCTTCGGTTGGTATTGTCCCTATTTACGGTGGAGCCAACATTGAAACCCAGCTCAGGCAGCTCAGGCAGAAGCCCAGAATCATTGTGGCTACACCCGGACGAATGAACGATATGATACGCAGGGGAAAAGTTGATCTGTCGCAGGTGCGTTGGGCGGTGCTCGACGAAGCCGACGAAATGCTTGACATGGGTTTTCAGGACGATGTGGACACCATTCTGCAGCAGATGCCTGCTGAGAAGAACACCTTGTTGTTTTCGGCTACGATGCCAGATGCAGTTGAGCGCATTCTGAACAAATACATGCGCAACCCGGTGGTGAAAACCGTGGGACAGCGCAATACCGGAACGGCCAATGTAAAACACATTTATTATCTGGTTCAGGCAAGGGATCGTTATCCGGCACTTAAGCGCCTGGCCGACTTTCACCCCGACATTTATGCCATAGTATTTTGCCGTACCCGAATCGAAACTCAGGAGATTGCCGATTCGCTTATCCGCGACGGCTACAATGCTGATGCGCTGCATGGCGATTTGTCGCAGGCACAGCGCGATCATGTAATGAAAAGGTTCAGAAGCGGAAACCTGCAAATGCTGGTGGCCACTGATGTCGCAGCCCGTGGCCTCGACGTAAACAACCTCACCCATGTAATCAACTACAACCTGCCCGATGAACCTGAAGTGTACATACACCGCAGCGGACGGACCGGGCGAGCCGACAAAACCGGTATTTGCATCAGCATCATCAACCTGAAGGAAAAAAGCAAGATCAAGCTGATCGAGAAAAAGGTGGGACGCGAGTTCGCCAAAGCAAAAATACCCACTGGTGTGCAGGTGTGCGAAAAACAACTTTTTCACCACATTGATGCCATGGAAAAGGTGGAATTGAACCACGAGGAGATAGATTCTTTTTTGCCGGTGATCTACCGCAAGCTTGAATGGATGGACCGTGAAGAGATCATCAAGCGGTTTGTTTCGCTCGAATTCAACCGTTTTCTTGAATACTACCGCAATTCGCCCGACCTCAATGTGGATGAACAGTCGGCACGCGACACTTTCGACGGTCCTTCGGGGCGAAAGAAAAGTGGCAAATCGAAACCGGGAAGTGCACCAACTGGTTCACGCGAAGCTGAGCCTGGTTACAGGCGCCTGTTTGTAGGGGTGGGCCGAAAAGACAAGATAGCACCTGCCAACATCATCGGGCTGATCAATGAAGTTACCCGCTCAAGGGACATCAAGATTGGCAGGATTGAAGTACTCGACAACTTTTCTTTTATCGAGGTGGATGAGTTTTCTGTGGATCTGGTTTTGGATTCTTTCGGAAATAAAAAGCGTAATTCATATGGTGTGACCATTGAACCGGCCGGGAGTAGCAAGAAGAATGAATACAGGGAACGGGGAAACGGAGGGCCGAAAAGTGGCTACAAACAAGGGAAGAAAGTGCGCAAAGACAGACGCAATCCTAACTAATTGGTTTTTGGGCTGTCAGCCCTACGGTTGAAGCCAGTCCCGAGTAGTAAGGCCCTTCGTTGAGTAAGGGCATTTTTGTTTTAATAAGTTCCAGGTCAAGTGATTAAAAGTCGTTTTGCATCATTTCGGCTGTGTAGAGCATTTCGGGCTTACGTGGCCCGCCTGAATCATAATTATGTTGTTCGGGGGTAAATGCCTCCATGATCAGAAGTCCGCCAGGCGCCAGAGCGCGTGCCATTGTTTCATTAAAGAGTTTGCGTTGCTCAGGTATCAGGTGCACAAAAATCAGTGCAATACATTGATGGGTGTTTTGTGTGATAGTTTAATTCCAGATTTACAGGTTTATTCGCGCTGCAGATCATGCAGGCAGCCTGTCATCAAAGTGAACGGTTTTGCCCTTTCAGAATTTCCCTCACATACTTTATTGATAATGAAATCATCAGCTTAATGATTATTACTAGCTGATGGTTTTGTTTGTATTATCAAATTTCCTTAAAAAGTTTACTGCAGTTTTTGAGAAAAGCCTGACAATCTCCTTGTTTTGTTTGATAAGTACCAGCATTTGGTTAAAAAGTACAAGACTTTAGGATTTTGAGGACATAGTTTTGCTGCTTTAACTAATGAAAAAAGGAGTAAGCCGAAAATCCTTAAGCAAAGAGTAGGCATTTCAATAATCATAATAACTATGAAAACCTTTAGAGTACGTAATGCAAATATCTTTTTTGCAGCAATGTTTGTCATTTTCTTATCATTATTCAGCCAGGGAGTTCTGGCACAGCAAGCCGAAAAAGGGTTTATTCTTTCAATGACAGAATTCACCATTAAAAGCGGCCACGATGTCAAATTCCGTGAGGGAGTAGAAGCCTGGAAAAAATGCTATTTAGAGAACAAGGGCGAATGGACCTGGAATATGTGGAAAAGAATGAATGGCGAGGGCAATGTTTACATTTTAACTTCAAGAATGGCCAATTGGGCCGAAATGGATGAAACCAATGATGACGGAAAAAACTGCCGCAACCTTGTAAGAGAATTGATCAATCCTAACATCGAATCATCCGAAAACAATTTTGCCAGATTCGAGCCGGAATACAGTAAAGCATATCCCAATCACGATCAGGTGTTATGGGTTACCTCCTGGCAGGTGAATAACAGCACCAAATTCAACGAAATAGTTAAAAAGATTTCAGAGGCGACAAAGCAGGCCGAAGGTTCTTCACGTGGCTATTGGTATAGCTACATGGGTGGCGGCAAAGATGCGGCTGATTTCTTCGTTGCTACTCCTTTTGCAAATTTTGCTGCTTTGGACGTGGAAAAGGAGAGTGTTTGGACAATTTATGAAAAAGCAAACGGGAAGGAAAAAAGAGATCAAATCCAGGCTGAATTCCGCGAGACAATTAAAGAATCGTGGTCATATCTATTGAAGCGTGATGCAGACCTTAGTCATAATCCGCCTTCGAAATAGACATCAATCAACTCATTAACAAATAAAAACTAATGTTTTATGAAACAGATCATCTATTTATTATTTACTGTCGTACTGTTTTCGGCTTGCAGTCCGAACCAGCCGGGGCGCTATTTCTCAGCTTCTCCGGAAATTGAAATCACGAAATCAACGCTGAAGCACTACGTGGACGGAAATTGGGAGGCTATAAAGCAACATTATGCCGACACCGCAAAAGTCTTGAACAATGTTCCCAAAGGAAAAGGAATTTCCATTGATGCTGCCATCAAGGATTATATGCAGGATCATGAACTCTTTTCATCCATCAGCTATGTAACCAAAGAAGATTACTTCGAAATGGTGCTTACAGATGAGGGCGAGACCTGGGTTAATTACTGGGGTCTCTGGAAGGGAACCCTGAAAGCAACCGGTGAAGAATTTGTAATACCGCTGCACGTTACCCAAAGATTTATAAATCAAAAGATAGTGCTTGAACATGGCTACTGGAACAGTTCGGCCATCGTACTTGCGCTTGCCAAATTAGAAGCTCAAACACCATAAAACGGTGAAGCTGGTTAAAAAAACAGGGATATTCAATCCGGATGGGGAAATTGTTCTCCATCCGGACATCTCTGTTTCATGGCAGCTTTTAGGTGAAAAAAACATACCTGAACTGCCTCCGGGAATTCATTTTGATATTGATGTTTTTATAGATGAGCATACACTTCTTTCGGGCGAATGCAGTATTGTATGGGCAACCTATGATTTGCGTCAGGCCGAGGTTCTGTCCAATGCCTTACTTGCACAGAACATCACATCAGTGCTGGGAAGAATAAAAATGAATAAACGTAATCTGCTTTTGATAATCATTGACAACATAAAAGATACAGCCGAAGCCATTGATTTTATCTGGCGAAAGGAAAGTGGGTTAAGGTTGAAACCCGACTGGGCCTATGCTGATGGTGAACCTAACAAGAGCTTTGAAAAGTGGTTGAACGGGTAGCGCATAATAGTTGAAAAGAATCAGGCAATTAACACAATCTAAAATTACTAACAACTTCTAAATAGATGAAATACCTCAAAATCCCGCATGTATTTATTTTTCTCTCGGCCATTATTCTCTTTTCAGGCTTGATGACCTATCTTGTTCCTTCAGGAAGGTTTGAGCGCGTAATCAAAAAAACGGGTAATGTTGAGCAAACTTTAGTGGTAACGGGAACCTACGAAGAAATTCCAAAGAAAATTTCTGTTCAGGGCGTGCTTTTGGGCGAGGAGGCTAATGGTTTTGCTACACCAACCAGTGTGCTGGGTTTATTCACTGCCATTCCCAAAGGCCTTAACGAAGCTGCCGCCCTGATTTTTTTTGTGCTCATCATCGGCGCCGTGGTGAACATTATCAAACACACAGGGACGATAGATGTGTTTATCTCCATGCTGTTGAAAAGGTTTAGTCATTCACCTGTTTTACTGGTGTTTATCCTCTATTTTGCTTTTGCATTCGGAGCAACTTTTTTGGGGTTGGGAGCAGAATTTATCCCTCTTATTCCTTTATTGCTGCTCATTTCAAAACAGTTGGGTTACGACCGCATCTTCGGGATCGGTATTTTTATCATTGGCGGAGATATTGGTTGGGCCGCTGCAATTACAAACCCGTTTAACCTGCAAATTGCCCAGTCTGTTGCAGAATTGCCACTTGGAAGCGGTATGGGACTGAGGGCTCTGTCTTTTGTTGTGTGCACGCTGATAGGATTTTTCTTCCTTATGGCCTATGGGAAAAGGGTAAAAAGGGACCCGAAGAAGTCAATCATGCCTGATGATCCATTTATCCTTGATGGTTCGGTAGCTTTAAACGGGGCACCCCTATCCAAAAAGCATGTTTATGTTGCTATTACTGCTTTTGTGCTGTTTGCCGCGATCTTGTTCGCGGTTCAAACCATGGGCTGGGGTTTGGTGGAGATGACCGGAGGGTTTTTCACGGTTGGATTGTGTACCATTCTGATCAGCAGAATGTCGGGCGACGAATCCATGAAAGCTTTTATAACCGGCCTGGAAGGTATGCTTGTGCCGGCACTGATTGTTGGTTTTGCAAGAGGGATTCAGGTGGTTCTTGTGGAAGGCCAGATCATTGATACCATTCTTTTTCATACCGCAGAATTGTTGAGCAATATGAGCCAGTCAATGGCAGTGACCGGGATTTACGTTTTTCAGAGCGTATTTAATTTTTTAATTCCCTCAGCTTCCGGTCAGGCACTTGTTACCATGCCATTGATTGTACCATTGTCAGATTTGCTTGGAATATCCCGTCAAACAGCTGTTTTAGCATTTGTCTTTGGCGATGGCTTTTCCAATACCATCATCCCGACCAATGGTGTATTGATGGCTTGCATTGCCATTGCCGGGGTTCCTTATGAGAAGTGGTTCAAATTTGTGTGGCCGCTGTTTTTAGTATTATCTGTTGTGGGGGGGATCCTATTGGTCGTTGCCCATCACATTAATTATTAATCATTCATTCTGAATATCCCAAAATGAGCCAAAGTAACCCGACATTTACACCCCTCATCGCATCAGGACGCGTAAACTCGCTCGATGTTATCCGGGGAATTGCACTGCTTGGAATCCTGCTGATGAACATCAACGGTATGGGTCTTCCATTTGCCTATTCCGACCCAACGATAGCAGGTGGTGCCGAAGGCCTTAACCTAAAAGTGTGGATCTTGAACAACATGCTTTTCGAGGGAACAATGCGTGGGTTGTTTACGCTGCTTTTTGGTGCTGGTGTAATCTTGCTAACCAGCCGGCTCGAAAAAAGTGGAGCCGGAATAACCACAGCTGATATCTACTACCGAAGAACCTTATGGCTTCTGCTCTTTGGCATTATCAATGTTTATGTGCTACTCTGGCATGGCGACATTCTATATCCTTATGCCATTTTCGGATTGATGCTGTTTCCGTTCAGAAATGCCAATGTAAAAAAGCTGTTTTTGGTGGCAGGGATTCTCATTGTAATTGGGATCTTGTGGGATGTAACAGATTACTACAGCAAAATCAACCTGCAAAAGGAAGTGACTGAAATTCAGCTAACCAAAGATCAGGGCGCTGAAATAACGAAAGCACAGGAGGAAAAGGTAAAGCAATGGGATAAGTTTACAACCAAACACACGCAGGAAGAGGTAGATGAGCTGATCGTAAAGATGCACCAAAGTTATTTTAAGGTTTTATTCGAAAAAGTCAAAGGCAACCAGTTTATGCAAACATGGCTGCCTTACAGGCTTTGGGTTTGGGATATACTAAGTTTTATGCTGATCGGAATGGCTTTCTATAAACTCCGCATCTTTCATGGCGAACGAACCAATCGCTTCTATCTGTTGATGTTGTCAATTGGTTATCTGGTTGGTCTTGCGATCAATTATTATGAAACAAGAATGCTGCTTCAGGACAATTTTGCTGCATTAACCATCCTGAAAGCGGATCAAACCTATCAGATTGGCCGCATCTTCACCACGATGGGACATGTTGGTTTGTTTATGCTTTTTATCAAATCGGGTATGTTGCGCTTTCTGCAAAAATCGCTTGCAGCAGTTGGCAAATTGGCTTTGACGAATTACCTGATGCACAGCATTGTCACTTCAATCATTTTTTATGGCGATGGCTTTTCGTTGTACGGCAGGCTTGAACGCTATGAGCTGTATTACATCGTCGCCGGTATTTGGGTTTTTCAATTGATTTTCAGTCCTATATACCTAAAATATTTTCTTTACGGCCCGGCAGAATGGATTTGGAGAAGCCTGACCTATGGAAAGAGACAACGATATCTTGTGCCTTCGGCTGCATTGGGCGGTTAATCAAATTTTCATTTGAAATGGAAAGCAAGATAAAAGATGGCAGTAGTATATAAAACGATGTAATTTAATATCAATGAATACTTTATAAAGTTCCCGGTAAGCATGAAAAAACCTGACACTTACAATCCCTTTAAACGAACTGCTGAAGGAAAGTTTCCTTCATTGTCGCAGAATGCCCCCTTACGTTATTTAACATTTTCCTTTTTATATTTTGCACAAGGCTTACCCGAAGGCTTATTGCGGTTTGGAATACCTGCCTGGCTTGCTATGAACGGGAAAAGCGCCTTAGAAATAGGCGCTTTTGTAGCCATTAGTATTTTGCCCTGGAGCTTTAAAATTCTGGCAGCACCATTAATGGACAGGTTTACATTCCTGGCAATGGGCAGGAGGCGGCCCTGGATATTATTTGGGCAGATTGGGCTGGCCATTAGCTTTTTATCCATGGCTTTCATTGCCGATCCACTCAATAATATGTTAATGCTCAAAATTCTCAGCTTCTTTGTCGGTTTGTTTGCCGTATTCCAGGATATTGCTGTTGATGGGCTGGCTATTGACATTCTTCCTGAAGACCAGCAGGCACGAGCCAATGGCCTAATGTGGGGTTCTAAAACCATAGGAATTTCAGCATCAGTTGCAATAGGCATCACTATTATCAACGCTTACAGTTTTTTTCACGCCATTGTCTTCTTTTCATTGTTCGTGTTTCTGATATTGTTAATTCCCCTCTTTTTCAGAGAAAGAGCAGGCGAAAAAAGGTTGCCATGGACCAAAGGCAAAGCATCAGAAGTTGCTGCGAGCATACAGGTACAAAGCTGGAAGGAACTGTTTTTTAGCCTGGTGAAGGTGTTTATCTTACCTGTCAGCCTCATCATGGGGGTTGCAGCCTTCAGTTTTTCCATTGGCAAAGGATTAATAGATGCCATGTTGCCGGTTTTTACAGTGCAGGAGCTGGGTTGGACCGATGGTAAATATTCCCAGACTTTTGCTGTGATAAAGCTGGTTTCAGGCATTCTGGGCATGTTTGTGGCCGGTGCGCTCATTGATTTTTTTGGTAAAGCGCGGATGATGAGCATTTATCTGATTCTACTTATTTCATTGGTAGTGTCCGCATTCTTTCTAAGGGATTATTGGGACAACCCGGTTGTTTTTATTGGATTCATTGGCTTGTTTTATACCCTGATCGTGTTTACAACCATAGCAGTGTTTGCCTCAGCCATGCAGCTTTGCTGGAAAAGGATATCGGCTACACAGTTCACCTTGTACATGGCCATTTCCAATCTGGGCATGGCATCAGGCGCGGCATTACTGGGCCCGATAAAATCATTTTTGGCATGGGAGTATGTAGTGCTGGCTTTTGCGGTTTTTGCAGGTTTCATGCTTATTGCCATACAGTTTCTCCATTTTGATAAGCATACTAAGCGTGTGGCCGTGCTTGAGCTGGATCACATCAGGCTAGATGAAGCAGCAGGCAACTTCAAACCGGTAGAATTAGTTGCTCCTTTGGAGAAAAAGCAGACTCACAAATAATATGAATGTTAAAATTAATATGAATGTTAAAATGATCTAGGCCATGCGATCAAATCACGATAAATGCCAACATTTATGAATTAAGTCAAGCTACAGATATACAATGAAAGCAAAATCAATCAAAGGGAAAACACCGGGAGAAATGCAGGCAGCTCTTGATGAAAGCAAAATTGATGGTTTCAACCCAACACTTGCTATCATCATTATAAGCAATATTGAAGATGCTGAAAAGCTTCGTTCAATTTTTGGAACACATGATATTGCTGTTTTCGGGATCACTGCACCCCAAAAATTTACCGAACAAGGTATTGAATCTGATGATATCGTAGCAATGCTCATGGATATTCAACCGGATAATTTCAAAATAGTATTAAACGATTACCTGGGATCGTCTGCTTATGAAGCCGGGTATAAAACAGGCATAGCCGGAATAAACACTTTTTCAAATCCGGGCTTCATCATATCACCGGTAGATTTCAAAATTTCCGGAGA
>Ga0351862_1002_pt1 | contig 103612 bp, 61 predicted proteins | sample BONcelFGM3001F10_FD_206787 | JGI IMG/M metagenome (GOLD analysis project Ga0351862, IMG submission 206787) | Enriched cells from coal bed in the Powder River Basin, Montana, United States - BONCAT cells FGM rep2 HSBNCT.FGM.300.1.F10 ...
CAGCTAATCCTCTGTACTTGTTCCTGGTTCCTGGTTTCTTGTTCCTTGTTCCTGGTTTCGAGTTCCTGGTTGGTTAGGCTAGTGTTTTTTTGAGGGGGGGATGAGGTTGGAGCGGAGGAGTTGTTCGACATCGGAGAGGCGGTAGTAGATTTTGGCGCCGACCTGGGAGAAGGCGATGATTTTTTCGTCGCGCCAGGTTTGGGCGGTGCGCTTGGAGATCTTCATGAGCTGGATGAACTCGGCATTGTCAATGAAGGTCTGGTTGGGGGTGAGCTGCTCGACACGGTTGTGGATCTGCTCGATACGGGCAAGTAAGGCCTGAAATTGGTCTTTTGGGATGATGATTGCTTCCATGTGCTATGATGTTAGGGTTAGTTTGAGGCAAAGGAAAGCAGGCGAAGAGGTGTCAGACAATCATAAAGCAGTCAGATGTGATTGGGTTGGTGATAAGTGGCTGATATTTAAGGATGAAGGGAAGGGGGTAAAAATGGGAAATCTGACTATTGATAGATTTATGATTTTTGATTTGAGGAGATGGGGTTTGTCAGGCAAGGTTTGGAAAAATTGTATTAAATTTGGAAAAAAATTGAAAGGATTTTGGATTTAACACATTGTATATATGTGAATTATATAAGCGGCACATATTTTGGACGTGTTAATAAGATGTTAAAATTTTAAACAGCTGAGGTATATAGTCAGCAGGAAACCAAAACAATATGAAAAAGCAACTTTATTTCTTTAGTTTAGTATTGCTGGTTTTATTGATCAGTAGTTGCCGTAAAAACATAGATGGGCCGGTAGAGCCGGACTTTGTATCATCGCAGTTTGAAGAGCAGTTTGATTGGAACACTTCGCGGATTGTAGAACTGGAGATTAAGTCCGATGCTGATCAATTTGTTCAAATAAGTTCTGTTGACAATAAGGTTCGCTATCACAGGGGCGTTTATCAGGCAAGCAATGGCGTTTACAGCGTAACTTTAAGTATTCCCAAAACAGTAAAGGAGATAAAGATAAATGCTACTATAGTGACATTGTCTGATGGAGTGATAAGTATTCAACTATAGAAAAACAAACAAAACCAAAACCAATGAAAACAACATTACTCTTTTTGCTGATATCCTTTGGTATCACCTTCGTGTCCTCTGGACAATACACCTATGTGCCTGATGATAATTTTGAACAGGCTTTGATTGAAGTGGGGTTGGATGATGTTTTGGATGGGAAGGTGTTGACGGCGAATATTGAAGATGTAATAAGTTTAACAATAGAAAATAAGGACATTACTGACTTGACAGGGATTGAAGGTTTTGTTGCACTTAAAGTATTGAATTGTAATTATAATCAACTCTCAAGTTTGGATTTTTCAAAGAATACTGCTTTAGAAAATTTATATGTTATTTATAATCAGCTAACTAACATTGATATTTCATTAAATACTGCTTTAAAGGAAATTGCTTGTTCATCAAATCTACTTACAAGTATAAATGTAACGAACAATGTCTCATTAACACATTTGGATTGTCAGGGGAATCAACTCTCAAGTTTGGATGTTACAAATAATCCAGACTTGATTTGGCTAACTTGTGGCGAAAATCAACTCACCAGTTTGGATGTTTCAAATAATCCAAATCTATATCATTTAAGATGTCAAAGCAATCTTCTTACGAATTTAGATTTAACAAACAATCCAACCGTAATTTTTTTCAGTTGTAACAACAATCAATTAACAAATCTGAATATTAAATACGGAAGCAATGGGATTTATTGGGATTTTAACGTCACAAACAACCCTAACCTCAGCTGTATACAGGTTGATGACCCAGCATGGTGGGAGGCTAACTGGACCAATATTGATCCACAGATGTATTTCAGTGAAAACTGCGCAGGCGGAGCATTCACTTTGATTCCGGATCCCAATTTTGAGCAGGCTTTGATTGATTTGGGGCTGGATGATGTAATGGATGGGAAGGTGTTGACAGCGAGTGTGGATACGGTGACAACGCTCAATGTATCACAAAAAGCCATTACGAACTTGACAGGTATTGAAGATTTTGTTGCACTTAAAATATTGAATTGTATTGATAATCAACTTACAAGTTTGGATGTCTCAAAAAACTTAGCTCTATTCAAGTTATGGTGTGGAAATAATCAAATCACCAGTTTAGACGTTACAAACAATACCTTACTTTGGCAATTAACTTGTCAACATAATCAACTCACTAGTATCTCTTGCTCTAATATGCCGAATTTGGAACATATAGAGGTATCATTAAATCAATTAGTTAGCCTAGATCTTTCCAATAATGTGTTGCTTCAAGAGGTAGGCTGCGTACATAATAACTTAACAACTTTGGTTGTAGATAATTGTGCCTCTTTGAAAACAATACATTGTTATGACAATAAAATAACCAGTTTAGATGTGAGTAGTTGTCCATCATTAATATATCTGGGATGTTACAACAATCAGCTTACAAATATTGATGTTTCTCATAATCTGTCTTTAACAAGTTTAGGTTGCTTCAATAATAAACTAACACATTTGGATGTTTCTAAAAATTTATATTTAAATCAGTTGGGCTGTAACAATAACCTTCTCGAATCTTTGAATGTTAGAAACGGAAACAATATTAATTTCACTTATTATGCAGCGAGCAGCAATCCCAATCTCACGTGCATTCAGGTAGATGATCCTGCATGGTCGGAGGCTAACTGGACCTATATTGATTCGCAGATGTATTTTTCGGTGAATTGCGGAGCATCAGGTGATGACAGTGATGGGGATGGTGTGCCTGATGATTTTGATGATTACCCAATGGATCCATTGCGGGCATTTAATAATTATTTTCCAGCCGCAGGATATGGCAGCCTGGCATTTGAAGATCTATGGCCAGGAATGGGTGATTATGACTTCAATGATGTGGTGGTGGATTACAGGTTTAAAACGGTTACCAATGCCACAAATAAAGTGGTTGAAGTATATGCCCAGTTTGTTTTAAAGGCAAGCGGAGCTTCCCTAGAGAATGGGTTTGGTTTTAATTTACCCCAAGCCTGTCAGAATCTGATCAGTCAATTAGGCGATGTGGAGGTGACAGGCAGTGAGATACATTCAAACTATATTAACCTTGTAGGAAATGGCTTTGAGGCAAATCAGACAAAACCGACTGTTATCGTATTTGATAACTTCTTTAAGGTGATGGATCACCCGGGAATAGGGCTGGGGATAAATACTGAAGCAGATAAACCTTTTGTTACGTTTGATACAGTGAATCTGCTAATTAAACCAACGGGTGCCATTTTCACAATGTTAGATTTTCAGTTTGAGCATTGGAATCCATTTATTATTGTGAATGGTGAAAGAGGAAAAGAAGTTCATTTGCCTAATCATCCACCGACCGATCTTGCAGACTTGAGCATTTTTGGAACCTATGAAGACAGCTCGAATCCAACTACCGGAAGGTATTATAAAACAGCCAATAACCTGCCATGGGCTATTAATATCGTATCTGAATTTGCATGGCCGCTTGAGAAAGTTAACATTGTTGAAGCCTACAAGCATTTCTTTGATTGGGCAATAAGTTCAGGAGCAGAATATGGTGACTGGTATGAGGATAAAGCAGGGTACAGAGAAAGAGAGAAGATTTATGCTGTGCCGGAAGATTAGTCCGGATGTTGAGTTCCCAATATTTGCCAGTAATCTGATTTACTGGCATTTTTTTTGATTACCAATATTTCCAAGTTTGACATAGGAGAATGTTTCAGTACTAATCATCGAGGTTTATCTCTGCATCGCTTTTGGGACGACTTTCAGGGCGGGAGGAGCTGAGGTATGTGCGGACGGTGGGATTGCTTAGAAGTGAGCCATCGGGATAACAGTAGTTGTTGCAGATGTGGTCAGCAACCTGGGCGATGGTGGAGGGAAGCATTGGCTTGCCGTTGACTTTTTTTTGCATCATTTTGAAATACACATCGCAAAGGACCTTCAGCTCGCCATTAAAGGGCAATCGTTTGGGGGTTCTGCTGGCTGTTTTTTGTGCCTCCATCTTTTGTTGAAGAGAATGGCGCTGGGTGTCAATGCCTGAATAGCGTTGACCGTTTTTACCTGATGTTAAAGCTGTCGAAGGACTGAATTTGGTAAGCGTGGAATAAAGCCAATGATCCAAAATGGAAATCTGAAATAGAGAATAGTGTACCCGAACGGGGTTAAAATTTTTTTATCCATCATTATTATACCCGAAAAGGTATAAGAAAACTATTTATCAAGCGAATACAGCCATTGTGAACTCTGCGAATAATGAGGAACTGGCTCTGACTATGAATGGAAGAAAAAAGAACCTGAAGAAACAGGATTTTGTCACCGCCATGAACTCCTTGAAGGTGGAAGAAAAGCAGCGGCAAAACATCTTCAATAAGATGGCAAGGGCGGTGCCAAAATGGATAGGGCAGATAGACTTGATTTTTATGGACTTAGCATTTAAAGATCAGTATAAAGCAATCTTAAAAGAAAGGTTAAGTCGGATGCAGTAGATTCTGTTTCCGGATTAATTGATTCAGGACTTAACCTCCTTTAAACTGAACCATTTATTCTTCTATACTTTCACCGGTTTTCTTGTAGTAATCCCGCAACTTTTTCATTCCGTAAGTCGCAGCAAGTGTCAGCAATAGTGCAACACACGAACCTATTGGCGCGCCGCCGCCGGGCTGGTTGTTTGAACCTCCGGCCCCTCCGCCTTCTGGTGGAGGTGGTGGAGCCTGGGCGCTTGCCAAACTCAAATTCCCTTTTGCCACCTCACTCACGGGAAAATCCAGACTAAAAACTGCTGCACCCAAACTTTTTATAAATTTTGAGTTCACTTTATAGTTTTTCACACTTTTTGTAAAAACTATAGCATCCTCATTGTAACATTTGTAAAGCAAACCCTCTTTATAAAGAGTAAATGGTGTGCTATCATTACTACATAGTATTTTCTTTGTTATAGTCATTATTTTCAAAAAAATCGACCCGCAAAGCGGGTATTATAAAAAACTCCCTGCCCTGCGGGACAGGGAGTTTAAGTTTCAAAGTGTCAAATCGCTTCGCTTTTCAAAGTGTCTAATCCTTAATGCACCGGACTGATTGTCCCATCGCTCGACTGTTGGTGGCAGAAAAGGCGCCGCTGCTGTAGAAGGTAAAGCGCAATGAATTCGCACCACTCACGGTAGCTGACCAATAGTTGCCGTAGGAGCCAGCAGACCCGAGCGAACCATCATTGTAATTACGGTGGCCGGTAAGGGGCAATTTCAGGGGGGAATTGAAAGCGCCGGCGGCATCATCGCTGCTCCAGCTCAGGCGTTCGGCATTCCACTCAGCGTCAGTAGGCAAACGATAACCTGGTGGGCAGGGGTTGTTGGTGCCGCTTACACCCTGCCACAAATTGTTGTTTTGGGGGCTACGCCAGTCATAAGGGCTGTTGGGTGCACGAATATAGTTGCCATGTCCCGGTACATCACTGTTGCTCAGGGTAGTCGTTGTGGGCGAAGTCCTCACCTGATGACCATCATCCAGCCTGCCCCACTGGTAGAGGTCGCCATAAGCCTCAGCGTCGGTGCTGCTTTGGGCTACACGGCTGGCACCAAGGTTGCGGTCCCTCCAGGTTTTTCCGGTGGCAGGGTTCGTTACGTCAGGAGTAGGCGTTACTGCATTTGAAGCATTGCTTGCTGCACTAGTTCCAACGCTGTTGGTAGCAGTAACGGTAAATGTATAAGATGTTAGATTGGTGAGCCCTGTTATCGTTATTGTGCCGCTACCCGCCTGATACAGGGTTCCTGTAATATCACCCGGATTAGAAGTGGCCGTGTATGAGGTAATGGTTGCGCCTCCATTAGAAGCCGGCGCTGTAAAAGTTACACCTGCTACTCCATCTCCTGCTACTGCAGGCCCGATGGTTGGAACATCAGGAACGGTGCGAGCCGGAGTCGCAGCATAGCCCACCATTGTTGTCCAATTAATCCCGTTATACACCTGCATTTCACCAAATTCAGCACAGTCGGTGCACCAAACAATTAGTCCGGCAGCCGGGCTGCTAATGTTATCGCGTTCTGCTTCTGTCATGCGCGGCGGCAAAAAGCCTTTTGCTGTGCTTTTTACTTCTAACATGGCCGAGCCGTGGGCGCTGCTGCCGTCAGTGGTTATGGCTACCTGGGCGCTGATACTGTAAGTTGCAATTATTGCAAATAATAAGAGTAGGTTTTTTATTATCTTCATTTTTTTTTACTTATTTAAATAGATAATTTTTTCTTGGTTAACTCAAAAAATTGTCAAAGTAACAAATCGATGCACTAATCAAAGTGTCAATCCTTAATGCAACGGACTGAGTACCCGTACGCGCTGCCGGTGTTGTTCATCATGGCATTGCTGCTGTTGAACATCAGGTATCTTTGGGACCCATTATTCACGGTAGCTGACCAATAGATGCCGGCTGAGCCAACAACGAGGAGCCCCCCATTTACACTGTCGCGGCCGCCGGCAACGGTCAACTTAAGCGGAGAGGCAAAAGCACCTGCAGAGTTGTTCGTGTTCCAACTTATTCTTTCCGCATTTAATTCTGCTTCTGTTGGTACCCGATAACCACTCGGGCAGGGGTTGTTTGTGCCGCTTACACCCTGCCACAAATTGTGGTTTTGCGGGTTGCGCCAGTCAAAGGGTGAGCTGGCAGAGATAATAAAGTTGCTATGGCCGGGCACGTCGCTGCTGCTTAGGGTCGAGGTTGTTCCTGAGTTTCGCTTTTCGTGGCCATCGGCAAGCCGCCCCCACTGGTAGAGGTCGCCATAGGCCTCAGCATCAGTGCTGCTGGTAGCAACCTGTGAAGCGCCAAGGTTGCGGTCCATCCAGCAAGTGCCGTTCTGCCCCGAAACAGTACCGTAAGTTACTTCGACACCACTATACATAAAGGTAACATTATCTCCGCAACTAAATGGCCCCACCGGGCTTATTGTGCCGGAACCGACGGCAATCTCTTTCCACACAGCAGCAGTATTGTCGTAAAAGTAAAATCGGTTATTGTCTGTATTAAAAACCATAAGTCCTGCAGCCGGGGTAATGATTGCCTCAATTTGTTCCTGTGTCATTCTGGGCGGCAAAAAGCCTTTTGCTGTGCTTTTTACTTCTAACATTGCCGAGCCGTGGGCGCTGCTGCCATCGGTGGTTACGGCTATCTGGGCGCTGATACTGTAAGTTGCAATTATTGCAAATGCTAAGAGCAGTGTTTTTAATGTTATCATATTTACTAAGTTTTTAAAATTTTAATTGTTTGGTGAAACTAAATCCCGATACTACGGGCCACAGGCGGTATTAAACTCTGCCACCTTTAGGATGGCATGGTAAAGTGTCGAAGTATCAGATGTATCAAAGTGTCAACCCTTTGGAATAGCTGCGATGCAGCTCACGCTTTGCGGCATTCTATAGGGTCAATCCTTAAGGCAGCGGACTGAAGCTCCGTAAGCACGGCCTTCGTCGGACATAAAGGCATCGTCACTGTAGAAGTAGAGGTACCAGGCGAGGACATCATTGACACTACTGGACCAGTAGCCGCTGTATGAACCCTCGCTGAAGACCGAGCCATCGAAGCCGCCGCGGAAGCCCGCCATGGGCAATTTAAGTGGCGAAGCAAAAGCTCCTGCTGCGTTATTGTTAGGTGCCCAACTTGAGCGCTCTGAATTCCACTCCGCTTCAGTAGGTAAGCGGTAGCCATCCGGACATGGGTTGTTGGTGCCGCTTACACCCTGCCACAAATTGTGGTTTTGTGGGCTGCGCCAGTCCCAGGGTGAGCTGACAGAGGTAATAAAGTTGCTATGGCCGGGCACGTCGCTGCTGCTTAGGGTCGAGGTTGTTCCTGAGTTTCGCTTTTCGTGGCCATCGGCAAGCCGCCCCCACTGGTAGAGGTCGCCATAGGCCTCAGCATCAGTGCTGCTGGTAGCAACCTGTGAAGCGCCAAGGTTGCGGTCCATCCAGCAAGTGCCGTTCTGCCCCGAAACAGTACCGTAAGTTACTTCGACACCACTATACATAAAGGTAACATTATCTCCGCAACTAAATGGCCCCACCGGGCTTATTGTGCCGGAACCGACGGCAATCTCTTTCCACACAGCAGCAGTATTGTCGTAAAAGTAAAATCGGTTATTGTCTGTATTAAAAACCATAAGTCCTGCAGCCGGGGTAATGATTGCCTCAATTTGTTCCTGTGTCATTCTGGGCGGCAAAAAGCCTTTTGCTGTGCTTTTTACTTCTAACATTGCCGAGCCGTGGGCGCTGCTGCCATCGGTGGTTACGGCTATCTGGGCGCTGATACTGTAAGTTGCAATTATTGCAAATGCTAAGAGCAGTGTTTTTAATGTTATCATATTTACTAAGTTTTTAAAATTGTTATGATTATTCATTTTCGTTTTTGTTGAATTGATACACTTTTCTTATACCATAAGCTGCGCCCAGGGCCAGCAAAATGCCGATTCCGCCACCAATTGGCGCGCCGCCGCCGGGCTGGTTGTTTGAACCTCCGGCCCCTCCGCCTTCTGGTGGAGGTGGTGGAGCCTGGGCGCTTGCCAACCCATTGAACAACAATAAAAATGCTGCTACTATAAAGACTTTTATGATTGATTTCATCTTATTTTGTTTTTGGTTATTGTTGTATAAATAATTTCCGCATGGCCATCGCCTGAGCTGTTCGCATCCTCACTAAATATGTTCCTGTGGCTACATCAACCGGAATGCTTTGCAGTCCCTGCCCGATTTCCCTGCGCAGGATCACCTGCCCGTGGATGTTAAATAGCTCGACGGTTGCTTTGGTGGCATCGGGATTGAGAATATAGAGCAGGTTGTGCTGCATGTAAGCGGTTAACACGTTGCGCGGCGGCGCCTCTGCGATACCAACCGTCCCAAACTTCAGCAAAAAACGGTCAGGGTTGTCGTCGGAATTTGCCAAGAAACTGTAAGTGGGTTCTTCGCTGAGCTTGTGAAGGGTGTTGGTGAGGACATCGTGCAGCACGATTTCCTGACCTTCAAATGTCGCTCCTGTTTCGGTGAGTTGAACAGCCATGATGCTGCTTCCCTGCACTTTTATGGAGAGTGGTATCACCGTTGATTCCGAAACAGCATCCATCGAGTTGATGGCCAGCTTCCGGCCATCGGTGGACTGAGAATAAAGTTGCGGCACCAGCGGGTCGAAACTGAAATATTTGGTAGCATCAAAAAAATCGTGTTCAGGTACTGATGTTTCGTTGAGCAAGATGGTTGTTTCGTCAAAAAATGTATCGCTGCTCAGTCGAAGCACCAGTTGGTCCGCTCCGTTTTTCATAAAGGTTTGGCCAGCTGTGTGCACCTGATGTGCGGGCTGCAAAGCAAGTACAACCTGATCGGTGACAGCCTGAACAAAGAAACCCTGCCCTGAGGCGATGGGACCATTTACTGGTTCATATCCTGCACCGCCGGCTTTGTTGGCATCATACACCTGTGCCCAAACCTCGGTAACAATATTTGTTTTAGTTACCAAACTCCAGTCAAGCCCTGAAGGATAGGGGTTGCCAATCAGGTTAAGACCTGCGTTCCAATCCCAGCTTTTCGCGGTGCTTTTAGCCAGGGTGATGTTTACATTGCCGGAGTTCAGCGCGCTGCTTTGGAAATTGTGCGTGGGATTGGCTGTGTTGTAGTTGACAATGTAACCTCTGCTGGTAACAAAATTATCACCCGGGTTGACGGTGGCAAAAGTAGGCTCTGTAGTGGTGTTTTTATAGTTCACCCAGATACCTGGATCGGGTTCGTTCCAGAGGTACAAGTCTTCATTGGTATCCGGGGCCCAGACGCTGCCTGCAATCCCCATACCGTTTACCGGTGCACTGATCATGTGCCAGGCAGAAACTTCACCAGGCATGTAGCGTTTTACGATGGCCTGGCCGCCGCCACTGTGGGTAACACTGCCCAGGTTAATAACTGAGGCATCACCCGTGGCATCGGATTCAAGTAAAAGATTGCCACCGCCGGAAATATTCAGCGTGGTGCCTGTTTCCACTTTGATGCTGGTACCCGGCTCAACCTTTAATCCCTGTGCGGAAAGCAGGGAGCCCACGGCAATAAACATCATCGTTAGTAAAAGTGTTTTAAATTTCATATGCGTTTTATTTAATGAAGGTTGGTTTGAATTAGTTTCTGCGTGTTGTGTGGTTAGATTCATGATGCCAATGCATACTTCAGATGGTTCAAAGGCTCAACAAAAGGGTATACCTTTTTACGTCTTCGATTAAAGTTACTTCGATCAATTAGATTTGGAAAGTCACTGGAATTTTCGCACTTAAGCTTGCCCCATAAATAGTTTTCGCTATCAACCCCAAGCGACTCACTTGTGATAGATAGCGCAATGATATCACAATCAGTCATCTTAGGCTTATTAGAGTAAAATTTGAGATTACCTGAGCTGTTGATTCTATCTTTGAATACCGATTTTGTCAGGTCAAAAAATTTGTCGAAATTTGAGCGTAAGTTATGCATAATAGATGTCTTGTTGTGATGAATAATACATTTAATATGCTGTTTATCAGTATTATACATAACTTATTTTTGTTTTATTTACTAACACACTTCTTATCAATTCCAACCGCACAACACGTCAGTATAAAGTAATTATAAAAGAAAGGTTAAGCCGGATGCAGTAGATTCTGTTTCCGGATTAATTGATTCCGGACTTAACTTCCTTTAAACTGAACCATTTATTCTTCTATACTTTCACCGGTTTTCTTGTAGTAATCCCGCAACTTTTTCATGCCGTAGGCTGCCCCAAATGCCAGCATCCATGTTAAACCTGAGCCCAAGGGAGCCCCCTACAATAGAACCACTGTCGGTAGTTGGGTTTTGAGGAGGTGTAGGGTGTTTGACCTATGATATAGGCTTTTATATTTACAAAATTTACGGTATTATTGTTCTGTAATAGTTCAAAATGTTTGGTTTGGTGGAAAAATCATAATAAATGCCTAATATTTATTCAGAATAATTAATCATTACACGGAACTATAGTAAGTGAGGTGGTGTGCGAGCATCCGAATTCATCTATTATAGTGAGGGTATATGTAGTCCCTGAGGGATCGGGTTTGTGGTCAATTGTTACGCCGTTATCGGCAATGAGCGTGCCACTGCTAAAAGACCAATTGTAGGAAACAGCCAAACCACAATTAAAAAACGACTGGGCTGCACTGAGGGTAACCACATCTCCCACACAGGGGCAATCGGGGCAACTGATAATGGCTATTGGCTTACAAACAGTGAGGCAATATTCATCCGAAACAAGTGTGTAACAACCATCATCAGCAACTACTTTGTAACAACCCTCCTGCGAAGCAGGTATCGAATTTCCGACGCCAACCTGCAAGCCATTATAATACCATTGATATGTAACGCCTCCTTCAGGATTCTGAACATAAAGAACAGTTGCACTACCAGTACAAATGGGGTTCTGTCCGGATATCAACGGCATCTGAGGTTCTGGCTTCAGACAAACTGATACCATATTGCTGTAGCACGGGCTGCAATTTGAGTTGGGATAACCCATTGGAAGGCAAGCAATACGGTATTGAATGCAGGTTTCGCCTGTTGGCCAGGTTTGCTGCGAACCCAAGGTTAGTTGTGGTAGTATGTTGGTGTTCTGTATTGGATTACCCGAACCAAGATTGTTCCAAGTATTGGGTTGGGTGTTCGGAAAACGATATTGCCAAACGGCATTGCAATTGAAAAAAGGCTGGTCAATAGCAATGGCTGCATCATCGCCCGGGCAGATATGATATTCATTGGTTCCTATTTGAATCAGGTTGGCACTACTGCCGGTGATGGTGCCACACACGGGCATTGGCTCTACAGAAGTGCAAGCCTGCACAGTTACAACCGGACAGCTACAATTGCTTATCACTGCCCTGAAACATATTGAATGCGGCTGCATATTGGTGAGGTTATAAGTAAAATCAAGCATGTTATCATAGGCTGGCAGATGAGTTGAGCTGCTGTTTACAATCAGGTACCAGGTAATGTTAACATAGTTGTTTCCGGAAGGATTGGGCATATTACTCACAAGCTTAACGTTAAGGTCAATATTTTCTCCTTCGCAAAACCCCTGCGAAAATTCGGCAGGAGTCACTTCCACATAAGCGGACTGAACCGGACAACATATGGTTAACACTTCCGATTCGGCTTCATAGTAGCATGTATTTGTGCCTTCGGTTATGTAAATCACAGCCCGGTAATGCCTGTCAACAAATCCTGTTGGGTGGTTGCTGCATGAAATGCTTAGGGCAGGATGGCCAGGTGGTGAAACAAATGTGAATACCTCAAAAACAGGGCTTACAGGAACAATGTCATACCAGTTAAGCCCGTTATCATCGCTGTATTGCCAGTTCACAATGGTGCCCAGTGCAGGTTGCACTGCTTGTCCGTTGTTGTCAGTCACCGAAAAATGAACCGCTTCACCATTGCATATGCTGCTCACTGTAGTGGTCTGGTTGGGATTGGAAAGTACAACCTTATGGTAATTGTATGCCGGATAAACCAACGGTGCAGTTGAAAGAATAAAATTGCTGCTAAGTCCATTGAGGGCAAAGCCGGGAGGGGTCATTCCAAATGGTGAAAGCATTCCGTGATTTGCCGAAGGACTAATATCTGTAACGGTTTGAATAGAGGTATTGTTGCCTCCGGCTACACCCTGATCAAAAGGCCAATAGGCTACCATGCCCGAAGCATTGAATGGCGGCATACAAGCACTACAATTCTCAATCAATTGAGCATGTGGTCTGGCCACATTCCACAACTTGAATTCCTCAATTTCGCCGAACCAGTCGGAAAATGGCTCGTAAGTGCCATTTTTGGTTCCCATTTCGAATGTTCTGGTATTCAACACACCTATATCAGAATAGCCTGTATTGTCCCAACGCTCCGCACAATCTAAGTAAACCTTGCAAAGGTCACCTTCGCGCACAACCGCAATATGATGCCAATTAAAATCAAAAAGCGTATTTCCCACATCAATGTAGATAATACCTCCACTGTTTGTCCCGCTGATTTCGGAGCTGTACTGAAGCCTGAAATCACCATCATGAACCCCAAACTCAAACAAGGAGCCATCGGACTGAGGATCATTAACAAAGGTGAAAAGTCGCCGGAATTCATTTTGGTAAACAGTGTTCATGTCTAATTTTATCCACATCTCAACTGTGAAATCGGCATTTGGCTGAAAATCCAGTATTGGATCAAGTGTCACATAGTCATTGTCGCCATCAAAATGCAAAGCCCTGTTTTGTGACAATGCCTGCAAACCAAGGCAAACCAATACACAAACCAAGAATACTAAAAGCTTATTTATACATGCAATCTTTTTCATAATCGATATCTTAATGTTGCTGATTCATTATTACCACCTTGTCCATCCACACCAGTTTGCCTTCCTGCAGCAATTGAAGCAGATAAATGCCTGGTTTGTAAGCATGCACTGGAATACCATGCAAGTTAGTGCCTGCACCTATATGATCTATCGTTAACACACTACCGTAAATATCAAGTAGTTGTATTACCATGCTGACTGTAGGGGCAGGCTCGAATCCTACCATTACACGTTGGCTGGCCGGATTGGGATACACCTTCACACATATGTTGTTTGTTATGCCCAGTAAACCAGATGCGCACGGATCGCATCGTTCAATTGTAAAATCGGCATACTGGATTAGTCCGTTGCAATTCGACTCAAGCACATAAATACCAACATCCGGAGCGTCAAGAACCAAATTTGTCGCACCGGGAATAATCACCATCTGAGGTTGTCCGGGGCTGTTGTCGTACCATTGATATGTGCACTGGCTTATGTATGGGCATGGCGTATCGGGAGGAATAATCATGTCGCCAACTAAAGTAATTGGCGTGTGGTCGTTGTTGCATTTATAGCACGGACCTGCTATTACAGGTATACAATCGGGATTAATTATTGCCACATCGGAAACGGCTTCATAGGGACAGCAATCATCCTGAACGACGGCATAATAATACCCTTCGAATTGCCCTGATGGCACATAATGGTGATATATTGTCGGAGATAAGGAGGTATTGGAGGTGGTTAACAAAACATCATTATGGTACCAACTGATGAGGTATTCGCAATTGCCAGCCACTGGTGAAGGCGCAAAGTGCACTTCAAATTTCAGGTGGCTTGAATAGCTGTAATCCACCTCCGCATTGAAGTATGAAATACTCAGAGGCTCTTTTACTTCAACAAGGTATTCAATATTTACCGGAGGGCACACACCGTTTTGTTTCTCAACCATAAACCATGTGGTTTCGTAAAGCTTGTTGGTGTTGTAAACCGAATTGGCTGAACCAGTATTTGGGACAGGCACGTAAACAGGTGGTTGGGTGGTGCTGTGATACCAGGTCCATTGCGATGGTGGACCAGAGCAGATTTCATCATACACCAGGGTTGCATCCTCACCGTAGCATAAAGGCATTGGTGTGTAGGGGTGCAGGTACAGATCCCCATAGGGGGCAACGTCATCATAAATTCTTATTGATACGGATGTCGTAACTATGCCGCAAATATTGCCTGCCTTTAAAACGAAAACATGGTCCGTAAAACAAGGTGTTGAACCATCAAAATCCAATTGAGGAGGCTGATAATTCAAATCGGTCGAAACCAGGTCGCCCCTATAATACCATTCTAAAAAGTCGTATCCGCAATCAATCACAACAGGTTGGGCTGTAAGCGGCAAGGGGGTCATGGTGCCACAATAGGCTGCAAGATTGGGGTTGTTAATACTCAGTCCAAATGTACTGCATAGTTGAATTTCACCAATATTTGATTCGAGCGGTAAGCTAAGGTTGGAGCAACAACCAGAACCGTCAACCCATACCAGTGCTTTTACTTCGAGGCATGACACACTGGCAGGAAAATGATTTGGAAGTATCAATAAATCAGATAGGCCGTTGCTTAACTGATAGTAATTAGTGGGCCATGAAGTTGCATTACAATCTTTCACGTACCATTGCACCTGATTCACTGTGCATGGTCCATTATAGGTGATGGGAACATAATGCAGGCCCGTGGTGCGGCAAATGTCCGTTAATGCCGGAATAGTTATGGTTGTGATTTCGGCGCAGCAAATGGTTACCTGAATACACATTTGCTGGGGTTGCCAGCATTCATCTCCATTTTCATCGAGTTCCACCACGGTTATACAAATAGTATAGGTGCCCGACTGCGCATAGGTATGTGTCCATGAATTGTTAGAAGGCGTATATCCGGCTTGGGGTGTTGTGCCATCGCCCCAGAAGGGCCCGTCGGTTGTGAACCAGTGGCACGAACCAAACTGTGGTGCAGAAATTGTTACTTCGCAGGTTAGTTCATCAACAACGGCAGTAAGCCCTTGTGCAACAAGCCCAAGGAAGTCAGATTGATTTTGGCAACAACAGCAGAATTTTTGCACAAAAGCATCCTTTGGGCCATCAGCTGTGAGCAGATAATCCAGTATGGGGTCTGGGTTAAAGTCAACGGTTCCAACAAATCCACCTGTGGTGTAAAAACAGCCATTATCATCAACTATAATGGCATTGACCAAGTCAGGATCGAAGCCTCCATTGTAGCCCTGCATTTGATACACTGAAGTATAATCGCCTGTTCCGCTTGTTAATAGGGAGATATACATATCCACAGAACCAGGGACAGATGTGCGGTGTTCGGTGGCTGCACCGGGATCAAAATCGATGGTGCCTGTAAACACTCCGCTTGTAAACACGAAGGTTTCGTCATGATTGAGAGCTATTGAAAAGCCTTTTCCAATTGAAGCTGGGTAAACGCCCTCGAAATGAGCCGTCCAACTGCATGTGCCATCATCCAGGAATTTGGCGACAAATATGTCTGCCATTCCACCGGGAATTAGATTGCCCGGACAAAAACCGGTTATCGGACCAACAGAGCCCATATATCCTACAATATAGGAACTGCCATCCGAATCAGCTACCACATCATACGAAAAATCAGGCATAGGCCCACCCATACGCTCGGCCCATTGAAATACACCTGCCTCATCGAAACACACCAAATAAGCATCTTGTTCGCCTGCTGAAGCAAGCACTGGCAGCCCTGTCCCAAAACTCAATGTTGCTTCAAAACTCCCTGTAACGAACACTTTTCCGTTGTTGTCAACCGCAATACCTGTGGCCGCATCATTCAAATCGCCGCCAAAATGCTTTACCCAATGTATGGTTTGGTTATGGTTCATTTTTACTACAAATACATCACCCAAGCCATGTGCTTGAAGGTTGGTTTGCCCAAAGGTAACCGACCCATAGAAATTGCCGGTGAAATAAATAAACCCATCATCATCAACTGCTACCGAATTGGCAATGGCATTTGTGGAACCGGTACCATATGTTGTCCATTGATGCTGGCCTTGCTGGTCAAAACAAGCCACAAAAGCATCAAAAGTGGTAAGGATTTGATATCCAGAAATATACACAAACCCGTTTGGCGCCAAGGCAATATCGAAACCACTATCGCCGTTCGTGCCACCCAACCGGCTTGCCCATAAAAAGTTGCCCGCAGGGTCTTGCTTCGCTACAAATGCATCACTTGGCCCACTGGAAGTAAGTGAATGTGTTCCAAACTGGGCAGTGCCCATAAAAGTGCCTGTTGTAAATATGTTGCCATCTGCATCCACAGCTACTGAGCTACCATAGTCGTGGGAATTTCCACCGGCTTGTTCGGCCCATTCCAGCTGATCGCAATCGTAGCTTGCCTGATTGCAACAATCATCCGAAACAAGCTCTAAACAGAACAAAAATTCAGGTAAGACATGAACCGAAAAAGTCTGGTTGCTCAAATCAATTTCCACAAGACGCGATGAGGAAGTGCCAAATTCTTCTATTGTAGTGAAATAATACTTATCCTGACAAGCCAGGTAAGCATTGCTGTAGAAGTCGAGGCTGATTACCCATCCTTCAGCAGAAGGTGGCACAAGGTTCAGGTCGAAAAGCGGGTTATAGGTTGCGCTGCAGGTTACTAGGTCAAAATTTATTTCAACAATATCCAATTCACTGTCCGATTGGTGAATGGCAAGCAGCCTGTCGGGTTCGGCAAAAGAAAGTCCGTAGAAACTATGCCAGTTTGTTAGGAAGTCGAATCCGGGTTCAATATTAATAAAGCATGCCACTGGACTGCCTGAGCTAATATTTGAAATGATGAGCAGGTTCGTGAATGTTAAAAAATACAACTCATCGATGCCATCGGTGGCAGCGGCAATTTGATCGCCATGAAAGTAACTTTCAAGTACATATCCCGAAGAGAACTGCGGTCCGGGCGTTACAATTCCGTTCAACCCTATGGTAACGAGTTCCACGGTAGCCGGAAAACCCGGCGTGGATTCAATGATTTTCAAGCCATACAGTTGATTGTTTAAAAACAGGGGTGCAGTAACCAGCTCTGAAACAGTCACTACCGTATTTGCCTCAAGTACAGCATCATAATGCAACATTACCCCATATGATCCCAATAGGTAAACAAGGTCGTTGTTAAGTGGGTTTAGTGCAGATGTGTTTGAAGGATGCAAAAATGCTGAAGGGGGCAACTGTGCACTGGGTGTCCCCGGCAATGATTGAAGTTGTGGCGGCAAGGGCAAAGAGAACCCCACAGCCTCAGCTTCAATGGGGAAACCATTGATATCGGCATAAAATCCATTGAACGTGCATAAGCCGCGGCTATGCTCTTGACTGTTCTGGCACCACAGTGCTGGATGAAGCATTATTAATAATGCTAAAGAACTCCACTTTTTGACTAGTATATGCATATAATTATTTATTGATTATACTCAATGCTGTGAAATCTAGGTAGGTAACCATAAATTAACTTGAAAGGTAGGCTTTTAATAAGGGGTTCGCTGCCTGAATTCGTATATGGCGCCTTTACAACTATGAAAGGTATATACTATTTTGTGTTTGGTATATAACCTCAATGAGTTATCCTGCTATTATAGGGTCGCTGAATGAACATCAGGGAGCAGATACAAATCGTATTCTGGAAAGCAAATGAGAGAAACTACAAGTTAGCATTCTCCAAAAACGAGATTCCGGATTTTCAATTCCCGGTCTGATTTCATCAAAATCAAAGCAGTTGAATTCCTAAACTGTTCTCAAAAAACTATAGTCGTTTGCAAGAGAGTACCATCAATTTTATAAGCGATTCTTATCCTAGCCATGAATGCTATTGCCTTTTCAATCCAAATAAGTATCTGTGGATTAAGTAAAATGATGGGTGAGATCTGTGATAAAAACGATTTGCATTACTCTAAAGAATCAATCCAGCAGCGTATAAAATAGCAAACTTAATCCTTATTGGAAGGATTAATTGCTGAATTGGGATATGATAAAATTCTAAAATTTGGTATTGCTTATATCACAATTGAATTGATTCAATTCCAACCTAACCAGTGTAATGTTAATTGAAACAAAAGGAGCGGAATAAATGTCTTTGTAGCCATGACTCAGGCACGTTCTCTGGTCGTAGGGTTTTACTAATTGAGGATGAGTCAGTTTGCTATTTTAACTGACTCATCCAAATTTAATGTTTGCTTATTGTACTTATAAGACAATGTTCACTACAAACTCATGGGCAAATTACCTTGAACTCTGTTCGTCTGTTTAGCTGATGCTCAGTTTCAGAGCATGATACTCCATCAGCACAACGATTCAGCAAGCGTGATTCCCCATATCCTATTGCAATAATCCTGCTGCGTTCGATGCCTCTCGACACAATGTAATCAACTGCAGCATTAGCCCTGTTTTGTGAAAGAAGCTGATTGTATTCATCGGACGCACGACTGTCGGTATGCGATCCAAGTTCGATATTTACTGATGTATTATCTGTCATGAACTGAACCAGCTTGTTGAGCTCAGGCATGGCATCCGTTCTGATGAACGCTTTATCCAGGTCATAATGAATGTTCTCCAGTTTAATATTTTTGTCACATTCAATTTCCTGAGCACACAATTCGAGCTTTATAAACAGGTTTTTTTCACGGTTGTATACTAACGCATTAATTTCTTCGATTTGAGAAAAGAAATTGGCCTTTTTGCCGTACAAACTATATATTCCAGTTTCAGGCAGGTGTAACACAAATCTTCCCTGCGTATCTGTGATGGTTGATTTTCGGATGGCTTTCTCATTGTTTTCAAGAATCACTGTTACCCCGGTTATTGGATTAATTGTGTTGCATGTATATGCTACACCATTTATAATGAAACTTCTATCTGCATAAACAATTTCTTTCTGGACATTTTTATCAGGTTCAAATTCGGCTTTTGTTATGACCGTCTTTTCAAGGGAAATACCATGTAGCTTGCCTTCAATAGAGTATGTGGCAGGGGTCAGATCGTCGAATGAAACCATTCCAAAGGAATTTGTTTTTCCTGTTTTTATAACTACTCCTTCGAGGTTGAAAACTGCGATATCAGTATCAGGCAGTACTTCGCCTGTATATTTGTCTCTGGCAATAACCGTTAATCCGTAATTACAGTTTTTACATATCTCATCTGGCTTTGTTGATGCTCCAAACCGGAAAATGACGCCCCCAAAGACACCTAAAGAGGATATGTTGTTCTTGACTGAATTGCGTTCAGCAACAAATTCTTTGCCCGTTAAGTATAGTTCACCTTCCGGTGTAACTTGATAATACTGGCTGCTTACGGAAAATGCCGTATCACTTTTTGCGCCAAAATGATGCATAAAATAAGTGCCAGCAGTGACACCAAAACGTTCGCTGATAAAATAATTGAATCTCAGCTGAGCTTTTCCCGTTAGCACAAAATTGTCTTTATATCCCGCATGAAAATTCAATAAGATTGGAGCAGGAATTGTCGCTGACAGTTTTGTATAACCTCCCTTAATTGAGGCCAAACCTGCACGAATATCGAGCTGTACACTAAATTTACGATTCCATCCTACATACCTGAATCCAGGTCCTAATCCGTAGAAAACCCTGGTTACGGGATCTTCTGTAAGTTTGAAATCACTTATAAGCTCAATAGGATTATAATCGGTATTATACAAATTAACAGTAGGAAATGTGTTTTTTGGCTTGTTACGCAAATAATCAACATCCACACCTAATCCAACTGATCTCCAGAAATAATCCACCGAAACACCGCCCATAATTCCTCCTTTATAATCTATGAAGGGCATGTTGTTGCGATACCACTGGAGAATATCATAACCTCCGCGAGCAGATATAGATAATTCGTACTTGTAGGGTTTTGCCTTTTCAGGCTTTTCATTTTGTGCTAAAGCAGAGGTGCCCGCCAAAAATAGTATTAGTACTAATAAGTTAATTCGTTTCATTTCATTCTGTTTTTGATTAACAACTATTTAATTATCGCCCAAATATTTATGCATTTATACGTGTCATTCACCCTTTATATAGGGCGATTAAAACGACAAATATTTCTTTCACGAACTTATCTCTATTCACATCTCAGCATACAATTCGATTGACATATAACATTGAGAAAAAATGAAAACTCATGGTTACATCGTATGAATTCATTGTAAAACTATGAAATCTGAAATGCAAAAAGCTAAACAATGAGCCAATGGTATTATCTGTTGTGTGAATGTTTCATTGTGACCTACTAACGGAAGAATAATAGCCAGTAATCCCTTGTTCGTTTTGACTGCATTTACAACCATTTCAGCATAACCATTACCGTCATGGATGCTTATCCGTGGGTTCTGCAACCAACGTTCAGACATATGTTCGGAACACCTCTGAAGATCAAAGCGGGGAACGATATATACTCCTGATGCTGATCGTTCCTACCTGGGCAATAGACCTCATTTTTCGTGCTGATTGTTCCAAGCGTTTTATGGTTGATCTGGCCACCTCGCTTTCATTTGTAACTGCACCAGAGATGGCTGTCCTTAATTATCGGGTCATTCATTGCTTTAAGCGGAAGATTTAGCAGGCTTGGAATTAAGTTTAATCAAGTACAAAGGGCACAATAATCGTTACTTTTGTTCCTGGATTTTGACTGCCTTGATTTAGTGGTGCGTTGGTTATGCTGGTTTCAACTTTCAGTTTTTTACCAATTAGCTCAAGTCTTTTCATAGTCAGGTCCATTCCCATTTGCAGATGTGAGTCCTTTTGCCGGGTTTGTAAAGCGGCCTTTTCAATCCCAATCCCATTGTCCTCCACCACAATACGCAAAGACTTCTCATCTATTTTTGTGACATAAATGCCAATAACACCTCCACCTTCCAGACTAGAAATCCCATGCCATATCGCATTTTCGACAATGGGTTGAAGGATCATGGTGGGTATCAATACATCCTCTTCAATGCCATCGGCTATGTCAATCACAAAGCTGAAACGGTTGTTCATCCGCAACCTTTCAAGGTCGAGGTAGTTACGCAGCCGATCAACCTCTTCATCCAGAGGTATCATGCTGGTTTTGATTGCGTTCATATTCTGCCTGATAAGTCTGGCAAATTGTGAAAGGTACAAACCTGCATCGGATGGGTTGTTATTAAGGATATAACTTTGTATTGACCCAAGGGTGTTAAAAATAAAATGTGGGTTCATCAGTGCATTAAGTGCTTTTTGCTCAAGAAGCAGCATTTGATGGGCTGTTTCCTGCTCCCGAAGCAATTTGTTCTTTCGGCGGATGTAAAGGCCGGAAAGTAAACCGGCAAAGCACATTGCAACTGCTAAGATAGACAATGGATGCTGAAAAAAAGTGGGTTTAACATGAATGTAATGATGCATTTCATTGCTCCACTCACTGTTAGGAAGTCTGGCTTTAAACTTAAATGTATATTTCCCCGGATTGAGGTCCTGATAAACAATATTACTGCTTTGCTGAATTGTCCAGCCAGTATCCATGCCTTCCATCATATATGCATATGTGGCTTTTTCGGCTGAGAAATGAATGCTGCTCATAGTAAAGCTGAAACTATGGCTACCTCTTACGATACTCGTTTCGTTTCCAATCATCATTGGAGTTCCGTTGAATAATTTCTGGCCGAAATAGGCGATTGGTTTGGTGGCTGCTGTGCTCACAATTGTATGTAAGGGTATAGAACTCAGTCCGTCTTCTGTCGCCACATATAGTATTTGATTATGGACTTTAATTTGATGGATGTTGTTGAACCGGATGTTTAAGCTGTTGATCTGAACCTTTTTGCCATCGAGGGCATCGAATAAATCCGGGCACCAATACAGGTGGCTGTTGCTAGCAATAAACAAGATGGAATCTCCATCATAACACATTGACCTGATCTGCATTGGAAGTTTTTGCTCCATATGGGTAGTTACCATATGTAAAGTGTCCTCATGGAACAACCAAAGAGAATCACCACTGATGTTGAACAGTTGGGTTTCATTACTCAGGTTAAGATGCTGCCGGATTGTTTTGCCAAAAAGCAGTCTCAATGGTGCATAAGGTATAATCGTATCATTGTCTATTTTATAAATAACTTTTCCATTGGCGAATAACTGTCCTGATGAATTGTAAAAAACAAATGTGAATCTCTCGTGGAAATTTCGTTCAGCAAATAACCCTTGGTGGTTTTGTCGAAATTCGTATAAAAAAAGGGGATAAAAGGCAGTCAGACTTCTTTCATCCGGCGACAAGGCAAATTGTTTCACAGGTTTGTTGCTTGTGCTGTACAGCTTAAGCCCGAAATTCTTATTGCTACTGTATTTCATTAAAAAGAATTTCAGGGCCTGATTGGGTTCATTCAGAATAACCAAGCCGTTTTCAAACATGCTGATTTGATTGATACCCCCTTCCGATACCAGATCGCTTGACCGCTGAAGCATATTGTTGCTGAGGTGATACAAATAGCTGCCATCGCTGAGCAAAAGACTGTTCTCATTTGCTTTCGCGAGGGCTTTTATGCCCGTGCCTGAGAACTGCTGCGCATAAATATGCTCGTGCTGCAGTACGGAAGGATGGAAAAGATAGACACCGTTACCGAGGGTTGCTAACCATAAGTTTCCTTCATGGTCTTCAATCAGATTTTGCGCTTGTTCAATGTCGAAATGCCGGATCAGTACACCTTTTTTGTACACGTAAATTCCTGTAAAATATGATGAAAGCCAGACATGTGCATTCTTATCTTCTAGTATATCTGTGATGATTTCATCTGTTTTACGGTGTTCGAACAACAAACTGTCAACAAGCTTAAAGCCATTATATTTAAGTATCTTATACTCTTTATCTTTCTTGTTGAATGCGTCAAGGAAAAAGCAGCCATTTTGCTGATTAAATGCCCTGTCAAATGCAAATGTGCTCTGATAAGTAATAAGAGAATCTGAAAGAGTGTTTGCCTTATATAACCCATCTAAGAGATGCAGCCAAAATACGCCCTCGTGCTTTTCGATTCTATTGATCATATGCGCCTGACGTATCCCTGATATCCTTTGGCATTGAAATTGTTTCGATATAAGCTGGTATTTCGAAACCTTATTCTCCGGGTCAAGTACAAAGATTTCCCTGTTCAGGTTGCTGTAAAAATACAGGCTTCCTTCAGGATCTTCATACAACCGTCGAAAGTACATGTTGTTGCTCAGGCTGTCAAGATATGCTGTATTTAGGATAGTGAACAAATGGTCATTTTGCAGAAAGCTAAACTTACCATTAAGATGAAACAGCCACAATCGACCTTGCGAATCTTCCTCTATGCGCATGACTTCATTATTGGGAAGTCCATCGGCAGTGGTGTAGGTTTTGAAATTGGTTCCGTCAAAGCGCACCACACCTGCATCGGTAGCAAACCAAATGAATTTCCGGCTGTCCTGAAATACATTGTAAACATTGTTTGAAGGCAAGCCATCATTGATGGTAATTTGCCTGATATAGGGATTCTGACCATGTAAGTTTTTACTTACGATCATGAAAAGTAACAGTATCCTTATAAACAGGCGGGCGGGCATGCTAGGTTATAAGTTTGGAGATTTGCGAAACAGCATCCTTGAACTCCTGAACCTTACGCCTTGAGATACTCAATCGTGTTCCATCCATGAGTTCGGCAAAGTTGCCTTGATAGCTGTTATATGCTTTCAAAAAGTGAAGGTTGATCAGCGTAGATTTGTGGATGCGAAAAAAGTCAGGGCCTTCGAGGATTTTTTCGAAGTCGCCGAGCGATCGTGTGGCTACGATTTTTTTCAGGCCCGAAAAATGCAGGATGGTGTAATTACTGTCAGCCTCCAAATACATGATTTCACACACTTTAACAATATGAAAACCAAACTGCTCTGGGACTGTTATTTTTTCAATGCATTTTGATGGCTGTTTGATCTGGTCTATCAGCCCTGTAATGGATTCCTGATATACCTCTTGTGCCACGGATCTGCTTTTCCGGTGTTCAAGATATGCAATAGCTTTTTGCACTGCATCCTTTAATTCAAGGGCATTGACAGGTTTTAGAAGATAGTCTATTGCATTAGCACGCAGTGCCTTTAGTGCATATTCCTGATAGGCTGTCACAAAAATAATGGCATAATCGTTGACTGAGATAGACTGAAGAAATTGAAACCCATCTTCCTTGGGCATCGAAATGTCAAGAAAAATCAGGTTTACTTCATATTGCCGAAGCAGCTCCCTGCCTTGCTCCGCCGAATCTGCCACACCGCATATGAAAATATCCGGACAATTATGCCTGATAAGGGCAACCATAGCTTCCCTGATGTGAAACTCGTCATCAATAATTATGGCTCTGGTTTTGTTCATGCCCTACAAAGATACATACTTACCCGGGGGTGTAAACGACTTTTTCGGGAAATGCATGTTTGAGACCACCAACGGTATCAGATAGTACATTTTTGGTCAGATACAGCTAATGCTTCAGGTAGAAGTATGTTGGTTCCCTCTTAAAAATATGTTGCAGTTTGCTCAAAACTCAATCAAAAACAAAAAACTAAAAAAGTGACAGTTGCTTCCGGCCAATATAAACAGGTGAAAAACAAAATGAAAGTACCTGACCCGCTTTCTGAAGTAAAAAAGCACACCGGTAATAAAGGAAAACCTTATCTCAAGGATCAGCGAAGCTAATCCCCTTAACGCCAGCCCCAAACTCGTTTGAGGGCTGGCGTTGGCATTTTCGTTAAGGCCATCGGCCTCGCCTGCATCGGTTGAAGCCTCCCTCCAAACGGGATCAGCGCAACTAATCCCCTGTACTTGTTTCTTGTTTCTTGTTTCTTGTTTCTGGTTACTTGTTTCTGGTTACTTGTTCCTAGTTTCTTGTTCCTGTTTGATAGGGTCTTGTGGGGTAGAGTGAGGTGATGGATAATACGCTTTGAGTTTCAGTTTATTTTTCACCTAATGGTTTGATATTCTGTTTGTTCTTTTTGCTTAATCAAAAAGAACAAAAAAATCAAGAATGCGTATACTTGTCTTTGACCCGCATGGCGGAGGAGCTTTCAGCGGCAATTATCCATCGAAGGTGGATCGTTCAGTTGCCTATGCGGCCCGCAATACAGCCAAGAATCTTTTTGCAGCAGGGCTGTGTAAGCGGGTAACGGACCCAAACTTGGTTAGTAATAATGTGTGAATCATATAACTCTTTCTATTCATTGTATAATGCTTTCCGCTATGAATAGCTCCAATTTTGCATTTTAAAATCATTAATCAGTTCGGTATAAACCGAAATAATAATTCTAAACAAACACAAGATGAAAAGAAGATATGCTTTAATCAGTTTTGCTGCTTTTGCAGTATTTGCCCTATTTTTGCTTTCACAGCAGAGTTGTAAGAAAGATAGCAATACCAAAAACCCGGTATTCTCAGTTAAACTTATTGATGCCCCTTCAGCCTATGATGCTGTAAATGTAGAAATAGTCGGAATGGAGGCCAACTTCGGCACAGGTTGGACAGTTCTGGCGATGGGCAATTCAGGGGTATATAATCTTTTGAATTTTACCAACGGTAACTCACTGGCACTTATCAACGATACGGTTATGGAACCATGCATCATATCAGAATTGCGATTGATTCTTGGAATCAATAATACAGTTGTTGCAGATGGCGTGACACATGAGCTAAAAACTCCATCGGGACAAACTTCCGGATATAAGGTTAAAATGGATCCGCAAAATTTGATTGCCGGTGGTGTATACAATTTAATACTGGATTTTAACGCGCAAAAATCAGTTCATGTAACGGGGAACGGTACTTATATGCTTAAACCGGTCGTGACAGGATATCTGGAAACTTCTATTGGTAGTATTGCAGGAACAATTTTGCCTTTCGAGGGTGCTTATTACGTTGAAGCAACCACAGCAACCGATACTTCTGGAACATACATCAACCAAACGAACGGGCAGTTCCTTATTTCAGCTGTTATGCCTGGGAACTATCATGTGAAATTTTTTCCAAATGCAGGTCATTCAGAGAAAATAGTATCCGGTGTTGTAGTTGCCGTAGGCCAAACAACCCAGTTGGGAACTATAATCATTGAATAAATGAGGTTTAAAGGTAGATTTGAATCGTAAGGCACAAAACCTATGCTTTTTCAAATCATTCTACCTGCCAGAAAATGAACCCTTACTATACGCAATAAGGAAGTTGCCTTGTGGCAACTTTATGCAGCAAGCAGATACACAATAAACAAGAGGTAGATTTTGACCTCTTGTTTTTTTTATTCTTTGGATACCTTCGCTCACGTTATCTAAAACCTGAAAACGAATTGTAAACAGGGTGGTTGCATCATCGGTTGATTTTTCATGCTCTGGTACTTTACCCAGCTCCTGTCGTTTTTATCAGCTTCGTATGATTGATTACATGCAAGGAGTGAGCTGGTCAGTAAATTAGGATGAGCATAGGGCGGTGGTTGGCAATGAAGGGCTTTATTGACAAGCTTGAAGGGACGAAGAGAACCTCAAAACTCAATCAAAAACAAAAAACTAAAAAAGTGACAAATGCTACCAGCCAGAATAAAGAGGTGAAAAACAAAATGAAAGTACCTGACCCTTTTTTTGAGGTAAAAAAGCACGCCGGCAGTATAGGAGAGTCCTCCGGCAAGCAACAGCCAAAGCGACAAAGGGGGCACGTTGCGGATCACCGGTACAATAGCCACCACCACCAGCCAGCCCATGAGCACATACAGCCAGGCTGATAACTTTCGCCAGCGAGCCGAATAAAACCAGATTTTAAACACAACACCACTGATCGCCAAAGCCCAGATGCTGCCAAATAAAGTCCACCCAATCGGGCCTCTCAGCGAAATAAGCGAAATCGGTGTATAAGAGCCGGCAATCAGGAGATATATGGCAGCGTGGTCAAACTTATTCAGGTAGTATTTGAGGCGTGGTCGGGCTGCGGCATGAAACAAAGTGGAGGCTGCATAAAGTGTTATCATAGTAAGACCAAAAACCGTATAACTTACCACATGCCAGACGGTTCCGTAGATAGCCCCCAGCACGATCAGAACAGTCATGCCGGCAGTGGCCAACAACACGCCTGCTGCATGCGATACAGTGTTGAAAATTTCCTCCTTGCGACGGTTTCTTTTGTAGGTTTCGTTCATGGTTTTTTATGTCCTGATGGATTCCCAAACGAAAGAATCATTTATTCATTGTCTCAGCCCGGATAATGAATGGGTGCACCCGGCCCCAGAGGCAGGTTGAATAAGGCCCATACAATCAGCAGCACTGTCCAGAACACAAAGAAAAACAATGAATAAGGCAGCATGGTTGATATTAAAGTGCCGATGCCTGCTTTGCTGTCGTATTTTTCAAAATACACAATAATCAGGGCAAAGAAACTCATCATGGGCGAAATAATGTTGGTCACACTGTCGCCCACCCTGAAAATTGCCTGAGACAATTCGGGCGAATAACCCAGCAACATAAACATCGGAATAAATACCGGTCCAAGGATGGCCCATTTGGCCGAAGCGCTTCCCATAAACATATTGATAAACCCTGAAAGTAAAACAAACAGGATAATCAGGGGCACCAGTCCGATGTTGCTTTGCTGGAGGAAAGAAGCGCCTTCTATGGCAATGATGAGTCCAAGGTTGCTCCATTTGAAGTAGGCCACAAACTGAGATGCGAAAAACACCAGCACCATAAAGGCGGCAAGACTTTTAAAACTGTCCACCATACCGCGGATCACGTCTGCGTCTTTTTTAAATTTTCCGGTAATAAAGCCATAGAGCACACCCAGACTGCCCGACATAAAAAACAACAAGGCGATAAATCCTTTTAACAAGGGAGATCTGAGCAGGGATTGTTCCGGTCCTCTGAAAAAGCCGTTTTCGGGAATCAAAGTGAGCAGCAGGAGTGCAGTCCATGCCAAACTGGCAAAAACAACCGCCCTGATTCCCTTTTTTTCGATGGGCGACAGGCGGTTTATGGGTTCCTGTGGCACATCACCCTCGTAGGTTCCAAGCCTTGGCTCCACAATCCGGTTTGTGACCCATGTGCCCAGAAAGGCAATAAGCAGGGTAGAGACGGCCATGAAATAATAATTTGCTGTGGGCAACACATAATAATCCGTATCGAGGATCCTTGCTGATTCGGTGGAAAGTCCGGCCAGCAATGGATCAATGGTTCCGATGAAAAAGTTGGCGCTGAATCCGCCGGATACTCCCGCAAAAGCAGCTGCCATTCCGGCCACAGGATGCCTTCCTACTGCATGGAAAATAATGCCGGCCATAGGAATAATCAATATATATCCCAGATCAGAGGCTGTGTTGGACAATATACCGGAGAGAATAATAACAAATGTGAGTAGTCTCTTGGGGGATTTGATGACCAGCATCCTGATTACTGCGCTGATCAGGCCCGAGCTTTCGGCTATTCCAATGCCAAGCAACGCAACCATAACAATTCCCAAAGGTGCAAATCCGGTGTAATTATCTACCATCTCCAGGAAAATCCGGTGGACGCCTTCTTTTGAAAACAGGTTTACAATATGCACCTCAGCCTGTGTGGCGGGATGTATGGCAGTCCAGTCGAAAAAGTGCCCGATCCACGACAGGACAAGCACCGACACTGCCAGCAAGGCAAAGAGTGTTGCAGGGTGGGGCAGGGCGTTGCCGCCTACTTCGACAAAATGAAGAAATCTCGAAAACAGACCAGTGCGGCCTGAGGATTTTGGTGTACTCATCGGGAGGGAATGTTAATGATGCTGCAGGCAAAAATAATCATTTCGCCCAAAAAGCCATTCACTTTCCCGGGAAGTAGTCTGCAATATCTGCAAGGATACGCATGCTGTATGTAAGTTGGTTGTCCGACAGGTAAGGTGCGGGACCAAACCTTAGCGATGTGCCACGGTAGTCGGTGAGCACGCCTTCCTGGTGTAGTTGCTTGCAAAACCAATCGGCATGATTTGTTTTGAGTACCAGAAATCCTGCCCTTTGTTCATGTTTTATGCCGGTATCCATTGAAATGATATGTTCGGGTATATCAGCTTCTAAAAAAGTTTTGGCCAGCAAAGAAGTCTGGTGTTGGCTTACTTCCCGCAAGAATTCCGGGCTTAATCCATGTTTTCTGAAGAACTGAAATACAGCGGCTGCCCTGTAATGGCTTATGGGATCGTAGGTTGAGCCTGCAAACAGGTCGTGGCCCTGTCCATATGCGGTTTTGCCGGTATTCTTGCCGGCAAGCATGCTGAATTCGCTGAACCAGCCTGTGATCACCGGCCTCAGCTTACAATCGGCAGGGAACCTCATGAAACAATTTCCTTCGCCGAGCTGACAATATTTGTACCCACCACCAATAATAAATGCCTGTTGCAGTTTTAGTCTTCTGACCGTAAACGGTATGGCATTCACCGCATGGTAGGCGTCCACCAGCAGATATACACCTTTTCGGTTGCAGGCTTCGGCCAAAGCATCAAGATCAGGCAATATAAGCCCGGTTTCATAAAAAACCGCACTCACAATCACGGCGGAGGTTTTTTCGTCTATGGCATCAATAATTTTCCCGACTATTTGATGCAAAGGATCGGTAGCCACACGAACCACGCCTATGCCTTCTTCCTCGAGGCGTGCCAGTTGCCTGCGGACTGTATGAAACTCGCCATCGGTGGTCACAATCTTTGGTTTTTGCTTCAAAGGAAGGGCCGACAAAAAACGCAACACCAGATCGTGGGTGTTAGGCGCAAGCGCAATTAAGCCATCCGTATCATCAAGGATTGAGGCATAGCCTTTTCTGACTGCTTCAGCTTTTTCGAAGGCAGGTCCCCATTTGTCGTCAACAAGGGTTGCCGCATCATGCCACGCTTCTTCCATGCCATCAAAGGCTACATCGGGCCATGCCTGATGCGAATGCCCTGTGAGCAGGAGCCTTCCGGCAACATTGAATTTCAGGTAGTGGTCAGCAAGGGCGTTGGGTTGTTGACTTAGCTGTTGCACAGTGTATTTCATATAATTAAGATATTCAGAATGAAGTTCTTATTTGCCATAGGTCGGGGAAAAGTGGATTGGAGAGTGTGCTTCTGAGGTAATCCACACCTGCTGAACCACCTGTGCCTGCCTTGAAACCAATGGTGCGTTCTACCATTTTCATATGTCTGTAACGCCATTCCTGAATTCCTTCATCAAGATCAACCATGAGTTCGCAAAACTGGGCAATACAGGTGTTGTTCCTGTACACATTGATAAGAATTTCCTGAATTTCGGCAGAAGCAGTAACGGATTCGCCAGGTTTTGTCTCAATAAGTGAAAGGGGCACAGGGTAGCCTGATTTGTTCAGAAAAACCAGGAACGAATGCCACAGATGCGGTTGCTTGTATCTGTCTTCAAGTTTTTTTCTGATGGCTGATCCTTCGGGAAACCGGTGCAGTGGTCCCTCTGATTTTTTTCCGAGCAGAAATTCAAGTTCGCGCCACTGAAAGGATTGAAATCCGCTGGCCGACTCAAGATAGTCTCTGAAGGAAAGAAACTCCAGCGGAGTCATGGTTTCCAGAATATCAACCTGGTGAACCAAGACCTTTAATATGGTGAGTATCCTTTTCATTCCATGCTGCGCCTTGTCAATGTTGTTTTCGTGCAACAGCCTGATAACATGGTCAGTTTCGTGCAATATTTGCTTGAACCATAATTCATAAGCCTGATGAATTACAATAAAAAGGGTTTCGTCGTGTTCATCCGGCGACTGGAGCTGTTGTAGGCTAAGCAGCTCTTCTATTTTCAAATAAGAGGTATATGTGAGTGACATAATGGTTTGCTTGGTTCACAAAGATGCTAATTTTTTGACAAGGGCAACATACCATAACCGAATATGCAACAATCTGTGCATGTTTAATCATGCGGATCAACAGGCCATATCCTGAGCACATTATTTTTCTTCAGGTACGACCTGATGATTTGCCTGACATCCCTGTTGTCGGGATAAAAAGTAATGTAGTCGTCGGCAATGGATGGGTCGTTGGATATGAGCTCGGTTGGTACATACCCAAAACCTTTGTACACGCTGTTCACTATTTTCACAACACTGACCTGATTCTCGTCAGGAGCGCTATCGAATACATAAAAGCTTTGGTGGTCAAAATGATAGCGTTCAAGGGCTTCACTGACCCGCTGGTTGTAGTTTTCGGGAGGTTCAAGGCCACAACAAGCTCCGCGGCACTGACCGATATGTACATGAAAACAAGCTCCTGATCCGGGATACAGCCCATTGAGCCGCTGGCAGAGTTCAAATTGTCCGGTGAGAAAAAAAAGATGCTCGCGCGCTTCTGCCTGTGAGCTGTAGGCATAGTCAGGACTCAGCTCTTCGAGGGTTTTTCCGTATTTCAAACGGATATACCCTTGTTCGTCCTGATAGTGATAGAGTCCGTAGTTGAAAAGAGACCTTCGCTGAGCCCTGTTATACAAAGGTTTATGGGTTTTTATTTCAAATGATTCCAGCAAAAGGGCAATAAGCTCGCTTCCTGTCAGGGTGTAGGTGACATCGGCAATGCTGGTTTTCATTTCTGTTGCTTTTCGGCTGCTGTTGTTGCTCAGGTGTTGCAAAACCCTGGCCCTGATGTTGTTCGATTTGCCAACATAGATCATCTCACCTTTACTGTTGTAGAAGTAGTAAACCCCATGTTTTTCGGGGAGTTTGTCAATCAACGATTTGCTGAGCGCTGAATGAAGACCGTTCATCGTAAGGTTTTCGGGCGAATGGTCGAAGGAAAGTATCATTTCGAATAGTTTTGCTGTTGCCAGCGCATCGCCCGAAGCCCTGTGCCTGCTGCTGTTGTTTATGTTCAGCGACCTGCACAGTTTTCCCAGGCTGTAAGAAGGTTGTCCGGGAAAAAACTTACGGGCCAGTTTAACAGTGTCGAGCACCTGCCTTTGAAACTCATAGCCAAGGCTTTTAAACTCGGCCTTCAGGAAACTCATGTCAAAATGTACGTTATGGCCAACCACGATGCAATTTTCAGTCATTTCAACAATCTGCCTTGCAATTTCATAGAACTTTGGTGCTCCGGTTACCATCTGGTCATTGATTCCCGTGAGTTGGGTGATGTAGTAAGGTATTTTGATTTCGGGGTTCACCAATGTGCAGAATTCTTCGGTGATTTCACTTCCGTTGTGAATCAAAATGGCAATTTCAGTGATTTTTTCCTTTCCGGCTTTTAAACCGGTAGTTTCCACATCAATAACTGCATATCGCTTGTTGTCTTCAGTTGGCATAAGATGACCAGTATGGCGGAACAAAAATCAGGCTTTTTTCTGTGTTTTGTGTGTCTTCAGGGCATGATTTATTTAGTTAATTGCATGCCAGAATTTTAATTCAGTTAAGTAAATGGCTCAAAAATTGTTATTTTTTCATAAAAGATCAGGCGTAATTCTGGTAAAAGGACTAAAAACAATGTTTAGGAATTACTTTTGTGGAAAAAAATATGACCGAACAACCAAAGGCCATAAGTTCAGATAAAATATGGTTAAAACTAATTACAAACTACAAAACTCCCTCTCTTGGATACAGTGTCTGGCAGCTGATTAATTCTTTCGTTCCATACCTCGCTCTTTGGGCATTAATGATATATGTACTGCAGTTTTCGTGGTGGTTTGTGCTCCCCTTATCAATTATTACGGCGGGACTTACGGCACGGCTGTTTATCATTTTTCATGATTGTGGACACGGTGCTTTCTTTAAATCAAAATTCTGGAACGAGACAGTTGGTATCATTCTGGGGGTCATTACCTATACTCCTTATCATCGCTGGCATCATGCCCACCTGATTCACCACCGTACGGCAGGTAACCTGGATAAACGCGGAGTTGGTGATGTGTGGACACTTACAGTTGAGGAATATAAAAACTTAAGCGTTGGCAGGCGAAGGCTTTACAAGGTTTATCGAAACCCAATAATAATGTTTTTTGTCGGTGCACCCCTGATGTTTTTATTAACGAACCGATTTACCCGCAGAGGCTTCACCCGCCGTGAGCGCATCAGTGTGTATGTTACCAATCTGGGCATTGCAGGTCTTGTGGTTGGGATGAGTTATCTGATAGGTTTTGGCAATTATTTGCTGATACAACTACCGGTAATTTATTTTGCCTCAGCAGCAGGGGTGTTTTTGTTCTATGTTCAGCACCAGTTTCCTGATGTGCATTGGTATCGTGATGACGAGTGGAACTACAGCACAGTAGCCATTCATGGTGCTTCATTCTTGAAATTACCTCGCGTATTACAGTGGTTCTCAGGAAATATCGGATTTCATCATATTCACCACCTGAGTTCCAAAATTCCAAACTACAAACTCGAAAAGTGTCATTATGAAAACGAGGCGTTTGGTATTGTTAAACCAGTTACATTAATGCAGGCTTTTCAAACGCTGAAGCTGCGGCTATGGGACGAACAGAATCAGCGGCTGATCTCGTTCAGGGAATTGGCAACAAGGTAATTGATGGTTCTTTTGGCCGGCATGTTTTTGTCCGGCTTTTCACAGATTCAGCCTCATCTGTATGGCCTGAACTTCTTTTTGCAGTTGTTTTACCGTGTCGGAAAGCACATCACGTTCGCGGTTGGGTTCGGGCAACTCGGAGCTTATGTAATGAACGAATTTCCATACTTCGCGTATGTCGGCAACAGGAAGTTCGAAAGGCTCGTAGAGCGGGTTGAGTGAGTGCAACACCAATATGCCTTCTTCCCTGAGTTTGTTCTCAGCGATTTTGAACACAACACCTGCCTCGCGGGTGAGGATGATATACGGCTGGTGGTTGCGGATAAAATCCCAGTCAACCACATATTCGCCCGTAACATAGGATTTGTCGGGGATGGGCAGCATGGAGTCGCCGCTGATCTGAAAACTACGGTATTTTTTGTTCCGCGAAAGAAAAGGGAGCTGAAAAGCCGGCAACACCTTAATATATTCGGGATCGGCAAAGCCTGTGGCATAACCTGCTTTTGCTTTTTCTTCCACCAATTCGATGTTTTCGTTGTTGTGGCTGTCAACGGTGGTGGTGAGCACCCTCAGGTTGCTTCCTTTAATATACACATCATAACCCCTTTCGAGCTGGCTGAGCTGGCTGTCGCCCAGGGTGGCAAGATCCACCTTCAGCAGGGTGTCAATGGCTACATTAAAATACCTCGAAAAAGCAATAAGGGTCTCAATGCTTGGCTGGGCAATCAGGTTTTCGTAACCGCTCAGCGTTGATCGCTTCATTCCGAGGGCAAAAGCAACATCGTCCTGGGTGCGGCCCCTTCGCTTGCGCAGAAATTTTATGTTGGTATTGAAGTACATCGTTTATCGGGTTAAGTTATGTGTTAAGATGTTTGAAGGCAGGAGTATACAGGTTCCAAAAAACAGTTCCGAAAAAAAAGATGGGCAAAACACTTGCATGATGTGTGTATAATGATTAATTTAACGTCGTTTTTTTTGATTAAAAACACGTCAAAGATATACAAAAATCAAATTTTGTCAAGTGATTGGATAAAAAAATGTGGATAAAACATACCGGCTGGCATTTAGGCGGGGCCGGAAAATGACAGGATTATGGAAAGGACGGTTGTGCATATGGATCTTGACACATTTTTTGTGTCGGTTGAGCGGCTGATCAATCCGGGGCTTGAGGGCAAACCGGTGATCATCGGCGGCACTTCCGACAGGGGCGTGGTGGCCAGTTGCAGTTACGAGGCCCGGCGTTTCGGGGTGCATTCGGCTATGCCCATGCGCATGGCGAAGCAGTTGTGCAGCCAGGCAATGTATATCCGGGGCGATATGGAGTTGTATTCGCGTTATTCGCGCTTAGTAACGGATGTGATTGCTGAAAGTGCCCCGGTGTATGAGAAGGCTTCGGTTGACGAGCATTATATTGACCTTACGGGCATGGACCGCTTCTTTGGCTGCTACAAGTGGACACACGAGTTGCGGCAACGCATCATCAGGCATACAGGGCTGCCTGTTTCGTTTGGTTTGTCGTCCAACAAAACCGTATCGAAGATTGCCACCGGACAGGCCAAACCAAACGGCGAACTGCAGGTTTTACCTGCACAGGTAAACATTTTCCTCGACCCGCTTTCGATCCGTAAGATTCCTATGGTAGGGGAGGTGGGCTACAGACTATTGCGTTCGATGGGGGTGGCCAACATAGGCACACTGCGGCAGATGCCTCCGGTGATGGTGGAACAGGTGCTTGGCAAGAACGGCCTGTCGGTGTGGCGCAAGGCCAACGGTATTGATCCCAGCCCGGTGCAACCCTACACCGAACAGAAATCAATCAGCAGCGAGCACACCTACGACCACGATACCACCGATATCTGGTTGCTGCGGCAAACACTGTCGGCTATGGTCGAGAAATTAGCCTTTGAGATGCGCAGCAAACAAAAACTAACGGGTTGTGTGGCGGTGAAAATCCGCTATGCCAACTTCGACACACACAGCCTTCAGAAACAATTGCCCTACACGGCTTTTGACCATATCCTGCTTGATACGACACTGGCCCTGTTCGACAAACTTTATAACCGCCGCATGTTGATCAGGTTGGTGGGTGTTCGTTTCAGCCACCTGGTGGGCGGCTCACAGCAACTTAATATGTTTGAAGACACACCCGAGATGGCAGGGCTTTATCAGGCCATGGACTACCTCAGGAAGCGGTTTGGCACTCATGCCGTGCGCAAAGCCGGCGGAATGGATCAAGACGATAACACCGGACGAAAAAAAAGACAAGCCCTACCGGGATTAACCTGACAAACCGTATGTTTATACCGTCTGCACAACAAATCACCGGCAATGGGAAGATATCCTTCCCAAAAACCAATCATTTTTTTGCCTCAAGTGCTTCAATTTCCTTGAGGACGTCCTGCGCCTCTGAAAATTTGCGGTCACTTGCCGCACGGTCGCTCTTCGAAAGGGAATGGGATTCGGCCATCAGCTTTTCGTATCTGTCGTACAGCTTCTCAACGGCTGATTTCTTTTTAAATAATCCTAACATGGAACAGTCAAAGTTTTATTGTAATGTCATTAAAACAACCAAACAACTGTTCTTGTTCATCTGCACCACCTCAGCAGCCTGCTTCCGCTTTGGACTGCTGTCCGTCAAACACCATCCGGTTTTCAATAAGTGAAGAATAGAGCATGTACCTCAATAACCACAGTTACTACAGTCTCCGATACGGCACCCTGCCCGTTGAAACCCTTGTGGCACAAGCAAAGCAACTGGGTATCGGCACTCTTGCGCTCACCGACATAAATAACACTATGGGGATGGTTGATTTTGTGCGGGAGTGCCGGAGAAATGGCATCAAACCGGTTGCCGGTGTTGAGTTCCGCAATGGTGATACGTTGCTTTATGTGGTGCTTGCGCGCGACAATGCCGGTTTTCGCGAACTCAACGAGATGCTCACCCGACACAACCTCGACGGGACACCTTATCCCGAATCAGCACCTGTGTTCAACCATATGTTTGTTGTGTACCCGCCCGGAGTAAAAAAGCCGGCACAATTGCGCGAAAACGAGTATATCGGCATACGCCTGTCGCATGTGCCCCGACTGCTTAACTCCGACCTCCGGTTCAAACAGGAGAAACTGCTCGCCATGCAACCGGTGACCTTCAGCGATGAAAAGAGCTGGTATGTGCACAAAAATCTTCGTGCAGTGGACCACAATTCCCTGCTGAGCAAACTTGTTCCGGGCCAGTTTGCCCCCGCCGATGAAGTGATGATAGCCCCCGAAAGACTCAGGGCGGCTTATGTGCTCTATCCGGGCCTCCTGAAAACAACAGCCGGCTTAATGGACTCCTGCGATATTGACTTTGATTTTTCGACTATAAAAAACAGGAAAACTTTCACCGGAAGTATGGCCGACGACCGGCAACTGCTCCGAAAACTGGCTTTCGACGGGATGAAATACCGCTATGGCGACAACAACAAACCGGCACGCCAGCGGGTAGAGGATGAGCTTACCATCATTGACAAACTCGGCTTCTCGGCCTATTTCCTCATTACATGGGATGTTGTCCGCTATTCCATGTCGCGCGGCTTCTACCACGTGGGACGCGGAAGCGGTGCCAACAGCGTGGTAGCCTATTGCCTGCGCATCACCGATGTGGATCCCATCGAACTCGACCTCTACTTCGAACGTTTCCTCAATCCCAGGCGCACGAGTCCTCCGGATTTCGATATTGACTATTCGTGGAAAGAGCGTGACGAAGTCATTGATTACATTTTCAAACGCTACGGAAACAAGCACACGGCCCTGCTGGGAACCATTTCCACTTTCAGGGGCAAATCAACCTACCGCGAACTGGGCAAGGTGCACGGGTTGCCCAAAGCCGAGATTGACGAACTGGTGAACAACCCCGAACGATGCAAAAACCTGAGCAAACTCACTGCCCATATCTGCGATCTGGCCGCACAGATCGTTGACTTTCCCAACCAGCGCAGCATCCATGCCGGTGGCATACTCATTTCCGAGGAACCAATCACTTCGTATGTGGCACTCGATCTGCCCCCAAAGGGCTTTCTGACAACCCAATGGGATATGTATGTGTCAGAAGAGCTGGGCTTTGAAAAACTCGATATACTGAGTCAACGGGGCATCGGGCACATCCGCGAAGCAGCCGACATCATAAGCGCCAACAGGGGAATAACCATTGATGTGCATCAGGTGCAGCATTTTAAGCAGGATGCCAAAGTGAAAGACCAGCTCAAGCGAGCCGAAACCAACGGCTGTTTTTATATCGAAAGTCCTGCCATGCGCGGATTGCTGCGTAAACTGCAATGCGACAACTACATAAGTTTGGTGGCGGCAAGCTCCATCATCAGACCGGGCGTGGCTAAATCAGGCATGATGCGCGAGTATATCCAACGTTTTCACAACCCTAAGGGATTCAGTTATATCCATCCGGTGATGGAACAGCAGTTGAAGGAAACCTATGGGGTGATGGTTTATCAGGAAGATGTGCTCAAGGTATGCCACCACTTTGCAGGCCTCGACCTTGCCGATGCTGATGTGTTGCGACGCATCATGAGTGGTAAAAAGCGCAAAAAGAATGAGTTTGAGGAGATTGTTGACAGGTTTTTCACGAACTGTAAAGAGCGCGGCTATCCGGACGAAATAACCAAAGAAGTGTGGCGGCAGATTGAGTCCTTTGCCGGTTACTCATTTTCAAAAGCACATTCGGCCTCTTATGCTGTGGAAAGCTTCCAGAGCCTCTACCTGAAAGCCCATTATCCGCTCGAATTCCAGGTGGCTGTGATCAACAACTTCGGTGGGTTTTACACTACATGGGTGTATTTCAATGAAGCAAGACGACAAGGGGCGGCCATCCAGCTGCCCTGTGTCAACCACTCCGAATACCTGACCTCTATCAGGAGGACAACCATTTATATTGGGTTTGTTCATCTTGCCAGTCTCGAAGAAAAGCTGGCTCATGCCATTGTTGCCGAACGCAGCCGTTCGGGTGCATTCGCGAGCCTGTATGATTTTATTGATCGTGTGAAACCCGGTATCGAGCAGCTTGTGTTGCTGATCAGGGCGGGCGCACTGGCGTTTACCGGGCAGCCCAAACCGGGACTGCTCTGGGAAGCCCATCTGTACCGCAAAAAGAGCCATCAGACTGATGTGCCGGCCCTGCTGTTCAAAGAGGAAGCAAAGCGCTATGCCATGCCGAAACTCGAAAACCACAGCCTCGAAGATGCCTACGACGAAATCGAACTCATCGGTTTTCCGGTCAGTATGTCGGATTTTGATATGCTTGTCACCACCTTCAGGGGAGAAGTTATGGCCTGCAATATGCTTCAGCAGACAGGGAAACGATGCCGTATGCTCGGAAAGCTCGTTACGGTAAAATATGTGAAGACCGTTAAAGGCGAACTGATGCACTTCGGCACTTTTGTTGACCACACCGGTGAACTGTTTGATACGGTTCATTTTCCGCCAACGCTGAAAGCATACCCGTTTCAAGGGGCAGGAATGTACCTGCTTTATGGAAAGGTTGTGGAAGAGTTCGGCTATCCCATGATGGAAGTGGAAAAAATGGCCCGCATGCCCATCATGCACGACCCGCGCGAGGCTTGAGTGTTAAAAATGTTTGCCTTTCGTGTATATTTGCTGCCTTCAGGACATTGTTTTTTATGGGAAAGAAGCTCGTTTGTGTAGTTTTCTTGCTTGTTATCAACACTTTATCGGCTAAGGAATTTCCAATTAGGATATTAAGCCGTGAGGTGGGATTGGAGAAAGCCAACTATATTTCAGTAATGCAGGATAAAGCAGGTTTTCTGTGGTTTAGTTCGCAAACTGGCCTGTACCAATATTCAGGTTCTTACACAAAGAAGTATGTGCCGGGACAGGAATGGGGCGATAAGCTAACCGCAGAGTTCTTCTACAAATCTCTCGAAGATCAGTCCGGAACGCTCTGGCTGGCTACCCGCAATGGCCTGTACAGTTTGAGCGCCAGCAGAAAGCAAATTCAAGGCTTCTGGCATAAGAAGGACGATGAATATTCAATTCCGAACAACAGAATATTCAATATGTCCTGGTATAATGATTCGCTACTTTTTTTGGCGTGTGACAGAAGCGGAATAACAGTTTTTAATATTAAAACCAAACAGGCCAGGGCTGTACAGCCGGTATCTAAGGGAACCGGAAACCTCTCCGGGAATATCTGGATAAGACAATATTATATGTTCAGCGATTCGGTGGTATTTGTTCGTACTGCGCAGGGTTACCTTTGCTTTAATCCGGTTGCAAATACACTTGTCCGATTGGAGGATCAGTTACCGGGCATTAAAGGTATTGAAGGCTTATCGAATCTATTTATTGACCGGCAACAAACAGTATGGTTTAGTGACAGTCAGGGTCGGGTTTTCAGATATAGTCCAGAAGGCAAATTGGATAGGGTAAAGGATAGTGTTTTGTACTATTATGTGCAAAAGAGCACAACGAACTTTTTCGAGTTTGACGATGATAAACTGCTGATTTCCACAACTGAAAAGCATTTCTTGCTGGATAGAATAACACTTGATATTCATGAACTTACTTTTAGGAATTATCACGATATACCCCTTACCGGAAATCTGATCACAGCCTGTATCCGGTTGAAGGACGATAATGTGTTTGTTACATTCAGAAATGGCCTTGTCGGGCAGATTGATACAAAATCCCGATTCCGGTACATACGCTTTCAGCCGGCTTCTGAAGAACCAATCAATTTATCACATATACTTGACGATACTGCTTATGGCAAAAGGTATATCTCCAATTACCACGATTCGTCCTTCTTTGTTGAAGATCTTAACAGCGGTGCTGTTAATCGGATTCCCAAAATATCGTTTGGTGGCATCTCTGCCAACAGAATTCTGATGGATCAATCCGGAAGGATATGGGCTTGTCAGAATAAAGGTGTGGTGCAGATTGACAGGAAAACCCAACGCCTGACCTTTTTCTCCCCGGATACCGCAGCTTCAACTTTGTTTGAAATGGAAGAGATCAGACCGGGTGTATTTGTTGTTGGTTCTTTTCAGCAGGGACTATTCCTTTTTGAACCTGACCGGAACATCTTCAGAAAGGTTCCTGAAACAAACGGATGGATCAGAACACAGGTGTTCAGCTTGAAATACGACCCGTCGCACGATGTGCTTTGGATTGGGACAGTTAGGAATGGATTGTTCAGGTATGATATAGGTAATGAACAGTTTACGCGTTATATGCCGGACCCTGAAAATCCACAAAGCCTTGGCGGCGACTGGGTGAGGTCATTGGCAATAAGCCCTGATGGGTATTTGTGGATGACTGCCGACCCGGGTGGTCTCTGCAGGTTCGACTATAACGCTCCGAAAGGCAAGGAATTCATTACTCTGTCAATAAACCAGGGCTTGCCATCAAACCATATCAGTGGACTTGGCGTTGATGCTTCGGGTCGAATCTGGATTACAAGCCTTAACGGTTTGGCCACATTAGATACGGATTCACTGAGTGTAAAACGCTGGGAGGTTGATTATGGCATGTATGATAATGGCTTTCATTATGCTAACCTTTCCGTTAATGCCAGAAATGAAATCCTGATTGGTACCGAAAGAGGCTACTTAAGCTTTTATCCCGACAGCCTTCGGATGAACCATTCCCCTCCAACTGTGGTGCTGACAGATTTTACTGTCATGAATAATCAAATGCGTAGTATTGAATCTCATCATAATCAAGAATCTGTACGTTTGAAACACAACGAGAATTACTTCAGTATTGAATTTGCTGTAGTCAACTTTACTGAACCACAAAGGAATACTGTTTATTACACACTTGAAGGCGCTCATGAATCATGGCAATCTATCCAACAATCAGGAAAAATATATTTTACAAATGTACATCCTGGTGATTATGTATTCAGACTAAAGGCCCGCAACGCCGATGGAGTGTGGAGCCACAACGAAATTATTGTTCCTCTTGTAATCAGCCCGCCTTTTTGGAAAACCAACTGGTTTCTGGCGATTGTCCTTTTTCTTGTTGTTAGTTTGATCTATCTGGCATTCAAACTTAGACTCAGGCAATTGCTCAGAGAAAGCAGGCTGCAAAGCGAAAAACTAATGCTGAAGTCAGAATTGGAAGCCAAATTGGCAAGCCTGGAAATGACTGCATTGCGTGCCCAAATGAACCCTCATTTTATTTTTAATTGCCTTAATTCAATAAACCGGTTTATCATCGTTAGCGACAACGAAACGGCTTCAGAATACCTGACTAAGTTTTCGCGCCTCATTAGACTTGTATTGGATAATTCGAGGGCGGAGCAGATTACCCTCGAGCGTGAACTTGAAACCCTCAGGCTTTATATTGAAATGGAGAAGTTGAGGTTTGTGGATAGGTTTGATTGTTCAATATCTATTGACGAGCAAATACCCGTATCACAAACATATATCCAACCTATGCTTGTTCAGCCATATGTCGAAAATGCCATTTGGCATGGATTAATGCATCTTAAGCAAGGTGGACTGTTGGATATACGAATGCAGCTGATAAACGATCAATTAGTGGTCAGTATAATAGACAATGGCATTGGCAGGCAGAAATCAATGTCAATGAAATCGGTCCAAATGATCAGCAACAGTTCGCATGGGATGAAGGTTACTGCCGAACGACTTGCATTGTTAAACAGCAAAATGGATGCGCAGGCCAGAGTTGTCATCACGGATCTGTCAGATGAGCTGAACCAGCCTGCAGGCACCATAGTTGAACTTTTTCTGCCATTTGATCAAAACTTCCATGCTCAAAACACTATTCAACAAAATCTTGTACAATGAAAGCGCTCATACTTGATGATGAACTTTACTGCACCGAAGCTATTGCCCTTATGATAGCAAAATACTGCCAACCACCAATGGAAACAATAACCTTTACAGATTCCCATGAGGCACTGGCATATTTGCAGACAACAGCTGTGGATATTCTATTTCTCGACATAGAGATGCCGTCAATGTCGGGGTTTGAGTTTCTTCAAAAACTTCAACACTTTAAAGGAAGTGTTATTTTTACTACGGCTTACGATCATTATGCACTTAAAGCAATTAAGGCCGACGCTGTTGATTACCTGCTAAAACCGATTGATAAGTCAGAGTTATTGCAAGCCATTGATAAAGCCATGCGTTTGAAACAGGCTCCCGAACCTGATGTCATCCGGGAAATGATCCAACTTATTGACAGACAAATAACCCAAAAGGACAGAAAAGTCGCTATTCCTGCTTTCGATGGCACATACATACTGGATATTCATGATATTATCAGATGCGAATCTGATGGTAGTTATAGTTTCATCCACCTTACAGGCGCCAAACCAATGATGGTGTCGAAAAACCTGCGGGAGCTGGAGACCTTACTCAGCAGTCCTGTTTTTTTTAGGGTACATAAATCACACCTTATTAACCTTAATCACATTAGGTTTATCTCCCGCCAGGATGGAGGTGATGTGCAAATGAGCGATGGGTCTTCGGTGCCTGTTTCGCGCAATACCAAACAGGAATTTTTTCAGCGGATTAAAGCCTGATGAAACATACTTTAATCTAAGAATCCGCTTAGTTAAGATTATGACACCAAAACTTAATTAAGCAAAAAGGTTAGTTAAGGTTTTGGGGTTAAATCTTAAGTATCAAAGGTTAATCTAATCAATGAGGAAAGGAGCGAATTGCTGAGGTTGTTGCTGCCGATTTAGCGAAATATACTTCATTTTATGCTGATCATAAACCCGGGGTCGCTTTTCATAAACCAGTAAAGGGGTACCCAATTCTTTGAACATATCTTGCGGCTGTTTTTAATGACACCCATGAGGATTATTCTGATTGATGACGAAACATATGGCCTCGACCTGCTGGAGGCCATGATCCGCATGATAGACCCTCATATTCTTATTTCAGGGAGGTTTGAGAATCCTCTGGAAGCAATACCTTACGTTCTGGCTGTTAAACCCGATATCGTTATCCTCGATAGCCAGATGCCCTTTTTAACCGGCGTTGATCTGATTCGTATGCTTCAGCATACATCCTGTCATTTTGTGTTGGTTTCGGCCCGTGACCTTAGCGAGAACCTTATTCAGGTAGACCTCAAGAAGGTTCACCTCCTTAACAAGCCGTTTAGTTTGAATCAACTGAAATCTATACTGCAAATAATAGAGAATGAAATAATCCAGTCACATAAAGAACATTAACTATGAACCGCTTATTTACCATATTTGTGCTGAGTGTCCTGCTGGCCTATCGCCCATTTGCCCAGCAACTGAACATCAATGTGATGATTCAGCCGCCTTATTCTAACAAAATTGCTGATTATCTCGACAAAGGCGACAATGTACTTATCAGCGTTTCCAATATGACCGCGCAGGTTCAGCAGTTTAAACTGATACCATCGGTTCAGGGCAACAATGGAGTTTCGGCGAGGGTCAGAGACGAGTTTCAGCCTTCATCGCCAATCGTTATTGGACCGGGAGAAAGCAGGATGTTTACATTTAACCAGCTAAAGACCTTCAATGGAAATATCAAACAGTCGGATGTGGTCCTTCAGGGGATTTCACTTAATGTTTTTGATAATGCAGGTGTTTTGCCCGAAGGTGTTTACAGCGTGTGTGTAAAAGCCCTGCAGTACAATACCAATATGCAGCTTTCGGGTCAGGGGGGGTGTGGAACGATCTTGATCACTTCTTATGACCCTCCTGTAATTCTTGTTCCTCAGCATCTTACGGAGCTTACACCTGTAAACCCCCAGTTATTCACTTTTCAATGGACGCCAAGCGGGATTAGCGGACAAACTCGATACACACTTCGTTTGGTAGATGTTACAGCAATGAATGTTTTTAACCCCAATGATGTGTTTAACAACCCCTTTATTGTGCCCTATTTCGAGCAGTCGAATATACAAACCAGTATGTTTATTTATGATATGGGCAAGCCAAAGCTTTTTCAGGGTAACACCTATGCAATACAGGTGATTGCCTACGATCCACAAGGTAAACTCTCATACAAGAACAACGGCAAAAGCCAGGCGCATCTCTTTACCATAAAGGCCGATGATGAACTCCCGGGAGGGCCTGGTGCAGGGGGGCAGGATGAAGGCGGGGATGAGGATTTGATAGTTGAAATTGGCGATGATGACCTGAATCCTGATGACGAACCAATTATTCCGCTTGATCCTGATGATGTTGCTGATTGTATGAGCGCAGGGGCATGTCTCGAATCTGTACCAAATTGTGATGGGTCTCAAGCCCCAACTGTTGGCAGCACTGTGTACATCGGAAAGTTTAAACTTAGAATAACACAGATAATGGCTGGAAATGGGCTTGGCACTATTGAGGTTCCTTACCTGAATACCATGCTTGAAGTGAGTTTTCAAAACCTTACCGTGAATGCCGAAAACCGCGTTTGCGGTATTTCACAGGTCTGGGTAAATTCGGCCAACCAAAATCTGATTCCGGAGAATCTGCTAAAGTCCGCAGAAGGGGTGTATACCGATGCTGGACTTAACTGGCAGCAGGTGAATCAGCATATCCAGCAGTTAAACAAGAAAGTAAGCTTTTTCAGCATGGATGCTCCGGCCAAAGTGCTGCCTTTGTCGCTCGATCTGGGGCCGTCTGAAGTAACCATTTTGGGAATTGTGTTCACACCTACTGCTGCCTATGCAAATATTGCTTTTTCAGCTGAATTGCCCCTCGATGGAACCAGCCAACAGTTCAGCTTGGGTATGAAAGGAGTATGCATCAGGCCGAATGGTTTCGGAATCGCTGAAGCCGATGCCCGATTGACGCTAAGTAGTGACCTGATTAAAAATGTTGGAAACTCAATGCAGTTTGTTCTTGAAGGTGGTCCTGACGGTAGTTATGCTACTTTCAACTGTAAAGGGGTGAAGGAAATCAGGCTCAAAGGAAGTCTTGATTTTTCGCGTGATAGATTACTTCCCGTAAACCAACAGGGCGAAATAGTCATGGCTCCGGATACCTACAAAGTTCATTTCGATGGTATTGTCAACAACCTGAATGAATGGATTGCTGAAGCAACTGCATCGCATGCTTCTTTCACTGCTCCTCAGTCAAATGGTTTTACAATGGGCTTTTCTGAACTTGTTCTGGATTTTTCAAAAACAAAGAATCCGGTCGGAATGGCTTTTCCCGCTAACCACACGCTTTCAAACGACCCGATCAAGAACAACTGGACTGGTATATTGCTCAAGGAACCCAGACTTACACTGCCCAATTACCTGAAGCGCGCTGATAACCAAAAAATTACGGTTGATATTTCTACTGTAGTTGTTGATGGTGAAGGGCTTTGGACTATGCTCGATATTAACAACATCATCGAGAAACTGGAAGATGGAAGCCTTGGAGGCTGGGGGTTCAGTATTGACCAACTGAGCCTCGATATCCGAAAGAGTATGTTGCAGGGTGGGGGATTGAACGGAAAAGTCAACCTGCCCATAACCGAAGTTGGTCTGGGATACGATGCTTCATTTGAACCTGGCAACGGACAACAGGATATGAAAATTTCGTTCGGAATCGTATTGCAGGAAGACCTTGATGTGGATATGGTATTTGCAAAAGCATTGCTGGCCAACAATTCAACCTTCGGTGTGGAAATCGAGAACAACAAGGTGAAACCAACTGCAACCCTGCATGGTTCACTTACAATGGGCTGGGAGATAGATGGAGAGAAAAAGCCAGACGGTGAGAACAATAAAGTTTCCAGTTTTTCACTACCCGAACTCAACTTTCAAGGATTCAAAATCTTCAACAACCAAAACGATATCCCCCAGTTGAACCTGCAAGCCATGCAGCTTTCGAACCCCAATGCGCAGGGCAAACTTTCAGGCTTCCCGGTCAAGCTAAAAGGAAATCCGGAGTTTGTAAATTTCAATCCTGAGGTTGGTTTCAAGTTCGGTTTCGAGTTTTCGTTGTCCAAAAACAACCCCAACGGGCTAAGCGGGGCAACAGACTTTACCATTTTCGCCAAATACAGTCCCGAGAAGAAACGGTTTGTGTATGACCGTACCCAACTCAATTGCATCAGCCTTGATGTTGATGTGGCTGTTGCCAGCATTGAAGGAGAAATTTGTATATACAAAAATGATGTAGTGTATGGTGACGGATTCAGTGGCTCAGTCAAAGCCATTATTAAAGGAGTGGGTGTTGAAGCAGCCATTGCCCTCCAGGTTGGCAATGTGAATGATTTTGACTATTTCTACTTTGAGGCATTGGCCAAATCCGGCGTTGGCTTACCTGTAACCTCTACCATGTCGCTTTATGGACTGGGCGGGGGCTTTCATTACAATATGGAACGTAATAACCGTGAAGTAACCAACATTGATGGGTATCAGGATGTGGTGCCTCCTCAGGATTTCAGTCCCGGTTATAGTCCCTCCGGTCTAATATATACTCCAAAAAAGGGCGCAAAGGGGTTCAGTGCTACCGTAGTTTTCGGACTAACCGGAGGTGAGGCATCTGCCTCAGCTTTCAATGGCGACCTTACCTTCTGGATGGCATTGACCCCATCAAACGGTATCGAAAAAATGGGCATGAATGGAGGCGGATACGCTGTGCAGCCGCTCAGCAGCCGTCAAAACGCTGCAATAAGCGGTGACTTTGCCATCGAAATTAATTTTGTTACCAAAACATTCGACCTTGAGGCAAACCTCAATGTAAATGTAGCAGACAATATGGTTTTCGGACAGGCTTCAATCAATATGCATGCTTCACCAAATGAATGGTTTATCTATATTGGTAGTTGGGAAGCCCCAAATCCGCAAAACTATGAGCCATGGAATGATAACAGCCGCAACAAACTTGATGTTGACCTGAAAATCGCCATGCTCAAGTACAATATGTATTTCATGATGGGCTCACAAATGCCTGAGCTGCCGCCTTTGCCCGGAAAAATACTATCAAACATGAAGACACAGGATGGACAGAATATCCAGGACAACCGCACTCCGCATCCTGAATACTCACCCAATGCACCCGGTTTTGCCTTTGGTGCCGGTTTTCATAAGTCACTTAACCTTAATGTGATGATCTTCTATGCAGATATAGAATTCTTCGCGGGATTTGATGTGATGCTCAAAAATTATGGCAGCCAGGCGGGTTGCGAAACAATAGGAATTAATGGTTGGTATGCCAAAGGGCAGGCTTATGCCTATCTGGGTGTGAGGGCTGGCCTTGATCTCAATATCTGGATTTGGGAAGGAAAATTTGAAATTGTTGATATCAAATGTTCCGCGGTGCTGTATGCTGAATTTACGAACCCGAACTATGTTCGCGCAAATATTGACTTGAATGCCGAAGTCCTCAATGGATTGATTACTGTTAATAAAAGTGTGAAATTTGAAGCAGGGAAGAAAATGAGCTGTGGTGGCGAAGTAAGCCCCTTTGGCGACCTGCCGATAGTGTCAGAGATTTATCCCGCCCCGGGTGATGAAGTTGAAGTGTATGATGATATTCGCCTGGCATTCAACTTCCCAAAAGGCACTTTCGAGGTGTTCAATGAAGAAGAACCTGAGAAAATGCCACGCTATTTCTACTATAAGATTCACAGCATCAATTTGAAAAAAGGTAACCAGCCTGTCGAATTACGCAGCGAACCAATATACAGCAGCGATGGATACTCGGCAAAATACCTGACAAAAGATAATGAATTTCTGCCCGAAGAAAGTCAGTTGAAGCTAAGTCTGGTTGTCAGGGGATACGAAGCAAAACCGGGAGTTGATCCTATGATGACAGAAGAACCATATACTATTAACTTTAAGTCGAAAAAGAAACCCGACCATATTCCATCAAGCCAATTGCTGTCAACCAACCCTATCGTAAGGCAACGATATTACCTCAAAGAAGATGGCTATCAGGGGCATGTTAAGACGTTGCCCGGCAAGAATTTTTGCTATCTGTTTGATAAAGCGCAGTTAGGCGATCCTAAAGTTTTTGACCAGTCGAAAACTAAATACCTTGTGCAGTTCACCGAAATGGGTTCAGGCAAAATTACCGAAGTGCCTGTAACAAACTGCAATTCTGGGGTTGTAAACTTCATGGTGCCAACCAATCAGCTAAAGAACGAAACAATGTACCGCGTAAGACTTTTGGCACGAATGGAATACAAACCCGCAGGTACCACCCTGCAGGGAAATCAGCTTAATCTGGGCAATAACTGGGAAACAGGAGCCAAACAAGTTGAGATTACACAAGGAGCCTTGAAAATGAGCAGATACCTTCTGGCCGACAACAGCCCGAAAACATTTGATCACAACCTGCTGAAAACCCAGTGGTATTTTAAGACAAGCAAGTATAACACCCTTCAGGCCAAGCTGGCCGACTACAAGCTTGACGGAAGTACATACACAACGGTGATGTCATCATTATATATCCCCCGTATAAAAAAAGTTGGTAACGAATATAAGATAAAAAATAAGCATGACGGAAACGGAATACCTGCCAGCAGTTACGAATTGCCTGTAGCTCTTGTTACCGGTAAAGAGGCATTTGACGCATATGACCTTTATGGATATACAGTCAACTACATGGGCGACAGTGAGTTTGTTCGGCCAAACATCTGGTTCCATCCGAAGGCTTTTGGTTCGCCAAATATTACATACCACGATGCATTCTATACAGCTATGCACAACAGGATTAAGCTTGTATCTGACATTTACAACATATTAAAAACCAAACTGGTATTGTCGCCCAACCGCGATTATAATCAAACCTACCTGATTGACCCGATAGTGAAACGAGTAATAGAAGGCGTGTTCCCTGTAAATTATATGACAGCAGGAAAACCTGATCAGAGTTGGGCTTATTCGTCAAAGTACTTCAGTGGTATCGGCAACCTTCAGCTTCCTGCCGGACGTTCGGTCTGGAAACCGCATGGAGCACTCACCCAAAAGGAAATTGATGATGCCATTGCAGCCACTCAGTCGCAGCAAAACATGAATATTCACCAGATGCAATTGCAGATAATCGTTCCTCCTCAGCAAAACCAGGGCGGAATGGGTGGAAACGTTAACATCAATATTCAGGGCAATGTGGTTCCGGTTTATCCGCTTGTCAATATGACCGATTTGCTCGCAATGTATGATTATAGTTTTGTGATTAACGAATCATGGAAAGCGCTTGCGCCAAACGCAAGAGGCTATGTGCATGGTATGCAGGAAGAACTTCAGCCGAAATTGTTCCGCGACAAGGGCAATTATAACCTGCGCTGGGGCGATTTGGATAACCATACCAAACAGTTCATCTACAACTGGTCGAGAAACAAACCACAATTAGTTTTTTAAGCATCAATAGATCAATATAATATATATGAAACGAATTGAATATTTTCTGCTTGCGGTATTGTTAGTAGGTACAATATCGGGTTTTTCCCAACATCCTTCTGACTTACCTTCGGTTTCGGCCAATGCCGCAATAATAGGAAAAAGCAGCTCCGAAGGCGTAATGCTCAGATGGGCACCTGCCCGATTCTCTGTTTGGCAGGTGGCAGCGCGCAACGGATGGATACTCGAAAGGGCTGATTGGGACGAGAATGATTGGCCATACGAATTAAGTAAACTCACATTTAATGAGTTGGGTAGGTTCCGTGCCCTTGATATGAACGCATGGGAAGAAAATACCGATATAAATGATCCGTATGTTGCCGTTGCAGCCCAGGCCTTGTTTGGGAACGATCAGATTAAGGCCATGCCTTCAGGCGCATTGTCAGAGCTGCGACTAATCGCCGATCTTCAGGAGAACCGTCATGCCCTGGCATTGCTTGCTGCTGACTTGTCGGCAAATGCAGCCAAGGGCTTGGGACTGAGTTATACTGACAAATCTGCTAAAAGCGGAAACGACTATGTTTATCGCCTTCGGCTCGAAAACAATAAGGAGGGCTTTGGGGCTGATACTGTGTACTACTTTGTGCAATATGACGGAACCAATGAATTGGTGCCTCAGGTTCAATCTGTTGTTACTGAAGCAAAACATGCTGCAGTTGATGTTTACTGGGACAAGGAATTCAACAGGAATTTCTTCACGGCTTATTATGTGGAACGTTCCGAGAACAAAAAGGACTGGCAACGGCTGAACAAATTGCCACTCACTACTGCAACAGGTGATGATCAGCCTGATGTGCATATGTACACCGACACTACTGCTCGTATAGCAAAGAAGTACTTCTACCGCGTCACCGGCATTACGCCGTTTGCTGAATTGTCACCCTCAGAAGATGCTGTTGAAGGTATGGCACGCGATCTGCAGGGACCTGTTCCTCCTCAACATGTGTCTATTGAACAGTTAGGCAATATGTTCAGAATAAACTGGGATACAGAGTTGTCTTTAATTTCTCCTGATCTGGCAGGCTGGAAGGTGAAGAGAAGCGTTGTGGCATCAGGGCCTTATCAGGAACTGCACCCGGGGCGCCTTCCATTAAAACAAAATAGTTTTGCTGACGAACAGCCTGTTCCTGTCATGACAAATTATTACCGTGTATATGCAGTTGATACAGCAAATAATGAAACCCCGGGATCGGTGTATTCGGCTGTTTGGGTTGACAGTATTCCGCCAAATGCACCAGCCGGCCTCTACGCAGTTGTTGATTCAACAGGCATAGTAACCATTCAATGGACAGAAAATTCTGAGTTTGATCTGCAGGGATACAGGGTTTTTGTTAGGGACGACCGGCAAAAAGAATGGTATCAGCTGACAACACGTCCAATAACTGAAAGTTATTTCACCGATACTGTTGATCTGGCTTCGCTGGCTGAATCAATAGAATACTCTGTTGTTGCACTTGATTTTCATTACAATGCCTCTTCGCATTCTAACCCTTTTTTGCTCAGACTGCCTGATTTGGTTGCTCCTTCAGCCCCAAGATGGGGCAGATGGACCATGGAAGAGAATATGATCAGGCTATCCTGGTACCCAAGCCATGCTGATGATGTCAAATCACAACTTCTTTATTCAGCCGCTAATGAAGGCACCTGGGTATTGAAAAATTCTTTTGCCAAAGGGCAAATAAACTACACAGATACCATAAATGGGTTGAATGTAATAAGTTATGCCCTGATTGCAGTTGATAGCTCCGGCAATTTTTCGGATACCGCGTTTTTAAGAAATATTCGAAGTACTTATGTTGATAAACTTCCTTCGATTACAAAGCCGGCGATTAAATACCTCAAGCCAGAACGGGCTATTGAAATCAGTTGGAGTTATGAAGATATTTCTGCGGTAAATTTTGTTATCTACCGTAAAAATTTGACAGGCGAGGAGGTGGAATTTGCAGGAAATGCCCCCTTTAACGCCCGTTCATTCCGCGATTATGGGCCAACGGAATTCAATGATGGTTTCGATTATTATCTTAAAGCTATTTCGACTGATGGCCGTGAGTCTGAATGGGTCAGCGTGATGAAAGTCAGGTTTGTCCAATAGTTTTATGGCACAACGCTTTAACTGATCAATGGATATCTTTTAAACCTACTCCATGAAAAGAACCACCGTTTTATTGCTGACCCTGATATTCACAGGCTATTCTTATGCACAGGATATTGAAACGATTTCATCTGCAAAACCTGTTCAGTGGTCTGGGGCTGTTGGCACCTCATTTACCGGTCAACCCACAAAAAGCCCGCAAAACACAGGCAGCCCTTTTCAATACAGCGTTTTTGGGAATTTTAACCTTAGTCTGTATGAGAGTTTCGATCTGCCACTTTCTTTTAATATAACTCAGTTTGGTCTTAATGTTGAAAAGCCTTTCTATCAGTTTGGGATATCTCCACGATACAAATGGCTTCAGGTGCACCTTGGCCACCGGAATATGTTTTTTAACAGCTACACCCTGGCCGGACATACCTTTTGGGGAGCCGGCATTGAACTTAATCCGGGAAAATTCAGGTTTGCAGCAATGACTGGCCGACTAAGGGAACCTTTGCTAATTGATGCGCTTACTGGTCAGGAATTGATAAACCCCCAATTCAAACGAACAGGATGGGGCGTCAAAGCTGGAATTGGCACTGCAGCCAATTTTGTTGATCTGATCTTGTTCAGAGCAGAGGATGATGCAGGTAGTATTGCCGCCTGGCAGGATTCTGTTTATCAGAATAGTATCTCAGGTGTCACCGGCAGGTTTGCACCGGAAGAAAATATGATTCTAGGCCTAACTGCAAGGTTTACCTTGTTCTCAAGGGCAATCTTAAACATCGAAGGCGGCGGGAGTTTCTTCACGGCAGACCAATCATCCGATGAAATTGCGGGTAACTATGGCTTGTTCACTCCCAGAACAAGCTCAACATTTAAATATGCTGCTAAAACAAGCCTGAGTTTCCCTATCGGGCCTGTTTCAATGAATGCGGCTTACGAAAGAGTACAGCCTGACTATTTCTCTCATGGTACCTATAATTTGGTTAACGACGTTGAGAACATCACTGTTTCACCTTCCGGAAGCTTTTTCAAAGGACGATTTTCATTTAGCGGAATGATTGGAACTTCACGAAACAACCTGATGAACACCAGGTCGGAAACAAGCAAAAGACTCATCTCAAGTCTGAATACAATGATTGCGCCAAAACCCCATTACGGTCTGAACCTTAGTTTTTCAAACTTTTCGTTCAACCAACAGGCACAAGCTATTCTATTGAATGATTCAGTGCTGATCAAACAGGTCAATACTTCATTAACTATCATGCCATATTTTAATGTTGTAAGTGATTCGGGCCGCCAACAGAACATCAGTGCTGCTTATATCAGGCAACAGGTTGATGACCTCAACCCTGTAACACGTGATTTTGGTTCATTACGCACCAACATGGCTACAGCAAATTATTCAATTAGTCTCCCGAAAGGTTTTCAGCTAAATGTCGGACTGAGCCATACTGTTATTGAAGGAGCACTTATGAGAACCGCACTGAGCGGGGTTCAGTCAGGTATCGGGTGGTCTGATGCTTCAGGATTAAACATGAACCTGTCAAGCCAAATAAGTAGCTCGTCAATAGATAAAAAATCAGATGGACTGGTAGCCAATACAAGCCTTAGCGCCGGAACATTGCTGGGTAAAAAGCACAACCTCAGGGCGAATTTCAATTGGTTGAAAACCAGTAGTAAACAGTTTAAATCCTATAGCGAACTTGTTCTTCAGCTGAGTTATACCTACACCATTAGGTAAGATTTGTTTTAGCGAAGTCCATTTCAGCATGACCAAAGTTTCGTCAATGCCTGAAAATTCATGATAGTCTCAATTTTTCTGATATATATTACTGATGCTAAGTCATTAAGCTCAGTTTAGTTTTTGCCTTGGATCCTTTTACCGATAAGGTTTCTATTAAAAAAGTGTTAAATGTTACGAATTGCTTTGGTGCATGATCTGTAATGAATACATTTGTCCATTAATTTAGACTAAATAAAAATAAGACGCCATTGAATTTGTTAACAATCACTTAGTCAAACACATAATTGCTATGAATACAAAAATTGCTTTCTACATTACAATCATCACTTTAGCTGTTTTTACAGTTTCATGCCGTAAGGAATGGAGCAACCAAATATCAGAAAATCAAAGAGGTACACAAAATCTGAATGTGCCAGAAGGTTTCAATTGGTCTGCATCACGCGATGTGACCATTGAGGGGGCTTACCTGACCGCCTCTACTGTTAGAATCACTTCTCCTGATGAAAAGACAATCTTTTACACCGGAACAGGCGATGGTAAACCTGTAACGGTTAACGTGCCTTTTGTCTATAACCAGATAAAAGTGAATGGCATAACATTCAATATATCAAACCTGAAGTCGCAATCAGGATCGAATGTTACGAAACTGAGTTTTCCCGACAATTCAAGCCGCATTAATATTAAAGATAACAATCAGCCTCAGGAATTTCCCGGTAAGGTGTCGGCCCAGACATTTGCAGTTGGTTTTGTTGACACCGATGGAGATGGCGTATTGGATGCCGACGATGCCTACCCGAACGACCCGCTCAGGGCCTACAACAATTATTTCCCTGCTGCTGGTTTTGGCAGCCTTGCATTTGAAGATCTCTGGCCCGGCATTGGAGATTATGACTTTAATGATCTCGTTGTGGATTATCGCTTTCAGGTAGTTACCAACGCACTGAATAATGTTGTCGAAGTCTATGGGCACTTTGCATCAAAAGCCGCCGGTGCAACCCTCAACAATGGGTTTGGTTTCAGCCTCCCCGATATCAGCCCCGACCTCACATCAAACCCGTCTAACCTGCTGGTCAGCGGCATGAAAATCAACGAAAACTACATCAGCCTCAATGCGCAGGGACTCGAAAACGGTCAAAGCAAACCAACTTTTATAGTGCATGATAATATCTTCGAATTGCTCGCACAACCAGGAGGAGGAACAGGTGTCAACACTACCGGGTGGATTGCATCAGTGAGCTATGACACAACAATATTAATGATCGTTCCTTCCGGTGGGAATTATGTGATGGCTGATTTTGCCTTAACCACATGGAATCCTTTCCTTATTGTTGACGGCCAAAGAGGCCACGAAGTGCATCTCCCCGGCTATGACGCTACTGACCTTGCCAATCAGACATTGTTTGCTACTTTTGAAGATGATAGTGATCCCCTCAATGGAAGAACTTATCAATCGCACAACAACCTTCCATGGGCAATAAACCTGCCGTCTTCTTTTGCATGGCCAAAGGAAAAAGTGGATATCACACGTGCTTATTTAAAATTCGCTGAATGGGCCGAAAGCGGAGGATTATTGTATCCTGACTGGTATCTTGATGAACCGGGTTATCGTGATAGCAATTTGATATACTAGTTTTCTTAACTAAGAAACAACTAAACCGGCAGCAACATCGCGGCCGGTTTTTTTTATTTGTAACCCAGACTGGGATTTCCATAAAGTGGAAAATTTTTTCCATAAACTGGAATATTAAGTACCTGTTTTACCACTTTTAGAAGAGCGAATTTGTTGAACAATAATCAATCCTGAAATCAGGCGCGATTATTGTTTTAAACACCTGAAATACATAGGGCTACCTCTTTAAACCAATGCCATGAAAAGACTTATATACGTTCTACTCTTCATCATTGCCGTTTCATCCTGTCGGCAGAAGTGGGAGCAAAGTCCGCTCCAGACTGTTCCCAACACAATGGATCAGATGAACGTTCCGCCTTCCTTTGACTGGAGCATGACAAAGGAAATTTCGATTGGAGAAAGCCTCATGACACTCGGGGAAGTAGTCATAATATCATCTTTTGATGGGAAAGTGAATTACTACAAAGGAGTTGGTGAAGGAAAACCAATTACTTTGCGCTTGCCCGTTACTGTTGAGGACTTATCAGTAAATGGCACTCATTATAATTTGAATGGCCTTACGACTCTGAAAGCGTCCAGTGAAACGAACCTTGCTGATGTGGTTTTCGGAAGCCCAATAGTTTTCAATAATGCTTTTCTGTATTCAGCTGCTGCTGTAGCACTCGATAATCAGCGATTTTTGCTGACATATGGTAAAAATTGGTTAGGCCCTCTTGTAGCTCGAGTAGGCACAGTTACAGGTGATAATATTGTTTACGGCCCGGAATATCAGGTGCCTGGAAACAACTGGGCTTATTACAACACCGCTTCAAATATGGCGCTCATTGACAGCGAAAGAGTACTTTACGGCTATAAAGCCTTTCCAAATGGTGGAGTAATGGTTATCACCATACAGGGGAATGACATAAGTTTTGGAACCCCGGCACTAAGCTATCACGTAATGAATTACCCCACAGTAGCCCTGCTTGACAATAATAAGTTTGTTTTTAGTGTAAATGGTGATGGAAATGGGTATTTGTACGGATTCATTGGGACGATCAGCGGCACAACAGTCAGCCTCGGTACCGAACGTGGAATTTTTTACCATAACAACTCAAGTGCCCACAGAATGGATGGAATGAGGGCCTTGTATGCCCAGCTATCCAATCTTTCGGGCAAATGGGTGCCGGAAGCAATGATGGTGCAGAATGATTGGGATGGCTTTATGATCCCTGCCCGAATAACTATCAGTCAGGCAACTTCACATTACCCAATGCTCGATATTATGGATGGCAATCATTTTGTTTTTGCCTATGCTGATGCTGAAGATGGGACAAAAGGTAAAGTGGTACTCGGCACCTACACAACGACAGCCCTTTCTGCAGGAAGTCCGGTAGTTTTTAGTAGCGATCCTGTTGACAATGGGCTTTATCTGGGAAAAATTGATGCAACAACCTTTCTTTTGATTTATGGTACTGTTTCGGGCGGTACATACAAGACCAACTATAAGGTTGGTTATATTAGCGAAGGCAACATAACATTTGGGCCACAGAAAATATTGATGAATAACAGGAAAGCCCATGGATCTTTTGTCTTACTGGGAGGAAACAGAATTCTTGCCACAATTGAAGATATGCCAAATGGTAGTTCAATTTTAAGAGGGTTGAATTTCCTGAGCAATATCCTGATCAGTGATGCTGACGGCGATGGCATACCCGACGATCAGGATGATTACCCCAACGATCCGCTGAGGGCTTTCGATAACTATTATCCGGCAGCCGGCTTCGGCAGCCTTGCCTTCGAAGACCTCTGGCCGGGCAAAGGCGACTATGACTTCAACGACCTGGTGGTGGATTACCGCTTCCACACGGTCACCAATGCCCAGAACAAAGTGGTGGACATCAGGGCAACCTTTGCCTCAAAAGCTTCGGGCGCTGCCCTTGAAAACGGATTTGGCTTCGGGCTGCCCGGTGCCAGCGCCAACCTGTCATCTAATCCGGCAAACATCACTATAACCGGAAGCAAAATCAACCATAACTATATTGTGCTAAACGCCAATGGCCACGAATCCGGCCAGTCGAAGCCCGTGGTCATCGTACACGACAATATTTTCAACCTGTTGCCACAGCCTGGCATCGGTTTGGGAGTAAACACACAAGAATGGGCTCCGTTTGTGGCCTTCGACACCACCGTAATCAGAATTGTGCCTTCATCAGCTGATTTCGGGTTGGCTGATTTTAATCTGGGCTCATGGAACCCCTTCCTGATCGTGAACAAGGAACGCGGCCACGAAGTACACCTTCCCAACTATCCGGCTACCGACCTTGTTGACCCGGCCTGGTTCGGGATGTGGGAAGATGACAGTGATCCGGGAACAGGCCGCACCTACAAAACCATGAATAACCTGCCCTGGGCGATTGACATTCCCTCGGAATTTGCATGGCCGCTTGAAAAAGCGGACATTAACATGGCATACCTGAAGTTTAAAGAATGGGCCGAAAGCGGCGGACAGATGTTTTCTGATTGGTATCTGGACCAAGCTGGGTACAGAAACGACAACCAGATTTATCGAATTCAACCATGAAATAGTAGTGTTTTTCTACGAAAACAGACTGTTGTTCCTACTTATTTCTGTGCTTTTCTTTTCCAATATTTGGAAATCTTTGTCTTTATTCTGGAATATTAAGTACTTATTATACTTTATTAATTTTAGCAATACATTGATTGGCAAGCACAGCCGGAAATCGGTCTGAAATTTGTAGTAACAGACTGAAATTCACATGTATTGAATTGCAAAACCAACAACAATGAAACGCTTTCTTTTTTTCGTGATGCTCATTGCCCTGACCTTTTCCTGTCAGAAGAAATGGGACATTGAACCAATAGCGCCCCAGACTGGTGATATTGAATCACTAAAAGTGCCGGCTGATTTTGACTGGAAGATGAACCGCACAATTACCATTGATGGCAGTTTTCTCGCCGGTGGAGGTGTGGTCAGCATCACTTCCCCCGATGGGAAGATAATTTTCTATAAAGGAATGGCCGATGGCAAGCCGGTCACCGTAACTGTTCCGGTTATTTATGAAGACGTGCTCATCAACGGCCAATCCTACAACCAGATGAACCTGATGAAAGATAAACCCTTCCTGAAAGGTACAATGGCATCAAGCTACACATATGTGAATAATATTACCTATTTTCCATCAATGCAATATGATGCCGTCAGGCTGAATGACAACACTTTTGCAGTGCTGATGTTTAATGGACACGCCTATGTCCCTTATATTGTATTGGCCAATGTGGCAGGTAATACAGTTACCTACAGTTCACCTGTCCAAATAGGAGGCTCCGGATATTATGTAATTCCAAGATTATTGAAAATTGGCGAGAATAAGCTTTTGGCTGCATATATTGACCGCAACAATGGAGATAGGATTAGGTTTCATGTGCTTACAGTGTCGGGAAGTAATGTGATTTCAGGATTTTCAAATTATTTGAGCAGTTCTCAAGTAAGAAATTTTGAAATGGATTGCCTTGAAGACGGAAAAGTAGCATTTGCTTATATAGTTCCATTTTCAGGTTCAAATTTTAACATAACTACACGAATTTTGAGCAATCTTTTAACAAACAGCCCTACATTAGGCAATGAATATACGGTCTCTGATTCCTACCCCGACAATTTTGGTTATCGCATAGATATTGCGACACTTACACCAACAAAGTATATCATAGGTTCTTTCATGTCCCCAAGTTATAATGGTTTATTATCAAGAGCACGGGTCATCGAGCTGGTAGGTTCAAATTTGCAGGGTGGGCAATTGGTCAATATTAATTCGAACGCGATGACGCAAAAGTCTTCGGATATTCTAAAAATTTCTGAAGACAAAGTGTTGTTCTTTTATATGGGCTTAGGCGGTAGGCTTTTCTACAGATTTGGACAGGTGTCAGGTGCCAACATTGGCCTTGGACCCGAATTCCAGTATGAACAAGCCAGTAATTTCTATCATCTTAAGACATCGCTTATTGATCAATCTACACTACATTTATGCGTTTCAGATCCTAATTTGTCCTATAACGTTATTTTCAGGACAGCGCGTATAAATGGAAATCAGCTTGATTTTGATCCGGTCTTTAATTCAGGGGTGCGATTAGCCTATTATTTTTTTGTAGAGTACCAGCCTCTTCCTAATTTTAATATGGGTAATAACAAGCTGATTGTCAATTTAAATAATATGTATAACAACCAAGGCCATGTCATGACCTACCTCGGCTCCTATCAGCCCCCGATAACAGACGCCGACGGCGATGGCATACCCGACGATCAGGATGATTACCCCAACGATCCGCTGAGGGCTTTCGATAACTATTATCCGGCAGCCGGCTTCGGCAGCCTTGCCTTCGAAGACCTCTGGCCGGGCAAAGGCGACTATGACTTCAACGACCTGGTGGTGGATTACCGCTTCCACACGGTCACCAATGCCCAGAACAAAGTGGTGGACATCAGGGCAACCTTTGCCTCAAAAGCTTCGGGCGCTGCCCTTGAAAACGGATTTGGCTTCGGGCTGCCCGGTGCCAGCGCCAACCTGTCATCTAATCCGGCAAACATCACTATAACCGGAAGCAAAATCAACCATAACTATATTGTGCTAAACGCCAATGGCCACGAATCCGGCCAGTCGAAGCCCGTGGTCATCGTACACGACAATATTTTCAACCTGTTGCCACAGCCCGGCATCGGTCTGGGAGTAAACACACAAGAATGGGCTCCTTTTGTGGCCTTCGACACCACTGAAATCAGAATCGTTCCATCAGCGGCTGTTTATGGTCTGGCTGATTTTAATCTGGGCTCATGGAACCCCTTCCTGATCGTGAACAAGGAACGCGGCCACGAGGTGCACTTGCCCAACTATCCGGCTACCGACCTTGTTGACCCGGCCTGGTTTGGTATGTGGGAAGATGACAGTGATCCGTGGACAGGCCGTACCTATAAAACCTTGAATAACCTGCCCTGGGCGATTGACATTCCCTCGGAATTTGCATGGCCGCTTGAGAAGGTTGATATTACACAGGCCTACCATAAATTTGGAGCATGGGCCGAAAGCGGCGGGCAGCTGTTCCCCGATTGGTACCGCAGTACGCAGGGCTACAGGAACGAAGCACTACTATACGAAGTCCCCTGAGCCAAAGAACTTTTTCATTTATTGGATTTAAGTCAGGATCATGAGCCAACGGGCCATGATCCTCTTTTTTAGGAGATTGAATTGTTTTGATGTAGGTTGATGCAAATAAAAAAGCCGCCGGGGAGGCGGCCCAATTATGAAAAACAAACAAAACAAGTCAATTAATTTCTTTCTACAAAGATAAGTTCTCAAAAAACTTTTGTCAAGTGTTTTTCGTGTTTTTTTTCATTTCTGAGATATTTTTTTTGTATATTAACATGTAACATCCAGTATTACTGAACGATAAGTTTGATAATTTTTTGCTTGTTACTTTCGGTAATTTTCAGCAGGTAGATTCCGGGTGGTAATCTGGTATCATCAAAATTGATGATAATATTACCGTTGATGCTTTTTTGATGATGGAGGCTATACATTCTTTGGCCTCCTGCATGAAAAATGTCTATCGAAATAAGTTCATTCTCAGTTGCCGGAATAAACAACTTCTGGCCGCCAGATATCGGATTAGGCGATAACATTTTGTCTGATGCAGGTTCCTGGGTTGCAATGCCTACCATGTGGAATAAGAACGCAACCTGATTATGTGTTGCGTCAATAAGGAATGTTTGTTCTACATCATGCTGGGCATAACCTGCATTTCCAATATAGCTTCCAAATGGCACATGATAAAACACGAGCGAATCGTTCACTATGTTGCCAGATAATAATGTGTCGGATCCCTGAAGTGTAACCGAAACTTCATTGAGCAAGTTATTATCACTGTCAAATGCGCGACAAACTATATCTGTCCTGACGACAAGCAAATCAAAGTTTATGTCCGTCGTTGTGTTTTCCGATAACACTTCAACACCATTGATTGTCTGAGACATGGTGTAGGGGTTGAAGGCCAGCACATTAAAAACTCCCGGAATGGTTTCGAGCAGGTAGTTGCCATCCTCTTCCGCATATGTCATATAGGGCCCTGCTTTGATCGCAGTAAGGGTTACGTCTGCACTGCCTCCTGAGATAGTGATGTGTCCGGTAATATAACCATTTTGTGGATTGGGTGCCAGTGTAAAGTCAATGTCGGTTGTTGTCTGGTCTTCAGCTACCTGTACATCTTCAATTACTTGTGTCTGGTATCCGCCAAGGCTGGCACTAACATCATAAATACCTGGCTCACATTCGATTATGTAGTAGCCAGTTTGGTCAGGATGTGCTGATTGGTTGCCATTGCTCACAATAACATCTGTCAGGTTACCTGATCCGCCTAGAAGTTCGACAACCCCTTCGATGAAACCTGAGGCTGGCAGGGGAAAAAGGCTGATGTCAACTCCGTTTGTTGTTAGTCCGGGCAAAACAACAACTCCTGCTTCAACCGTGGTATAATATCCCGGTAATGAAGCCTCAACATCCCAGGTGCCGACGGGTACTTCCAGGGTGTAAAATCCGTTTGCAGCAGGAAAGGTTGTAATCCCTGCTGCTGACACCAACACCTGAGTCACATCACCATCACCGCCAATCAAACTAACGGTTCCTTCAATGAATCCATGTGTTGGAATGGCATCAAGAATGAAGTCAATTCCTCCGGTGGTGGTTTCGTTAAACACGACAACGTTGCTGATGGATTCTGGATAATATCCGGTAAGACTGGCGCTTACGGTGTAGGTACCTATTGCGACTTCCAATGAGTAAACCCCTGAATTGTTTGGGTTGGTGGTGTAGTTGCCGGCAGTTACAATGGTCTGCATCACGTTGCCGTTTCCTCCGTTAAGAGTCACGGTGCCTTCGATAATCCCAAACTGTGAGTTATGTGGCCCAAGGCTGGCATCGAGCTGAATATTCTGGGCATAGATATCCCTATTTCCGTTTCGGTTATCCTCCCAGGCTAATACCCATTGGTTATTATGAAACGCTGTAGCAACAGCTTTGCCTTTTTCCGACTGGAGCGCACTTACGAAGGCCGTTGCCGGATTCCAGACAAAACTGCCGTCAGTGGCAATTCTCATAGCTTTTACGGTCGAGAGGAGCACATTGGAGTACTCTTCATAAAAGACTACCATATCGGTGGGCGAAGTGCGTGCGTCAATCGGATATACCTGTGTATTTGTAACGGGGATGAACACCATGCCTGTGTTTGTCCATTGCTTTGCCCCGCTGCTGTTGAGTTTCTGACCAGTGATTCCCCATTGGCTTTGGTTGCTGTTTTGCTCCATCCAATAAACAAATACGTCTGATGAACCGGGAAGTTTTGCGAGGAAAGGGTAGCTGTGGTTTTGTGATGAGGCAGTGCTTGCCTCAACACCATTGGCAGAAAACTGTGTCTGTCCGGCATGATTTACATGCTGCACAAAGACTGAGGAACGCATGTTCATGTCGCGGTCATCGTGCCAGGCAATATAAAAACCGTCATTTCCGTCGGTGATAAAGGAGAAAACCTGTGTCCATGCAGATATGCCGCCAGCGTTGCTGACAGTTGTGTAGGATGACCATACAGGGCTGCCATTGGCAGCAAAACGGCGTGCCAACACATGTCGGGTAGGGGCATTCACCGGACCGCTGTCGTCAAAAAGCTTCAATATAATGTCATCGGTCCCTGATGGAAGCAGTTGGGGCCAGGTGTAGCGGTTTGCCGAACTGAGCGTGATACCGTTTGAGCCCCATTGCAGGCTCCCCGTGGGATTAACCTTCTGCATGATGACCACATTGTCTGATTGCCAGGCAAAAACAGCGTTGTTGGCATTAGTAATGGTAACCTTGGGAGATGCATTAAATGCACTATTGTTCGACAGTGCCAGGCCGTTGGCCCCCCAGACAAAGCTTCCGTCAGGGGCTATGCGGTATGCATATACATTGTTATTCCCGTTACGGATATCCTGCCACACCATAACGGCATGATTGGTCTGATCTACGGTCATATCCCAGTCGGTTAACCAGGTGTCGGAGTTGTTGTTGCTGATCAGCAGACCATTGGCGGCCCAAAGGATGTTGCCCAATTGGTCAATCCTTTGAAGCCGTACGTTATAATTTCCGCCTTCGTTGGAGAAATAGCCGATATAGCTGTCGCCTGAGGGGCCAATGGCAATTTTGGGAATGGCCTGTTCGCCGCCAAGATTACAGATGACATTGTTTACCATTGGATTCTCACTCCATTGTGCATTAACAAAGGCGAAAAGGATCAGGAAAAAATGTAACAACAGAGTTTTTTTCATATCAGTTTTTTTAATTGGTTTCATGACGTTTTTTTGAAAAAGTACCCATCCCTTTCGCCGCTCTCCTCAGCAAAGCGGGAGTAATCAATAAGTTCAAGGCCATCAAAGAAGTGTGTAAATTCTTCCGGATGAAGGGCCAGTCCGGGTGGGAAAGCGCTAATTTGTGATTGTTTTTCATTGAATGAACACCAGAGCAAGGTGCCATCGGGATAAAGGAGTCCCGGAAGTTTGTGCAGAAGCAAAGTAGCAGGCCGGTAATTAATGATTATTATGGTGTTGAATCTGCACCCGGCCAATGATTCCGGCATGAGGTCGAGGTCAGCTTCGATGGTTTTGATGGCCAGATTTCTGCTTTTAGCTTCCTGACTGAGTATTGAAAGACCTGTATCAGAGATGTCAATCGCTGTTACCTGAAAACCATTTTCAGCCAGAAAGAACGAATTCCGCCCTCTGCCACAGGCAACATCCAGAGCTACCGGAGCTGATAACTGCTGAACAAACCTGACCATATAAGCGTCAGGGGGATGGTGCCCCATGCGTTCACCATGCCTTACATTCCATTTGGTACGGTCTGTTTCCATTGATCATGCGAAGGTACACCAAACTGTTAAAAATAGCAAAAAGCATTAGGTTTCCGCGCAAAAGAAACGAATAGACCTAATTTTGCTGTATTAAGTAACCCGAAAGATGAATCAATTGAATATGCCGTGTAACCAGGCTGAAGTGTTGCAGTATTACCAAAGCATGCAAAAGAGCCTTACAGGAGAGGTTGCCGGGCTTCAAAAGCGGGTTTCTACTGTATCATGGGCCAGGCTGGCCGGTTTTCTGTCAGTTATTGTCCTTGTATATGTCTTTGCTGATACCGGTAATGCCTTGTGGCTTTTGTTATCTATTACTCTTTTTTCATTTTTTGTTTTCCTGGTAGCCTACCACCAGTTGCTTCACCGAAAACTTGACTTTGCCAGAGCCAGGCTGGCACTAACTGAGAATGAACTGGAAGTTCTGGCATGGAAACCATCAGTGTACGACGCCGGCGAATCTTTTCAAAACGAACTTCCCTTTGCCGATGATCTTGACCTTTTTGGCAACAACAGTATGTTTCATTATCTGAACAGATGTGCAACTTTTTATGGCCGCAGACAGTTGGCCAATAGTTTGAAGCCTCATCTTGCCGAAAATACAGAGATTCTTTCCCTTCAGGAGGCAGTTGTTAGTCTGAAGAACGAACCCGTGTTCAGGAATAAGGTAATGGCTTTGTTGTTTCAGGCTGAACATGGCAGGGGCTCATCGGGAATGGATGAAAGCAAGGAACAGCGATTTCCTTGCAATATGAAGCGTTTGAAGCACCTAAGGTTGATTCTATTGTCTGTCTTGGCTGTATCATTCCTCATATACCTTATAAGCGGAATATATTCATGGATCATCGCAGCTATAATTGCCAACCTGGTGGTTGCTTCATCATATGCACGTAAAGCGCAATGGCTTCAGGAGCAGATCGGAGGAAAGAAGGTTTCATTCAAAACGATGCATGAGGTGTTTAATCAGCTTGGGACAATCAGTTCTGATGCAGTAATGATTAATGAAATGAAACGAACAGGCAGTGATGCCTTAAAAGAGCTTCACACACTGGGAGTCCTGGCGGAGTGGTTCGACAGAAGGGCCAATGTGCTGCTTTATTTTTTAGGAAACGCTTTGTTTCTGCTTGATCTAAACCTTATCTACCGCTACGGATCCTGGTTGAAGCGCAACCACGACCGCACTTCGCTGTGGTTTGATACGCTTGGCAGACTTGAGATGTTGATGAGTTATGCAGTGTTTGCATTTAACCGGCCTGATTATGTGTTTCCAAAGCCGTGGGGCAACGATGCACTTGAATCAGATCAGCTTGGGCATCCCCTGATCCCTGATACTGTTCGTGTCAGAAATGATATTCGGCTGAGCACCCTGGAAGGGGTACAATTGGTTACCGGCAGTAATATGGCCGGAAAAAGTACTTATTTGAGAACCCTTGGCCTGAATGTAATTCTTGCTCAGGCCGGCGCACCTGTATGTGCTTCAGTTTTCACTTGGAAACCTTGTCTTGTATTAAGTTCTTTGAGGCAGTCTGATTCGCTCCATGAAAACACATCCTTGTTTATGAATGAGTTGAAACAGCTTAAGTTTATCCTTGATGAAGCCAAGAAGGCTCCTTTCAGCCTTATATTGTTGGATGAGGTGCTCCGGGGAACCAATTCAGACGATAAATATGCCGGAACATATGAATTGCTCAAAAAGGTCAGCGGTATTACATGTCTGACTGTTGTGGCAACACACGACCTGAGGCTCAGCACACTTGAAAACGAGTTCCATGGACGGTTTATTAACTACAGTTTTGAGAGTTACTTAAGTGATAATGAATTGGTTTTTGACTACCTCCTCAAGAGGGGAGTGGCAGGAAGCAGAAATGCAACCTGGCTTATGAAAAAAATGGGCCTGATAGATTAGTGTATAGGATTGATTAGCACTGGTTTACTTGTTTATTAAATTATCGTTAACAAGTTAATGTATTAATAAACAGCGTGTTAATTATTTTGATTAAGGTAAACTTAACACATTCATAAACTCTTGTTAAATACCACTGTGGGTTGGAATGGGCACTTTTGCAGCAAATTTCACACCTAAACCCAAACATCATGAAAAAAATCCTATTATTTGTTTTTGTTGCCTCTTTGGCAATCCTTACTGCCTGTAAGAAGGATGAGGACAAAACCTTTAAATTCCCACAGGTAAATTCACCCGCGATTCAGGAAGTTGTTGCCGGCGCATCGGTTGACATAGAGTTTGCATTTACTTCCGAAGCCGGTTTCAAATCATCTTCAGTAACTGCAGTTAATGGAACTGCAACCATTAAGACTGATGGTACAGCTGATTCAAAATCTGGAACCATAGTAGTAACTTTCACAGCCAGCAGCAACGCAGGTGCAGGCGCAGTTGAGCTTACCGTAACCGATAAGGAATCACAGGCAACCAAAGCAACAGCAGTTATCAGTGTTGTTCTGGAGCAGGTAATTTTCTATGTTAACGGTAACATTACCTCTAACACTACCTGGAAAACAGGAAAAGTATATATCCTTCAGAGCCGTGTGACAGTTGTTTCAGGAGTAGCCCTCACAATCGAGCCTGGTGTAGTTGTTAAAGGCGAAGCCGGTACAGGTGAAAATGCTACAGCTTTATTGATTGCCCGTGGCGGTCAGATTTTTGCAGATGGCACAGCTGAAAAGCCTATCATTTTCACCAGTATTGCTGACGAAATCATGCCAGGCCAGTTTGTAAGCCCGAACCTTGAGCCCACAGTTGACGGTCTTTGGGGCGGATTGCTCGTTCTTGGTAATGCCCGCATCTCTGCTGCTTCTGAATCGGTGCAGATCGAAGGTATTCCCCCTTCAGACCCTAACGGTCTTTATGGTGGCACAAATGATGCTGACAATTCAGGCGTGATTCGTTATGTCTCCATCCGTCACGGTGGTGCCAACATTGGAGAAGGAAACGAAATCAATGGCTTAACCCTTGGTGGAGTCGGGTCAGGAACAATTATTGAAAACGTTGAAGTTGTTGCTAATCAGGACGATGGTATCGAGTGGTTTGGCGGATCTGTAAACGTGACAAACGCCCTTATTTGGAATGCCGGTGATGATGCAGTTGACACAGATCAAGCCTGGTCGGGCACTTTGAATAATTTCATCGTTGTTTGCGGCGACAATACCGACCATGCCCTTGAAATTGACGGACCGGAAGGTTCCATGCTTGCCGGCCATACCGTAAAGAACGGTACTGTAAAAGGCAATCCTGCTTCAGAACTTGGCGATTTCCGCTCAGGTGCAAGAGGCGAATTCATGAACATCTATTTTTATGATTTCCCGGATCCGGCTGCTACCAGCGGTCGTGGCGACTTCTCGCTGTCCGGTGAAGCAACCATTGCCAACTTCCAGAATGGTGATTTAAAATTCAGCAATCTGCAGACAACACTTCCTGAAAACGTAGCCCTTAGCCTTGTGTTCAGAAACGGAACGGATGTCCACGCTACTAATGTAGCTGCCGGTGCAAACACTGTAGGAGCCAACGCAGGCGTATTTGGCTGGACCTGGGCTGCCAAAGCCGGTGGTCTTGCTGGTATGTAAGAACATTTTTTCATAGTGATCTCAACAGGATCGTCAAGGCATTGACGATCCTGTTTTACTTTTTATTTACAATAACTTAACACTGATATAATTTTGGCATAAAGCTAAAAACGTTCTTTAAGCGGAACTTTGCAGCCAGATCAATCAAGCCTTTCCATGCAACCTATGAAAATATTACTTGCACTGTTCTTTTCCTTCTTTTTACTCGAAATATCAGCCCAACAAACAGTAATCCGGGGAACCATTACTGAGGAAGCAACCGGCGAACCATTGCCCGGTGTAACCGTGTTTATTGAAGGAACCACAACGGGAACCATGTCCGACTTTGATGGCAAATTCAGCATTCCCATCGCACCAGGCGTATATGACTTAAGGGTTTCCTTTATTTCATATGAAACCATCAGCATCAAAGGTCTGAAGGTAGAAGCCGGAAAGGTTAGCCTGCTGGATAACCTGAAGATGAAAGAAGCCAATTTTGAACTGGCAGAAGTAGTTGTTACTGCCGAAGCAGTCAGAAATACAGAAGCAGCTCTGCTGACCGTAAAGGCCAAAGCAGCCAATATGTTGGATGGTATTTCGTCCTCTAATTTTCGCAAAATAGGAGATTCGGATGCCGCAGCCAGCATTAAGCGTGTGCCCGGTGTGTCGATCGAAGGTGGAAAATATGTGTTCGTCCGCGGATTGGGCGACCGATATACTAAAACAATCCTCAACGGAATGGATATTCCGGGTCTTGACCCTGACCGTAATACCCTGCAGATGGATATCTTTCCCACCAGTATTATTGATAATATTATTGTTTATAAAACCTTTGCGGCCGAACTCCCCGCTGACTTCACCGGAGGGATTATTGACATAGCCACCAAGGACTTTCCCGAGCAGCGTTCATCTTATATCTCAATTGGGGCCGCATACAATCCGGATATGCACCTCAACAAAAACTTCCTCACTTATGAAGGCGGTGCAACCGACTGGCTCGGTTATGACGATGGCACACGCAAGATCCCTGCAACAGACAATATTCCACAATTCAGCGAAGTATTGGTTAACCCTAATGGCGAGAAAGCCATGCGTTTCAAAGAAATCCTTTCATCCTTCAACCCCGTGTTATCGGCCAGCAACAAACAAAACTTCATTGACTACAATGTGGGTTTTAACTATGGGGATCAGATCAATCGTCCAAAAGCAAGCTGGGGCTACAGCCTGAGCCTTTCCTACAAAAGCGAATCAGAGTATTATGAACATGCTGACTTCGGAAGGGTTGGACTGTATGTAAAAAAGGATACCAACAGGTTTGAGCGAAGAGAGGTTAATGTTGGGAACATGGGAATCAGTAATGTGATGCTCAACGGGATGATTGGCGTTGCCTACAAAACGAAAAGAACAAAGATCAGGCTGAATGTACTGAGGCTGCAAAACGGAGAAACAACTGCCGGTGTTTTTGATTATGAAGGTGCCGATAAAGGTTCAAACTTCATTGCTTTTCAGCAGATACTCGAATACAACGAGCGTTCGCTAACCAATGTATTCCTGAATGGAAAGCATGTGTTTGCAAATAACTCGTGGGAAGTAGATTGGAAAATCTCTCCGACTTTTTCACGGATATATGATCCTGATATAAGGTTTACGCGCTATGAAATCCGTGGTGAAAACAGTTGGTCAATCGGAACCGAAACCGGTTTTCCTGAGCGTATATGGCGCGAGCTGAATGAATATAACCTTAATGGTCAGCTTGGCGTTACGCGAAGTTTTCAGATCGGCGGCCGAAAAGCAAAGCTGTTGACAGGTGGGGGATATACCTACAAAGAGCGCGATTTTGTGGTGCGCAACTTTAATATTAACGTAAGGAATGTGCCCCTTACCGGTGATATGAACGAATTATTCTTCCCCGAAAACCTTTGGCCTCTTAATGGTAACATTGGAAGGGGAACAACCTATGAAGCGCCATTCCTTCCCAATAACTCAAATCAGTTTGACGCCAATTTCACTAATGTTGCAGGATACGCCTCTATTGAGCTTAGCCCGTTTGCCAGGCTGAGGAGTATTATTGGTTTGCGTGTAGAGGATTTTATGCTTCGTTATTCGGGGCAGAACCAGCAGGGAGAAGTATTCAATAATGAGAAGGTACTTGATCAGCTTGACCTGTTCCCATCAGTAAACCTGATCTACAGCGTTACGGAGAAGCAGAACATAAGGCTAGCCTACGCTAAGACCATTGCCCGTCCGTCTTTCAAAGAAATGTCCTTTGCCGAGATTTTCGACCCCATCAGTGGTAAAATTTTTGCCGGAGGATTATTTCAGGATAGAGACAATGTAAGTGGGGTAGTTTATTGGGACGGAAAACTGCAAACTACCGACATCCACAACTTCGACATTAGGTGGGAGGTTTTTCAGGACAAAGGACAGATGTTTTCGGTGAGTGGTTTTTACAAGAAGTTTTATAAACCAATTGAAATTGTGCAGTTTGTGCAGATGGTCAATGCGTTTCAGCCCCGGAATGTGGGCGATGGAAGGGTGTTTGGTGCCGAGTTTGAAGCCAGGAAAAACCTGAACTTCATCAGTCCATACCTTTCATACCTGACTCTTGTAACTAATGTTTCGCTGATCAGCTCGCGGATTGAAATGACTAACTCTGAGTTTGAATCGCGAAAGGTCTGGGCCCGTCAGGGTGAGCAGGTGGACAACTATCGTGAGATGGCCGGACAATCGCCATATCTGGTTAACGCGGGTATTTTGTTCGAGGGTATTGAAAAGGGTTTTTTCAAAGATGCTGAGTTGGCTTTATTCTATAATATGCAAGGCCCAACCTTACAGATCGTGGGTATTGTTGACCGCCCGGATATTTATTCCCTGCCCTTTCACAGCCTTAATTTCAATGCAAGTAAAAAGTTTGGAAAGTCGAAACGAGCCCAAATTGGAATAAAAATTGACAACCTGCTCAATCAAAGTAAAAAATCGGTGTTCAGGGCCTATAATACACAGGATGAATATGATGAATTCCTCAATCCCGGCCGTAAGTTCCAGTTGAGGTTTCAGTACAACATTTTTTAAGGCCTGCAGCAAATATCATTTTATTCGTAGTTTTGGTTAGACAGCCTCCGATAGGAGGCTGTTTTTTATGTTGATCGTTCACCTTATTCTCACTTTTAAGCTACTTTTACGCCCTGATGAACGTAAGGGCATTTTTAGGTTCTCTATCCCTGATTTGGGTAATGGCCATTCCGGTCACCTATCCCTATTTGCTGCAGGCGTTGAAGTGGCAGGCAAAACTCGAAGTGAAGCAGAAATACCTGCTGGGCTTTGTAGCCGATGAGCTGATGTTTCTCGAAATCCCGCATTGGATGGAAGAAAAGCCTAACCAACGTTTCACCAGGATACATTCAAAAGAATTTGTGCTCGACGGACAGATGTACGACATTGTAGAGCAACAACAGACAGAACAATCCACCTGGTACCTTGTTTATCCCGACCGGAAAGAAACCGGCCTGAAAAAGAAACTGGCACAGGCAGTGGACATGCACGAAAAGCACAACGACAAAAAAGTCCCCGGACTGGATTCTTTGGCCAAATCATTTGTGCTTTTTTACAAGTCTGTTCCGAAACTTCACATTGATCTTTATGTATTGGCAGACCACCCGTTATGCCCTTCATCGCAGTTGCACCGGCAATGGGTGATATGTCCCGACAGCCCCCCTCCGCAAGCTTCCTTTTTGCTTTCCTGAAGTATTTAAGCACGGGTTCCCGTTTTCCGGGATACCCTTTCGTATGTTGAAACAAAATGGAACAATGAGAAGGAATTATATTTTAGCTATTTCACTTTTTTTTATTGCTCAGGTCATGATGGCTCAGGAGGTGTTGGTCAAAGACAGACAAACCCTTTCGAACCTCGGTTTCGTTGCCATCAGCAGCTCTGAGCCACAGGCTTCGGCCGTAACGGATATGCGCGGACTTGCACCCATGCAGGCATTTGCAGGTGCCGACAGCATCTTTTTCACTATGCTGGGCTACGAAACCAAAGTGCTTTCATATAAAGCACTGGAGCGAAAGAAGTTTGTCGTGTACATGCAGCCCTCCGAATTCAATCTGGGCGAAGTTGTGGTTTCGGCCAATCGCTGGGCACAATCGCGTCGCGACATACCCTTAAAAATCAGCAAGATCAGGCAAACCGATATTGTCTTGAACAATCCGCAGACCACAGCCGATTTGATTGGAGGATCGGGCGAAGTGTTCATCCAGAAAAGCCAGCAGGGCGGGGGCAGCCCCATGATCCGCGGCTTTTCTGCCAACCGTCTGCTTATCAGTGTGGATGGGGTAAGGATGAACAACGCCATCTACCGCAGTGGCAACCTGCAGAACATCATCTCACTCGACCCTTTTGCCATCGAGTCGGCCGAAATACTGTTTGGCCCGGGTTCGGTCATCTATGGCAGCGATGCCATCGGAGGTGTCATGTCGTTTTCGACACTTAAACCCATGCTGTCGAAAACAGATGAGCTGCTTGTAAACGGTTCAGGCATCAGCCGATTTTCGTCGGCTAATGGCGAATTCAGCAGCCACATGCATATTGCTATAGGTGGCAGGAAATGGGCTTCGGTAAGCAGTCTCAGTTTCAACCGCTTTGGTGACCTTCGCATGGGACGATTCGGGCCGGATGAATACCTGCGCAGGGAATATGTGCAGCGGATGGACAGCGTGGATCGGGTGGTTACGAATGATGACCCCCTTATTCAGAAACCAAGTGGTTACGAGCAAATCAGTATGATGCAGAAAATCAGGTTTCAGCCTACTGATGCATGGAACATTGAGTATGCTGTATATTATTCCGAAACCGGAAATTATTCACGCTACGACCGCCTGTTGCGCTACCGCAACGGACTTCCGCGAAGTGCCGAGTGGAACTATGGACCGCAATTGTGGCTAATGAATAAACTTGAAGTGTCCCATCAGGCATACCGGAAATTGTATGATTTCATGACGCTCAGGCTGGCCCATCAGCTTGCCGAAGAAAGCCGGTTTGACAGGGATTTTGGCAAGAATTTCAGGAACCTCACAAACGAAAAGGTGAACGCCTATTCCTTCAATGCCGATTTCACCAAAAGGCTGAACGAAAAACAAGTGATCACCTACGGTATTGAAGGGGTGTGGAACGATGTGCTGTCGCAAGGCAGGCGCGAGAATATTGCCAGTGGCCTGGTAAATCAGGCTGCATCGCGCTATCCACGATCCACTTGGGCATCGTTGGCAGCTTTCGCCACTTTTCAGCACCGTTTTTCGGAAAAGCTGCTGTTGAGTGCAGGCGGACGCTACAATCAATTCATACTGAATGCTGATTTCGACACCACATATTTTCCTTTCCCGTACACAAACGCCGAACTGAATCAGGGTGCTTTAACGGGTAGTGCCGGATTAGTTTACCATCCTGAAAGATCATGGACTATCGGGCTTAACCTCGCCACAGGTTTCAGGGCGCCCAATGTGGATGACCTGGGCAAATTGTTTGATTCGGAACCGGGAGCTGTAATGGTTCCCAATCCTGACCTCAAAGCTGAATATGCCTACAATATTGATCTTGGCATTGCCAAAAGCTTCGGCGACAGAGCCAGGGTTGACATCAGTGCCTTTTACACCCTGCTTGATCAGGCACTGGTTCGGCGCAATTTTAGTTTCAATGGACAAGACAGCATTTTCTACGCAGGTGAACTGAGCAGGGTGCTGGCCATTCAAAATGCCGCCTCTGCACTGGTATATGGCTTGCAGGCCGGGGGTGAACTTAAGCTGGGTTCGGGTTTCTCGGTGTATTCCCACCTCACCTGGCAGATGGGCGAAGAGGAACTCGAAGATGGTTCGAAAAGCCCGCTGCGCCATGCTGCACCAATGTTCGGGCTGTCTAAGCTGTCGTTCAGTCATCATAAGCTGCGCATGGAACTCTATGCCAACTACAGCGCGGCTGTCACTTTTGACAAGATGCCACAAGAGGAAATCTCCAAGGATTATATGTATGCCATGGATAAGAATGGCAATCCCTGGTCGCCATCCTGGTACACGCTCAATTTCAAGGGAATGTACCAACTCACCGATCAGTTCATGGTCAGTGGTGGCATCGAGAACATCACCGACAGGCGCTATCGGCCTTATTCTTCCGGATTGGTTGCACCTGGCCGTAATCTGATTTTTTCACTCCAAATGAAGTTTTAATCGTAATTTGCAGGCTGTTGGTTGTTTCAATCAACAGTCTGCAATTGCTTATCAATCAAATCTATAAATGATGCGCTCGTTTTTACTGAATCTTTTTTTATGCCTCACATTCACAGTTTCGGCACACATCGAACCCCCAAAGACAATCCGTGAGAAAAATGAAGCCTACCAGCAGCAACAAAAAATCAAGACATCTGGACTGAAAAGCTGCCGTATGTTTAAGGTCGGGATTGCCGATGGTATGCCGGCACAGGATGAAACACCTGTTGCCACATGGTTTTACGATTCACGCGGAAGAGATTCCGTTATCCATTTGTTTGATGCCGGGGGCAAGATGCAGTCTGTTGTAAACCAAACTTATAACAATGCCGGAAGTTTAGTCATTGATGCTGACACCGACCCCAGAGGCAGACTTCAGGAGATGAATATGCTGACCTATTCAGAGGATGGTCTGATCAGGAAAGTGACTTCCTATGACAGCACTTCGTTCACGATCACAGCTACAATGGTGTATGAAGAGAAACCCGAATTGCAATCGGTGTTTGCAACCAAAAGGAATCCCGACGGCAGCCTGGTATATACCATTCAATACCGATACAGTCCCGACCTGGAAAGTGGCCGCAATGTGGAAACCACACAGCTTGACGCCGAAGGTAAATTGAAAATCAGAACTGAAAACCACTTTGATTCTGACGGTATGCGCACTGAAAAAAGGATATACAACAAGGATAACCAGTTGGATTTCACATATTTTTACACCTACACCCCGTCTGGTGATTTTTCCGAGATCAGGAAGGTGATGGCAGATGGCAGCCTGAGCCGTGTTGATACCTATTCATATAACAAACAGGGCTTTGTCAGTGAGCTTCAGGTGAAAGATGGCGAAGGCAAGTGGCTTGCTTACAGGAAGTATTATTATCAATAAAGGAGTTGCTGCACGTTAGAAATCTAAAGGAAACTAAGGTTTTTTAATTGGTTTCTCGTTACAACTGCCTATCATAAAAGACTTGAAGTTCATTTTCCAACTATTTTTCTAATAGTAACTATGAACAATTAATCCACGAGTTTGCTAATCAATAAAACCAATCTAACTTTAAACATTATGGCAACCATTCAACTAAAAGGAAATCCTATCGAAACTGCGGGCACACTACCTCAGGCTGGCACTCATGCTCCGGAGTTCACTCTTGTTAAAAGCGACCTGAGCGAGCTTAAACTCGACACACTCAAAGGCAAACGTGTGGTGCTGAACATCTTTCCAAGCCTTGACACATCAGTTTGTGCCACATCGGTGCGGAAATTTAACCAAATGGCTTCGGGATTAGACAATACAATAGTGGTGTGTGTGTCGAAAGACTTACCCTTTGCACACAGCCGTTTTTGCAGTACTGAAGGTCTTGACAAGGTAGTTTCGGCTTCTGACTTCCGCGATGGCAGTTTTGGCAAGAACTACGGACTCACCATCGAAACCGGACCGCTGCGCGGACTTCATTCGCGTGCAGTGATAGTGCTTGACGAGAGCGGAAAAGTGGTGTATAGCGAGCAAGTTCCCGAAATCGTTCAGGAGCCTGACTACGACAAAGCCATCAGTGCCCTGTAATCGGAATTTATAAATTTCATTTAATCCGCTATACCGCGAAGGTCTTTATACAGCTTCACGGCATATAGGTCAGTCATGCCCGATACAAAGTCGAGCACTGATTGAATTCTTGTGTACACATCATCCGAATTTGTTCTGAACTGATCAGGCATCAGGCTTATTAACTTGCTGTTGTAAGTGGTTTTTGTGTTCAATACCGCCTCGCTGAATTCATTCATTAGCCACCCCAGCACGTTGTAGCCGGTAAGCTCGATCTTAATTACTTCGGGGTGGTTGTAGATTTTCTGTACTGACTGTTTTCTGCAGTTGTTCAGGGCAGCTTTGAGCGGTTCCCTGAGATTTGAGACTAAAGTTGAATCAAAACTGCCGTCCATTATAGTTTCGTAGTTGTCCAAAAAGATTCCGCTGACTTCATGTACAAGCAGATTGATCACGGTGGCTCTCAGGTATGCGATGCGCTCATTGGTGTCAGTAACTTCGGTATAGACTTTTTCCTTGCGGGCAATCAGTTCGGACAAATCAGTGGAATTCATAAATTCCATGAGCATCTGTTCTGTTTCGGATGTGCTCAGTATGCCTAGTTTGTGCGCATCTTCGATATCCATCACCAGATAGCTGATGTCGTCGGCGGCTTCCACAAGGTACACCAGAGGGCTGCGGGCATAGCTTCCTGTCGCAGGGTCGAGGCAGGGGATTCCGCAGGAATCGGCAATTGCGGCATATGTTTCGGTTTCGGACCAGAACATTCCGTATTTTTTTCTTCCCGGAGGGAAGGATGGGTATGGGTATTTGACCAAAGCAGCAAGGGTGGCAAAGGTGAGTGCATAGCCTCCCTGCCGTCGCCCTGCGAAGCTGTGTGTGAGGATGCGGAAGGCGTTGGCATTGCCTTCGAAGGCAATCAGGTCGGTCCATTGCTGAGGGCTTACGCGGTTTTTGAGGTGTTGACCGTTTCCTTCAGTGAAGTAGCTGCTTATTGCTTTTTCGCCTGAATGGCCGAAGGGAGGGTTTCCGAGGTCGTGGGCGAGGCATGCGGCGGCCACAACTGTATCCATTTCGTTGAGCAGTGGGTTGCCTTTTTCAGGGCCTTGGAGCAATTTCTGAGCCACCATCCGTGCCAGGGAGCGCCCCACGCTGGCCACTTCCAGGCTGTGTGTAAGTCTGTTGTGTACAAAAACACTGCCGGGTAAGGGAAATACCTGTGTTTTGTTTTGCAGCCGCCTGAAAGGGCTGGAGAAGATGATGCGGTCGTAGTCGCGCTGAAACTGACTACGGATGTCGAATTCAGTACCTGAGGAAGCCCGGCGCCTCAGCGAAAGTATTCTTTCCCAGCTCATGCCCATAGGATGTGGTATTGTAGTTTGGTAGTTCTTTTGCTTTTCCTCGCAGCTGAGGTCGAAGCTTCGCAAAGGTAGCTATTTGAGTGGAACGCTTGTCCAATGTTAAATCACCGAGAACAACCATAAAAGCACCTTTATTTCGTACATTTGGGGTGAATGTGACTTGAATCACCTGCCGCGATGATTAAAAGAGATTTGTTGTATCAGATTAGAATGATGATTGAATATCATTTGCCGGTGGCTTCGGGATGTCTCAAATGGGTGGCTTCGAGAGCCTCAGCCACCCGATGGTTTTGAGGATCTTTAATCGGGTGGCTTCGAGAGCCTCAGCCACCCAATGGCACTAAGAGCCTCAGCCACACGGTGGTTTTGAGAGGCTTTAATCCGGTGGCTGAGGCTCTCGAAGCCACCGGATTTTAGGGTTGCGCCCGAAGAGACGACATTATTAGTGGAAACAGAGTTTCTGAATAGATATGATTGGCTGGATGTATATTTTAGAATGTTCTGATGGGAGCTACTACACAGGTAGCACAAATAACATAGCATTAAGGTTGGCGCAACATCAATCAGGCGAAGGCGCAAATCATACAAAGAAGAGGTTGCCTGTGAAATTAGTGTATTGTGAGCAATATAATCGAATTGATGAGGCATTTTACAGGGAAAAGCAAGTTCAGGGTTGGAATCGAAAAAAGAAAGAAGCCTTGATTAATGGCATTCCTGAATTGTTGCCAGAATTAGCAATTGCTTACAGAGATTTAAAAGATGTTGATTTTGATGGCCTTTAATCGGGTGGCTTCGAGAGCCTCAGCCACCCGATGGCACCAAGAGCCTCAGCCACCCGATGGTTTTGAGAGGCTTTAATCCGGTGGCTGAGGCTCTCGAAGCCACCGGATGTTAGGGTAGCGCCCTAAGACGACATTATTAGTGTAAATCAGTATCTTAAAATTCCGATATTATGAATTAAATATTTGAAAAAGAACATTTTAATTAACCAATTACATATTATAAACAAATGCAAAAAATTCTAATTATTATCAATGACGCTCCCTATGGAAGCGAAAAGGCTTATAATGCACTACGCATGGCCATGTCACTGCAAAAGGAGCACGATTCAGAGGTGGAGGTGAAGATTTTCCTCCTTGCCGATGCTGTTCTATGTGGCCTGCCAAACCAAAATACACCCAGCGGTTATTACAATATTGAACGAATGTTGAAATCTGTTATTCAAAAAGGTGGTGAAATCAAAAGTTGTGGCGGATGTTCCGAAGCACGTGGAGTTGATAAAATTCCATTTATTGAAGGAATTAAACTGAGCAATATGAAAGAATTTGCTCAATGGACCGTTATATGCGATAAGGTCCTGACTTTTTAACCAGACAGGTTTTTGCCGCCTTCCTTTTGCAGAGATAAAAAAGACGGTTGTGGCAATAGTAATTAACCTTAAACGGACGGCTGATTTTACACCAATGTTATTAAACATTAACATATTAAGCAATGGAACAGAAAATCATGGAACATCTGAACGATCCCGAAGTGCTCGAACGCTTGTACCGAGCCGACACGAAAGGATTTCGTCTGGCTTTTCTTTCGCTTTATCCTGCTGTTTCGACTCATCCGATGGCTCCGTTCTGGAAAGCACGCCTGGATGCTGACAGTGAAAGCTTACCGGCCAATTTTGTTGCCCCTGGTGATATCTTAGCCTTGGTGCTTGCTTCGCTGATCGGCGGAATTCTCATCAAATTACCAGACTTATTTGGGTTCAGCAAAGAGATAACCATGTTCTATGAGCGATATGCTGCACTCATTGTTTTCTTTGGCTTAACACTATACACCGTTCTCACGAAAGAAATCAGAAATACGAAACAAATTGTTTTTATCGCATTGGTTTTTCTGGTTTCAGCTTTTTATGTCAATCTCCTGCCCGTAGGCAGTGAAAGTCATTCAACAAATCTGGCCTACATACATCTTCCTTTGATGTTTTGGTGCCTCTATGGATTGGTGTTTGTAGATTTTGACCTGCGCACTAAAGCAAAGCGTATCGGTTATATCCGGCACAATGGTGATCTGGCGGTACTAGGAGCTGTTGTGCTGATTGCCGGGGGCATGCTTACCGGTATCACATTGGGTCTGTTTTCGGCCATTGAAGTGGACATAGAGAAAGTCTACATTGAATACATTGTAGTTTGGGGACTGGTTTCCTCGCCCATTGTTGTAAGTTTCATCCTGCGAAAGTATCCCTTTATCTCTAGCCGGATAGCACCGGTTATTGCACGGGTCTTCAGCCCTTTGGTGTTGCTTACACTGATTGTTTATCTGGGAAGTATCATTGCTTCCGGGAAGGATCCATACAACGACCGTGAGTTTTTGCTGGTGTTCAACCTGCTTTTGTTGGGTGTGATGGCAATCATTATTTTCTCCATACCCGAAACATCGTTGGGCCGCAGGCAGAGGTTTAATGAATTCATACTTCTCGGTTTAACCCTGCTCACCTTGATTATTAACATCGTTGCCTTATCAGCTATTTTTTACAGGCTGGGGGAATTTGGTTTTTCGCCCAACCGTACGGTGGTACTGGGTTCCAACCTGTTAATATTTGGTAATATGCTCCTGATTATGATTGATTTGACAAGGGTGGTATTTGGAAACAAAGAGATCAGGCAGGTTGAAAATACAATCGCCGCCTATGCTCCGCTGTATGTGGGCTGGACCGTGTTTGTCGTATTCATATTACCATGGATATTTGGCCTTCGGTAATGGGTTTTTAGTTCATCTGCAGGTTTGCAGTGCATTCAATTCCTTAAACAGAGCTTAAATGTTGCTGCTGACAACTGTAATTGCTTCGTATCAGAGTCTTTACTTTACCTTCCACTCTGTCGGGCGTATGGCGTAAGATGCTGTCCGGCAAAATTGCCTTCTATGAATTTGAAGAAACCTGTAACGGCGATCATGGCAGCATTGTCGGTGCTGTAGCTAATTTTAGGAATGAATACTTTCCAGCCTGACTCATCTCTTTTTTGCAGCATGGTGTTGCGCAGACCCGAGTTCGCCGACACGCCACCAGCTATGGCTACCTGTTTGATTCCTGTAATTTCAGTGGCCAGCACAAGCTTTTTCATCAAAATACTGATTATCGTTTGCTGGATGGAGGCACAAAGGTCTGATTTGTTAATTTCAATGAATTGACTGTCGGCCCTTAATTGGTCTCTTAGAAAATATAATATGCTGGTTTTTAACCCACTGAAACTATAATCGAGTCCAGGCACATGGGGTTCGGAAAAACTGAATCTGGTTGGGTTACCTTCTTTGGCAAGTTTGTCTATCAAAGGCCCGCCTGGATAAGGGAGTCCCATGATCTTGGCTGCTTTGTCGAATGCTTCTCCGGCAGCATCATCAATAGTTTTACCGATAATTTCCATTTGTGAGGTGTTTCTCACTAGAACAATCTGAGTATGGCCACCGGAAACGGTTAGGCAGAGGAAGGGAAATTCAGGCACGGGGCGATCTTCATCATCCATCAGAAAATGAGCCATGATGTGTGCCTCCATATGGTCGGTTTCGATGAGTGGGATTCCTAAAGAAAGGGCAAAGGTTTTGGCAAAAGATGCCCCCACAAGCAGTGATCCCATAAGTCCCGGACCTCGGGTATAGGCAACTGCATCGAGTTGTTTTTTATCTATATTTGCTACCTTCAAAGCCGTGTCAATAACAGGAATGATGTTTTGCTGATGTGCCCTGGAGGCCAGTTCAGGGACTACACCTCCAAACCTTTCATGAGCCTGCTGGTTGGCAATGACATTGGACAAAACGCGGGTGTTATTCAATACGGCTGCCGAAGTATCGTCGCAGGATGATTCAATACCGAGTATATACGCACACATAAACAGCTAATTAAAAGACAAAAGTATTAAAAAAAGGCTGAGGGATATGGTTCTTGTGGCGCTGGCTGTGCTGCTGGCCTTGCCTGTGGGGCTTTATACAGCCCTTAGGGATCCTTTTATCCAAACTTTTATGGTTCGCTCTGCTACCACGTACCTTTCGCGCGAATTGGGAACCACGATTAAAATTAAGAGTTTTTATATTGATCTTGGCCTTTCGCTTGAAATTAATGACTTAGTGGTTCATGATTTGCATGGCAACACCCTTTTGTCATCCGGTCAATTAAAGATAAGACCTTCCAGGGGTATTTTCACCAAGCTCTCATTCTCAAAGGTTTCGCTCGAAAACACCTCTATTCAGCTGATCAGGCATGAGGAGGATGAGGATCTGAATATGCAGTTTTTTATTAATTTCTTCAATTTGCTGTCCGACACTACAAAGCCAAAAGGCCCGCGGGCAAAGGCCCAGTTGCAGTTAGGGTCCCTCAGCCTGAAGAATGCCACATTCAGATATTGGGACCAAAAAAGAGACAATCCCGGTGAGCCCGGAATGGATTATGCACATTTAAATGTCAGAGACATACAGCTTGAACTAACCAATTTTGTCCTTCAGGGCGATTCCCTGTATGCACGTTTAAACAGCCTGAGTGCCAGCGACACTTCTGGTATTGTACTTCAGGGTATGCAGGCAACCAATCTTACCTATACCCCAACAGCGATTCGGATGAAGGGCCTGATTGTACAGACAGGTGATTCAAGGCTTGATGGCGATCTGGATTTTCTTTTTCGACACCCCTCAGCATTTTTGGATTTTATTGACTCTGTCAGAATGGAAGCTACATTCAGGGAATCTACTCTGATGATGAGCGACCTGGCTTATTTTGCTGAGGAACTCACTGTAATGGAAAATAAACTTGATTTCTCTGGTAGTTTTAAGGGTTGTATTTCCGACTTTTCTGCCAGCGATTTTAACCTGAAGTTTGGTTCAAATACGATGATAAGGGCTAATTTCAGCCTCACTGGTCTGCCCGACATTTATAGCACCTACGTTCTTCTTGACCTGCAAAGCTTAGTAACAAGTTCAGAAGACATTGGGGCATTTGCAATACCCATCGAAGGCAACCGTATTCCCTTGCCCGATGAAATCAGACTGCTTCGGTCTATTGTCGTTGATGGCAGTTTTGAAGGTTATTACGATGATTTTCTGACGAGCATGAATGTCAGAACTGCTATCGGAAACATATTTGCTGATCTATTGGTGCGTAAAAATAAATCCACTACACGCATCCATTATTCAGGTCAGATAAGGGCAAGAAATGTCAACCTCAGCAAGATGTTTGACAGCCCATATGCCCCCTCAGGCTTGCACGCCGATCTCCGGCTGGATGGACAAGGCGTGAGCCAGGAGACCATAAATGCCACTATTGATGGCAAAATCAAGGCAATGTCTTTCATGGGGAACGAATTCAAGGATATTCTTTTGGGAGGTGTATACACAGAAAATCAATTCAATGGGAAAGTTGCTGTAAACGACAACAAACTCAAGCTTGATTTTTCCGGACTGGCCGATTTCAATGCTTCCAATCCTGAATTCAAGTTTACTATCAACATTCCTCATGCCGACCTTTTCAAGCTTAACCTGTTGAAGCTGGACGAACGCATGGTTTTGTCCACATCAATAGCAGCAGACTTTACCGGATTGAAACCAGATGATATCAGCGGGGAAGTAACACTGCGAAATACTAAATATGCCGACAGCAGAGGGGAGTACACAATGGAAGTCCTCATGCTGAAGTCTTTCAGCGATTATTTGTTTCCCAAGAGACTGCTGCTACAGTGTGATTTCTTTGATTTCGAGCTGGCTGGTTCCTATATGCTTAATAACCTTGGAGAATCCTTGAAGCAGTTCTTAGCCAGCTACATCGGTTTTGAGCATTATAAGCCTTTATCAGACCAAACGATCGAGCAGGATTTCTTTATTTCCTTGAAATTCAAACGACCAGAAACACTGCGAAGGCTATTTATGCCATCTCTGATTATTTCCGATGACCTTAGTTTTACGGGAACATACACCAACAGAAGCCAAATATTGAATACCACATTGAATGCAAGTCTGTTGGGAGTTTCGGGCATAAAAATGACTGATGTGTTGTTGCGCAGTTCAACTGATCGTTGGCAGGCAAGAGTTGATCTTTCGGGCACAGAAGTTATATTTAGAGACAGAACCACCCGTGATTCAACCACCCTGGGCGTCAGCTGGCCACATTTTTCAACTATTCTCATGAACGACAGTATCTTTTTTCAACTGGGATGGAACGACCAAAGGCCAATAGCAAGGAACAAAGGCGACATCAAAGGAATTTTTAACACAGGGAAAGGTATTCTTGGTGAATTGCGGATTATTGATGCCGACCTTATTGTCAATGATTCGGTCTGGACGATTGGCCCGGGCAATAAAGTGGAAGTTACCAGCGACTTCACCAATATTGAGGGGCTGGAAATAGCTCTTGGCAATCAGCAAATTTCAATTAATGGAAACTTACCATTCAATGAAGGCGACACTTTAATGATCGGCTTTGACCAATGGGACCTGTCTAATTTCGATCTTATCTCGAAAAGTTCAGGTATTGACCTTGATGGTATCATCACTGGCGACCTTCAGCTTGCCAACCTGTCCGGTAGCCCTGCTTTTTTTTCAAACCTGCATATCAACAAATTGTTTATGAATAAGGAACAATTGGGCGATGCGAGAATTGTCAGCAGTTGGAGCAGTGTGGACGAATCAGTGTATCTTAATGCTCAGTTGATTCATGTGGGAAACGTCAGCACAAGCAGGATGTTAAACCTACGGGGGTTCTATTATCCAGGACTTAAGAATGATAATCTGGCCTTTAGCCTTAGTATGGATAACTTTCGAATCAAGGCTTTGTCGCCTTTTATGACAGGGATTATTTCCCGTATCGAGGGCCTGGCATCTGGCGAATTCAGTATCAGTGGCACCTTGAAAACCCCGGAGATTAATGGACAATTAAGCCTCAAAAGGACTGGTTTTGTAGTTGATTATCTCAATACTGCATATTCATTATCTCACGACTTCGAAATCAACCCTTCAACAATCAAACTCGATAACCTCGTTTTGTACGACACCCTTGGAAGTAAAGCAATTGTGAACGGTTCAATAGATCATGATTATCTGAGTAATTTCCGTTTGAATGTGCACATACAGCCTGATAATTTTATGGCTCTGAACACAAACAGTTCGATGAACGAGCTTTTTTATGGTTCAGCACGGGTAAGCGGAGCAATGGACATCAGGGGGCCTTTTGAGGATATTTTTATGAATATAAATGCTGTTACCAATTCCGGAACAAATATTTTTATACCCCTCAATACTACAACCACCATTGGTGACAACGACTATATTATTTTCGTTCCTCCTGCCGATACTTCAACTGTCTTAGAGCGTATATCAGAACCCAGGCCCACCGGCCAGAAGTTTGGTCTTAATCTGGAAACCAGGGTAACACCGGATGCCGGTGTCAAGATATTCCTGCCCTACAATATGGGTGACCTTGAGGCTTACGGTAATGGTAATCTTCGTATGGGAGTCAATTCCAAAGGCGATTTTTCACTTCAGGGCGATTATATTATCAAATCCGGTCAGTTTAATTTTGTGTTTGAAAACCTTGTTCGCAGGCGTTTCGATCTGCTTGAAGGAGGCAGTATTTCATGGACAGGCGATCCGCTCGATGCAAATATTGATATCAGGGGATTATACAAAGTTAAAACTTCGGTGAGTTCTCTCGGACTAGTACTTGATTCGACCTCGACCTACAGAAACAGAGTCAATGTTGATTGCATCATACATTTGTCGGATCAGTTATTCAATCCCAGTATTAAGTTTAGTATTGAGTTGCCCAATGCTGATGACAATGTCCGTCAAATGGTGTTCAGTGTGCTCGATACCACCAACGAAGCCATGATGACCCAGCAAATGATATCACTTTTGGTTTTAGGGAGTTTCAGCTATTCAGCAAGTGAGCAGTCAGGCCTTGGGGCATCATCCTTTAATGTGTTGTCCAATCAGCTAAGTAATTGGCTATCTCAGATTAGCAAAGATTTTGACATTGGCCTGCATTATAAACCAGGCGATAAAATATCAAGTGAAGAACTCGAAGTTGCGCTTTCAACACAATTGTTCAACGACCGAATCACCATTGACGGTAATTTTGGTGTTATCGGGAACCGTGTGCAATCACAGAATGCAAGCAATATTGTTGGAGATATAGATGTTAATTTTGTGCTTACCAAAGACGGTCGTCTGCGACTAAAGGCTTTCAGCCATTCCAATGTCAATTCATGGTACAACAGCAATGCCTTCGAGAACATTTCACCCTATACTCAGGGTCTAGGTATCACTTATAAACAGGAATTCGATAACTTTGGAGACCTGTTCAGGCGAAAGAAGAAATCATCATCAAAAAAGAGCAACTGATTTATGAAAAAATTGATCATCATCGTGTTATGTGTGTTGGTTTTCGGACAAATTTCTGGCCAGATAACCATTTCAAGCAGCGATATGCCGGCTAGCGGCGACACCATCAGATCCAGTATTGGAGTTAATCCTGGAGGGGTCTATGATTTTGTGCGCACTGGAAATAACCTTATCTGGGATTTCAGTGGTTTAGAGAATATGGGGCAACAGGTGGATACATTTCTAACCGTTACCCAAACCCCCATTATCTTCTGGCCATTTTTTCTCACAAGTTCAAACCTGGCAAAGAAAATCAGTGGCGCAGGCTTTATTCCCGGGTTACCTGTTGAAAGTGCCTATCAGTATTTCAGTAAAACTTCCTCATCCTTTACCGATATAGGCACCGGATTGGTCTTTAGCGGTTTGCCAATACCTTTAAAATACAGTGAACCTGATGTGCTCTACCGATTCCCGATGTCCATTGGGTGGCAGGATACAGTTGACTCTTTTCTTGAAGTATCTGTTCCTGATTTGGGATACCTGATGGTAGACCGTAACCGGATCAACCATGTTGATGGCTGGGGCGTGTTGAAATCGCCTTATGGTGAGTTTGATGTACTGCGATTGAAATCAACAGTGAGTGAATACGATAGTATTTTCATTGACTCGTTAGGAATAGGATTTCCAATTCAGAGAAACTACATTGAGTATAAGTGGATCGGTCAGGGTTTTGGGCTCCCCTTGTTACAGGTTACAATTGATGAGTTTCTTGCCGAGACTATTGTGTTTCTTGATTCGGTCAGAGATGTTAATGTGGGCGTTGCTGATCATGTTTTGCCCAACAGACAAACTATTATTTGGCCTAATCCTGCCAATGACTTCGTTTATCTTGACTTTTCAGGTATTGATGAACATATTACCTCCCTTAGTCTGACCGATCAAACTGGCAGAAAATGCTTCCAGGTGTCATTGCCTTTAAAATATCCAAAAAATATTCCTTTCAGGGTAAACCTGGCGGATTTACGCCTATCTAAGGGGCTTTATACCATTATCATCCATGGGCAACAGCAAGTGCATACAGCCAAACTAATTATCGGGCACTGATGTCGCTTGTTGTTTACAAATCATCGGCGGGATCGGGCAAAACATACACTCTGGTAAGGGCTTACTTGACTTTGTTGCTGCAAAACCCGACCTCTTTCAGGCATATCCTTGGGGTAACTTTTACCAATAAGGCTGCCAATGAAATGAAATCGAGGATAATAAATGCACTAGAAGGCCTTTCTGCCTCTGAGTCAGCTGCTCAGATACGGTATGTTGGACTGATGGACGAACTGTATCATGAAACAGGGCTCACAAAGGAAATCATCCAAAAAAGGGCAGCCGGTATCCTAACGGAGCTTTTGCATCATTATGGCGATTTCTCGATCAGTACGATCGACTCCTTTGTGCATAGACTGGTGCGAACGTTTACTTACGATCTCGGATTGCCCCATCAGTTTGATGTTGAACTGGATGCTGATGTCGTCATCAGGAAATGTGTTGACAACCTGATGTTGCGCATTGGATCCGACGAATTGGTTACCCGGGCGATGGTAGATTTGCTCATACATTCCATAGATGAAGAAAAAGGATGGCAGATTGAAAGACAATTGCATGATTTTGCCACTGATTTACTCCATGAGAGTAGCTTTGAGTATGCCAGGCTGTTGGAGAATTGCTCAGATGATGATTTTCTGCAAAGCCGGTTGAATTGGAGTGGTTTTTGCAAAGATGTTGAAAACGAACTACGTCAAAAATCAAGAAAAATTCTCTCGTTGTTCGATTCGGAGATGATTCAGGAGGAAGACCTTAGTGGTGGGTCAAACAGCGGAATACTCAAGTTTCTCCAAAGGTTAATTGAAGGCGAAGTTGATCATGCTTTTGGGTTGACTTCATGGAACAAGTACCAGTCAACCGGAAAATGGGTTTCACCCAGAGCAAGCCACCACGCGAAGAATGCCATCCAATCAAATCAGGATCTGCTCAACAGTTATCTCAATGATATCGTCGAATATTACAACAAGCATTCAAGACTATATTATCTGGGCAAAATTCTTGTGCCACAACTCTATAAACTTTCATTGTTGGCAGCGTTGCAAAGAAGCCTGATAGATGTGATGAATGAACTGAACCTCGTGCACATTTCGGAATTTAATAAGCGAATCACTGGAATAGTTTCGGGTGTGTCGGCCCCATATATTTACGAGCGTCTCGGCGAAAGATACCGCCATTATATGATTGATGAGTTTCAGGATACCTCGATAATGCAATGGCATAATTTTCTGCCACTTATTGATAACTCACTGGCAAACGGCCATTTCAACCTACTGGTAGGCGATGGCAAACAGGCAATTTATCGGTGGCGTAATGGGGATGTTGATCAGTTTATCAACCTGCCACACATCAACAATCCTCATGGAAACCAATGGATTGAATCTGTTTCTGATCACCTTAGGAATCACTACGATTCACGAATTTTAGATTCCAATTTTAGGTCTTCATCTACAGTCGTTTCTTTTAACAACAGCTTCTTCGGATACACTAAGAAGTTCCTGTCGGAGCGTAATCAAAGAGTATATGAAGACCTCGCTCAGAAGATAATCCAAACACAGACTGGTTATGTTGAAATTCAATTGGTTCCCGAAGAGGATTCAGATATTCAGGGAACATATCTTAGCCGCACTTTAGCGCTGGTTCAAAGCCTTAAAGATGAGGGATATTCTTTAAGTGACATAACTATTCTGGTTAGAAGAAATATTGAAGGAAGCCTGATTGCGAACTTTTTAATGAACAATCAGATAAGTGTTGTTTCGGCAGAGTCATTGCTGGTTTCTTCATCGTTCAGGGTTCGGGCACTTATTGCGGCAATCGGCTATATTGCCAACCCATTAGATGATGTATCAAGAAGCGATTTTTTCTATTTCACTTCAATGAATCAGGTGTCGGATGGAAGTTATTGGATTAATTTTTTGCATCATGAAACCAAGTCTCGGATTATTGGTCAAAAGTCGGAAAGACAGTTGCCCTTTGACGACGAAACCCGCGCCGGATTAAGCGCACTAGGCTTGTACGATATGGTCGAACAACTCATCAGAATGCTAGAGTTCGGCTCGGTCAGTGATCCTTTTGTTCAGTTTCTGCTCGAGTATGTCCATGAATTTGACATCGCTTCAAAAGGAGGGCCAAAAGAATTAATTGAAGACTGGAAACAAAAATCAACAACTTTATCCATAATCACCCCTGAAGCTTCTGATTCAGTTAAGGTAATGACCGTACACAAAGCAAAAGGACTTGAGTTTAAGGTGGTTATTTTTCCCTTCGCAAACGAGAAACTTAGAAACTGTTCCAGAACAAGTATGTGGGTTAATCTAAGTGAAGTGGCTGATGACAGGGTTGGTGCGGCTTTTCTGACTTGTGGCAAAATGCTTGAGAAAACACCATTTCAGCAGCTTTATGAGGATGAGTCAGAAAAGTCAAAGCTGGATCTGATGAATGTGCTTTATGTTGCCTTTACCAGGGCGATTGACAGGTTATATGTGCTTAGCGAAGAGCCGAAAAAGTCTGCAATTTTCGGAATCCCTTTCTTAATCAAGGACTTTCTGTGTCACGCTGAAAAAGAACCAGATGTAAACGGTAATTATTGTTTTGGGAAGGTGACTTCGCCTGTAATGCCTGCTAACCAGGACATATCCATGATTTCTGCACTTAGCATGTCGTCGGCTGAGTGGACCGGTAAGCTGGTTTTTTCGGCAACGGATTCAGGAGATGAGCGTGAGCCTGGTGTTTTGTCAAACCGTAAGCGGGGAATTATTGTTCATGAGCTTCTGTCAAAGGTTTGGAAGGAAGATCAAATAGGTCCGTTGCTTGATCATTACCATTTTACCGGACGTATCAGCATCGAAGAAAAACCAGTTTTTCATGAAATACTCTCGAAGGTATTCCGGATTGACATCATCAGAGATTCAGTTCAAGCTGGAATTGTTGTTCGTAATGAGCAGGAAATGATAGGTCTGAAGGGTAATATTATTCGACCTGACCGGGTTATCGAGTTTCCTGACCGTATAGTGCTTATTGATTTTAAGACAGGAATTGCCCGTCATGAACACAAACAACAGATAAACTCTTATCTTGAAGTATTAAGAAAAGTGTACTCAAAACCTTTTGATTCATATCTGCTGTACCTTAATGATGAAGTTGAACTTATTGCTTGTTAATTTATTATTATAAATCAATACCATGAAAATGAAAAAAGTCATTGTTTTTGTTAGTCTGGCTCTTATGTTCCTGGCTGCTTATTCCCAGGAAGAGATGCGGTTGATGAGGTTTCCGGCAATTCACGGAAATCAGGTTGTGTTTAGCTATGCTGGCGACTTATACACAGTTCCGGCAACAGGTGGTGAAGCTACCAAACTTACCAACGATCCCGTCGGATTCGAGTTATTTGCGCGTTTTTCGCCTGATGGCAGGAGTATTGCCTTCACCGGACAGTATGACGGTAATACCGAAGTGTTTGTAATCCCATCAACAGGTGGCGAACCACGCAGGATTACTTTTACTGCCACTTTAAACCGGGATGATCTGTCTGACCGCATGGGACCTAACAATATTGTAATGTCATGGCGCAATAACGACCAGATTATCTACCGTTCACGTAAACAATCATTCAATGATTTCAAAGGACAGTTATTTGCGGCTAATGTTGCCGGAGGACTTTCAGAGGAGCTCCCTCTGCCTGATGGAAGTTGGTGCTCCTTTTCTCCGGATGGAACTAAAATGGTTTACAACAGAGTGTTCAGGGAATTTCGCACCTGGAAGTATTATCAGGGAGGAATGGCCGATGATGTTTGGATGCATGATTTTAATACCCGACAAACTACTAACCTAACAAATCATCCTGCTCAGGATATATTTCCCATGTGGAAAGGCAGTAAAGTTTATTTCCTTTCGGACCGGGATCGCATCATGAATTTGTTTGTTTACGACCTTGATTCTAAACTGACAGAAAAACTGACTCATTATACAGACTATGATATTAAGTTTCCTTCTCTCGGCACTTCATCAATCGTATATGAATATGCAGGATTCCTCTATCAGTACGACCTGACGGCACAAACTGCTTCAAAGATCCCGGTCAGCATTCCTGGTGATTTTCCGGCCTCACGCCCCAAAATGGTTGACGCTTCAAAATTTATCAATTCCTTCGACATCTCACCTGATGGCAACAGACTTGTGTTTGGGGCCAGAGGAGATGTATTTACCGTACCCGCCAAAACAGGAATCACCCGAAACCTTACAGCATCAGCCGGAGTTCATGACCGTGATGTTGCATGGAGTCCAAATGGCAGATTTATTGCCATTATTTCTGATAGAACTGGCGAAGATGAAATCTTCCTCCTGGATCAGAAAGGCGAGAAGGAAGCCAGGCAAGTAACTTTTGGGAGCGATTCATATAAGTATTCCCCCGTATGGTCGCCCGATAGCAAAAAGCTGTTGTGGTCCGACAAAATGGGTAGATTGAATTATATTGACACCGAGACAGGAAAGGTGTCGGAGGTTATCAGGTCGAAAAGCTGGGAAGTTCGCTCATACGATTGGTCGCCAGATAGCCGCTGGATAATTTACACCCTCCCTAGTACCTTTTCGGTCAGCCGGATTTTTCTGTTTAATACAGAAACAGGAATGAATCAGGCGGTAACAGATCAGTGGTACAATGCAGGAGCGGGAAAATTTGACCCCACCGGTAAGTACATTTATTTCAGTTCATCACGTGATTTTAATCCGGTGTACAGCTGGACAGAATGGAACCATGCATATATAGATATGAATAAGGTGTATATGGTTCCGCTGAGGAAATCCACTTCATCGCCATTTATTCCCGAGAATAACGAAGTTGAAGCAGCAAAATCTGAAGTGGGCGAAACATCGAAACCATCTTCTAAATCTGACAAAAAAGAAGAAAAGAAATTGATCGTTGAGGTTGATTTTGATGGTATTTTCGGACGGGTTGTGGCACTTCCGGGAACCGCCGCCGGAAGCTATTGGAACATCAGTCCAGTTGAAGGTGGAGTTTATTATGCTTTCAATTCAAGAGGATCAAAGGCTTCTATGAAATATTTTGACCTCAAAAGCAAGAAAGAAACCGATCTGGGAGCTTATACTACTTTCGTAATCTCGGCTGATCAGAAAAAAATGCTGCTTGCTGTTCAGGGAAAATATGCAGTTATTGACCTGCCCAAGGGCACAATAAAAGCTGATGAGTTTGCTGACCTTGGCAATATGAAGGTTAAAGTCAACCTGAAAGAGGAGTGGAAACAGATTTATACTGAATCATGGAGGCAAATGCGCGACTTTTTCTACGCACCAAATATGCATGGTGTAGATTGGAAGGCAATGCACGATAAATATGCTGTTTTGCTTCCCTATGTTAATAATCGGGATGACCTTAATTACCTGATCGGTGAACTGATTGGTGAGCTCAATGTTGGTCATGCATATGTTAATGGTGGGGACAAGCCATCACCTGAGCGCATCAGGACAGGGTTATTGGGAGCCAAATTAAGTCGTGATAATTCAGGCTATTACAGGATTGATAAGATTTTAAAAGGCGAGAACTGGAACGAATCGCTTCGTTCGCCACTAACTGCAATTGGTGTTGATGCCCGTGAAGGTGAATACATTGTTTCGATTAATGGTAAGCAAACCAACACGATGGCGGACATTTATGAGGCCCTTTCCGGCACAGCCGGACAACAGGTACTCATTGGTCTCAACCCCAATCCATCACTTAATGGAAGCCGAAGTGTAATAGTAGTGCCTGTTGCTGACGAGGCAGGGTTGTATTATTATTCCTGGGTTCAGGATAATATCGAAAAGGTTAACAAAGCCACAAACGGTCAGGTTGGTTATATTCATATTCCCGACATGGGGCCAGAAGGGCTCAATGAGTTTGTCAAGTATTATTATCCGCAATTGGATAAGAAAGCTCTGATCATTGACGATCGGGGTAATGGCGGTGGAAATGTGTCCCCCATGATCATCGAAAGACTTTCGCGTGAGCTTGCATTGTTTGGTATGTCGCGTAATAATGGGGTGGATACCAAACCCCGCGGAATGATGTTTGGCCCCAAAGTGCTTTTGCTTGACAGGTATTCGGCTTCTGACGGAGACCTTTTCCCCTATCAGTTCAAGAAACTTGGACTCGGCAAGGCAATCGGTGTTCGTTCGTGGGGTGGAGTTGTCGGAATCAGAGGATCACTTCCGTTCATTGATGGAGCTGATCTGCGTAAGCCTGAATTTGCCCCATTCGATGAGCACGGCAACTGGGTTATCGAAGGTTACGGCGTTGATCCTGATATTGAAGTGGACAATGACCCGTCAAGGGAATATAATGGCATTGACGATCAACTAAACAAGGCCATCGAAGTAATACTGGAAGAGATGAAAAATTACCCCGAACTTCCACAAATACCACCTTATCCTGTAAGATAGATAATCCTTAAATGGATCAAATAAAAAAGCCACCTTCGGAAGAAAGTGGCTTTTTGTTTTATGCCTGAGCTGTTGGTCCTCCTAAAGTGAAGGGAGGCATGGCATCCCCACCAGGAGAGTCTTTGATTGGGCCATGTGCCACCTCAAACTTCTTGATGTTGTCAGCAAGGGCTTTATAAAGGCGTTTGGCATGCTCGGGAGTAAGTATTATCCTTGATTTAACTTTGGCTTTCTGAACGCCGGGCATCAGCTTGACAAAGTCAACCACAAACTCCGAATGGGAATGTGTGATAATGGCCAAGTTGCTGTAGATTCCTTCAGCAATTTCTTCGCTGAGTTCGATATTGATCTGATTCTTATTCTCTGCCATGTTGCTCCTTATTTAACTCGATGGTTATTAAAGCTATTATACACTTATTTGCGATCCTGCCTCAATCCCGGACGAGCTGCGGCTTCCATAACTGCCTCATATTCTTCACGCGAGCCAACAATAAGATCATCATACTCCCTTAAACCGGTACCCGCAGGAATCTTATGACCTACGATTACGTTTTCTTTCAAACCGTTAAGTTCGTCCGATTTGGCATTAATGGCTGCCAGAGTCAGCACCTTTGTGGTTTCCTGGAATGAAGCGGCGGATATGAAGCTGTTGGTCTGGAGTGAGGCACGAGTAATACCCTGAAGTACCTGAAAAGCAGTAGCAGGTTTTGCATCGCGGGCCTCAACCAATGCTTTATCTTTACGCTTGAGCATAGAGTTTTCGTCGCGGAGTTTTCGTGCACTTATGATTTGTCCCAGGCGCATTGTTTCAGAATCACCCGAATCGGTCACAATTTTCTTGCCGTAGATCTCATCATTTTCCTCCTGGAAATCAATTTTATTGATTAGTTCACCTTCAAGAAATCTGGTATCACCCGGATCTTCAACTTCCACTTTTCGCATCATTTGACGTACAATTACTTCAAAGTGCTTGTCGTTGATTTTAACACCTTGAAGACGGTACACTTCCTGAACTTCGTTCACGATATATTCCTGCACCTTCATAGGTCCTTTGATAGCAAGAATGTCTGAAGGGGTCATAGCACCTTCTGAAAGTGGGGTGCCTGCTTTGACAAAATCGTTCTCCTGAGCCAGAATCTGCTTGGAGGTTGGGATCAGGTAGCTCTTTTCTTCACCGGTTTTTGAGGTTACAATGATTTCGCGGTTACCTCTTTTCAGCTTTTTACCAAAAGAAACAACCCCATCAATCTCAGAAACAATAGCTGGTTCAGAAGGATTACGTGCTTCAAAAAGCTCAGTTACTCTGGGAAGACCTCCTGTGATGTCGCCTGATTTTCCGATCGCCCTGGGAATCTTAACCAGCATACCCCCGGCTTTGACCATGTCGCCATTGTCAACGACAATGTGGGCTCCCACAGGAATATCATACATTTTGATAAGCAGGTTTTCCTTGTCGAGAATTTTTATAGCAGGGTTTTTGGTTTTCTGGCGGCTTTCGATAATCACTTTTTCATGATAACCAGTTTGCTCATCCGACTCAATGCGGTAGGTTTGTCCTTCTACTATATTTTCAAAGGAAATCTTTCCTTCATGTTCAGAGAGAATAACTGCATTATATGGATCCCAGTCGCTGATCAGGTTGCCTTTGCTTACTTCGGTACCACTGCGGAAATAAAGGTTGGCACCGTATGGAATGTTTCCAGAAGTGAGCACAATACCTGTTTTCTTATCTACGATTTTCATTTCAGCTGAGCGTCCGATGACGATATCAATGATTTTATCATCTTTCTTTGACTCTACTGATCTGAGTTCATCAATTTCAAGGATGCCATCATACTTAGCCTCAATCTTCGATAGGATAGCAATATTGGCGGCAGCACCACCCACGTGGAATGTACGAAGGGTTAACTGTGTTCCGGGCTCACCTATGGATTGTGCTGCTATCACTCCGACAGCTTCACCTTTTTGAACCATCTTGCCTGAGGCCAGGTTGCGGCCGTAACATTTGGCACATACTCCTTTTTTGGATTCACATGTTAATACCGACCTGATCTCAACTTGTTCGATGGGTGAGCTTTCGATCACAGCAGCAATATCTTCTGTGATTTCTTCACTTCCGGTAATAATCAATTCGCCCGTATGTGGATGATATATATCATGCAAGGCAACACGTCCGAGAATCCTGTCATAAAGTGATTCAACCACCTCTTCACTCTTTTTCAGTGCGCTGGTGGTTAACCCTCTAAGGGTACCACAATCTTGTTCTGTAATAACAACATCCTGAGCCACATCAACCAAACGACGGGTAAGATAACCTGCATCAGCTGTTTTCAGAGCTGTATCGGCCAAACCTTTACGGGCCCCGTGCGTAGAGATGAAATACTCAAGTACCGAAAGACCTTCCTTAAAGTTGGATAAGATCGGATTTTCGATAATTTCACCTCCGGTAGCTCCCGATTTTTGCGGCTTTGCCATCAGACCCCTCATCCCCGACAACTGCCTGATCTGTTCTTTCGAACCACGGGCTCCTGAATCAAGCATCATAAACACAGGGTTAAAACCTTGATCGTCCTGCGACAGATGCTGCATCAATGTATTTGTCAGTCTCGAATTGGTGTGTGTCCAGATATCAATAATTTGATTATAGCGCTCATTATTCGTAATAAAGCCCATGTTGTAGTTTGAAATAACTTCCAAAACCTCTTCATTAGCATTCTGGATAAGCTCTTCTTTTACAGCGGGTATATTAACATTACCAAGATTAAATGACAAACCGCCTCTGTATGCCATCTGGAATCCAAGGTTCTTGATGTCATCGAGGAATTTCGAGGCTGTTGCAGTCCCAAGCATTTTAACTATGTCTCCGATAATATCGCGTAAGGATTTTTTCGTAAGCAACTGATTAATAAATCCATATTTCTCGGGAACCACCTGATTAAAGAGCACCCTTCCTACAGTTGTTTCTATTGTTTTATCAACAAGTTGTCTTCCTTCGCGCACCTTAGTCTTTACGTTTATGACAGCGTGCAGATCAACTCTTTTTTCATTGTAGGCAATTAATACTTCTTCGGCAGAATAGAACCTTTTACCTTCACCTTTTACGGCTTTCTCCGGTGTGCTTTTCCTTCCTTTGGTCAGGTAATAAAGACCCAATACCATGTCTTGCGACGGAACAGTAATTGGGGCTCCGTTTGCCGGATTGAGAATATTATGCGAGGCCAGCATGAGTATCTGTGCTTCGAGTATTGCTGCGTGCCCCAGAGGCACGTGCACTGCCATCTGGTCACCGTCGAAGTCGGCATTGAAAGCTGTACATACCAAAGGGTGTAACTGTATAGCTTTGCCTTCAACAAGTTTTGGCTGGAAAGCCTGGATACCCAACCTGTGAAGGGTGGGGGCTCTGTTCAGCAGAACTGGATGGCCTTTTAAGATGCTTTCCAAAATGTCGTACACTACAGGGTCTTTACGGTCAACAATTTTTTTGGCCGATTTAACTGTTTTGACAATTCCTCTTTCGAGCATTTTGCGGATAATGAATGGCTTGAACAACTCCGAGGCCATATCTTTCGGTATACCGCATTCGTTTAAGTTAAGCTCGGGTCCAACCACAATAACAGAACGACCTGAGTAGTCAACACGTTTACCAAGGAGGTTCTGACGGAATCGCCCCTGTTTTCCTTTTAAGCTGTCGCTTAAGGACTTAAGAGGTCTATTTGATTCTGTCTTTACAGCACTTGATTTCCTGGAATTGTCAAACAAAGAGTCAACAGCTTCCTGCAACATACGCTTTTCATTACGCATGATTACATCAGGGGCTTTAATTTCAATAAGCCTTTTAAGCCTGTTGTTGCGGATAATCACCCTACGGTAAAGGTCGTTGAGGTCAGATGTGGCGAAACGTCCGCCATCGAGCGGCACCAATGGTCTGAGTTCCGGAGGAATTACCGGCACTATTTTCACGATCATCCATTCAGGACGATTTTCTATTCTGTTTCGCGCATCCCTGAATGCTTCGAAAACCTGAAGTCTTTTGAGTGCTTCCTGTTTTCTCTGCTGAGAAGTTTCGGTATTAGCCTTGTGGCGCAAATCAAACGATTCAACGTCAAGATCAAGTCGGGCCAATAAATCATGAATTGCTTCAGCACCCATTTTTGCAATGAACTTGTTTGGGTCATTGTCAGGAAGATGCTGGTTGTCAGCAGGTAAGGCATCAATTATGTCAAGGTATTCTTCTTCTGTGATGAAATCCAGATAGTTGATCCCGTCGTTTTTCTTGATCCCTGGATTTATCACTACATATCTCTCGTAATAAATGATCGCATCAAGTTTTTTCGTGGGTAATCCCAGCAGAGCACCTATTTTATTTGGAAGGGATCTGAAATACCAGATATGGGCCACAGGTACAACAAGCTGTATGTGTCCCATTCTTTCCCTGCGCACCTTTTTTTCAGTTACCTCTACACCACATCGGTCGCAGATGATACCTTTGTAACGGATTCTTTTATACTTTCCGCAATGACACTCCCAGTCTTTAACAGGCCCGAAAATTCGTTCGCAGAACAATCCCCCCATTTCGGGTTTGTAGGTCCTGTAGTTAATTGTTTCGGGTTTTAATACCTCACCACTTGATCTTTCGAGTATCGACTCGGGGGAAGCAAGGCTGAGGGTTATTCTTGAGAATGCACTGCTTATTGTGCTGTCGCTTCTGTAAGCCATATTGTTGTAAGTCAGTTAATTCATGTACTAAAAAGAATTCACTAATACCTTATCAGGATTCAAAGGTTACTTCGAGACCAAGCCCGCGTAGCTCATGAACCAACACATTGAATGATTCGGGTATTCCGGGTACAGGCATATTGTCGCCCTTAACAATGGCTTCATATGCTTTTGCCCTGCCTACAACATCGTCAGACTTAACCGTGAGGATTTCCTGAAGGATGTTGCTGGCACCAAAGGCTTCGAGTGCCCAGACTTCCATTTCACCAAAACGCTGGCCCCCGAACTGAGCTTTACCTCCAAGAGGTTGCTGAGTGATAAGGGAATAAGGCCCGATTGACCTTGCGTGCATCTTGTCGTCAACCATATGATGCAATTTCAGCATATAGATGTAGCCGACGGTCGCAGGCTGATCAAAACGTTCGCCGGTGCCACCATCGAATAGGTAAACACTGCCGTTTTCCGGAAGGTTTGCCTTTTTCAGGTAATCATTGATCTGGTCAATGCTTGCTCCGTCGAAGATTGGTGTAGCAAATTTAAGTCCGAGTTTGGCTCCTGCCCAACCAAGAACAGTTTCATAAATCTGTCCAAGGTTCATACGCGAGGGCACGCCTAGCGGATTGAGAACGATGTCAACCGGTGTGCCGTCCTGAAGGAAAGGCATGTCTTCTTCACGCACAATTCTGGCAACAATACCCTTATTACCGTGACGTCCGGCCATCTTGTCGCCTACTGTAAGTTTCCTTTTCTTGGCCACATACACCTTTGCCATCTGAACGATACCATTGGGGAGCTCGTCACCTACAGTGGCCACAAACTTCTTGCGGTTGAAGATGCCATAAAGTTCCTTATACTTGATATTAAAATTGTTTATAACAACTTTAATAAGGTCGTTAGTTTCCTTATCCGTTGTCCATTTATTTGGATTAACGGCGGAATAATCAAGTCCCATCAGCATTTTCTGAGTGAACTTTGATTTTTTTGGTATGATTACTTCCTTGAAGTTGTTCGAAACACCTTGTGAGGTCTTGTTGTTCAACAGCACTGTAAGCTTGTCAACAAGTTTGCCCTTGAGTTCAGCATATTGCTTGTTATACTGCTCTTCGAGTTCTGTTACAAGGTCTTTGTCTTTGGCCTTTGATTTACGGTCTTTGATAACCCGTGAGAATAGCTTTTTATCAATGACAATTCCTTTCATTGATGGTGGTGCTTTCAGCGAGGCGTTTTTAACATCGCCTGCTTTATCACCGAATATTGCCCTTAGAAGCTTTTCTTCGGGAGTGGGGTCACTTTCGCCTTTTGGCGTAATTTTTCCAATTAAGATATCACCTTCATTTACTTCGGCGCCGATACGGATGAGTCCGTTTTCGTCAAGGTCTTTTGTTGCATCAGCGCTTACATTGGGAATATCGTTGGTTAACTCTTCAATCCCCCGTTTGGTGTCGCGTACTTCAAGCGTAAATTCCTCAATATGAACCGATGTAAAAATATCTTCCTTTACAATTTTCTCGGAGATAACGATTGCATCCTCAAAGTTATAACCTTTCCAAGGCATAAAGGCTACCATAAGGTTGCGTCCTAAGGCAAGTTCGCCGTTTTGTGTGGCATAGCCTTCGCATAATACCTGACCTTTGGTAACTTTCTGACCTCTTCTGACGATAGGCTTCAGGTTGATGCTTGTGTTCTGGTTGGTGCGCGAGAATTTCGTCAGGTGGTAGGTTTTAACATCATCATCAAAACTCACTAATTTTTCTTCCTCTGCGCGGTTGTAGCGGATAGTGATTTTTGAAGAATCCACAAACAATACTTCTCCATTCCCTTCCGCATGTATAAGAACGCGCGAGTCTCTGGCCACCGGACCTTCGATGCCGGTTCCGACAATTGGGGTTTGTGGGCTAATCAGAGGAACAGCCTGACGCATCATGTTTGAACCCATCAGGGCTCGGTTAGCATCGTCATGCTCGAGGAAAGGTATCAGCGAGGCAGCGATGGATGCGATCTGGTTTGGAGCCACGTCAATAAGGTTTACTTCTTCACGTGCTGTAATCGGATAATCTGCAAGGTACCTCACTTTAACCTGATCTTCGACAAAAAGACCTTTTGAATCGGTATTCGTGCTTGCCTGAGCGATAATTTTATTTTCCTCCTCTTCAGCGCTGAGGTAGACAGGTGAGCTGCTGAAATCAACTTTACCTTCCTTCACCTCACGGTAAGGGGTTTCAATAAAACCAAGTTTGTTAATTTTAGCGTACACACAAAGCGATGAGATAAGACCAATATTAGGTCCTTCGGGTGTTTCAATGGTACACAATCTTCCGTAATGGGTATAATGAACGTCGCGTACCTCAAATCCGGCACGTTCGCGCGATAATCCACCTGGTCCGAGTGCGCTCACCCTGCGTTTATGGGTTACCTCCGACAATGGATTTGTCTGGTCCATAAACTGGGATAATTGGTTGGTTCCGAAGAACGAATTGATTACAGATGATAAAGTTTTAGCATTGATCAGATCGGTGGGTGTGAATACTTCGTTGTCACGAACATTCATTCTCTCTCTGATGGTTCTGGCCATACGGGCAAGACCAACACCAAACTGGGCGTACAATTGTTCTCCGACTGTTCTGACCCTTCTGTTGCTGAGGTGGTCGATATCGTCCACTTCAGTTTTATTATTGGCCAGCTCAATAAGGTATTTAATTATTTCAATGATGTCCTCTTTGGTAAGAACCTTCACATTTTCCGGTGTGGTCAGGTTCAGTTTCTTGTTGATCCTGTAGCGACCCACTTCACCAAGGTCATATCTTTTATCAGAGAAGAAAAGCTTGTCGATGATACCACGAGCAGTTTCCTCATCCGGTGGTTCAGCATTTCTTAATTGTCTGTAAATAAATTCAACAGCTTCTTTTTCAGAGTTAGCTGTATCTTTTTGGAGTGTATTGAAGATGATGGAATAATCCGAAGCATTGGTTTCGTCCTGATGGATGAGTATGGTTTTTATGCCTGAGTCAACGATCAGATCAATGTGCTCGTTGGTGAGTTCGGTTTCCCGCTCAATGATTACTTCATTTCGCTCAATCGAAACTACCTCACCGGTGTCTTCATCTACAAAGTCTTCAATCCATGAGCGGACAACCCTTGCTGCGAGTTTCCGTCCGGTAACTCTTTTCAGGCCGGCTTTGCTCACTTTGACTTCTTCTGCCAGATTGAAGATTTCCAGAATATCCTTGTCTGTTTCGAACCCGATAGCCCTGAGTAGGGTAGTAACGGGTAATTTTTTCTTTCTGTCAATGTATGCATACATGACATTATTGATGTCGGTCGAGAATTCCATCCAGGAGCCTTTGAATGGGATGATTCGTGCCGAATACAGCTGTGTTCCGTTGGCATGTTTATGCTGTCCGAAGAACACTCCTGGTGACCTGTGCAGTTGCGAAACCACAACGCGCTCGGCTCCATTGATGACGAAAGTACCCTGAGGTGTCATGTACGGGATCATACCCAGATACACATCCTGAACAATGGTTTCAAAATCTTCATGCTCGGGGTCCGTACAATAGAGTTTGAGTTTGGCTTTCAGGGGAACACTGTAGGTAAGTCCGCGCTCAATACATTCTTCAATGGAATAACGCGGAGGATCAATGAAATAATCGATAAATTCGAGGACGAAGTTATTCCGTGCATCCGTGATCGGGAAATTCTCAGCAAACACCCTGTAAAGTCCTTCGGTTTCACGATTTTCAGGATTTGTTTCCAACTGGAAGAAATCCTGAAATGACTTAAGCTGGATGTCGAGAAAATCCGGGTAATTGAATTGATTCTCAGTGGATGCGAAACTGATTCTTTGGATTGATTTTTCAGCCAAGGGTTTAAGTTTTTAAGCTCGGTTTAACAAGCGATTAATCAGTAATTTAAAGAAGTGCCGGAGAGAACAGCTTAACAGGCACAACCTCTGTGGCTTCCATAAGATGCCACAGAGGTTATTTTACCTGATATGTTGCAGAAATTTTAATCTTCTTATTTAACCTCAACTTCTGCTCCTGCTTCTTCAAGCTGAGATTTCAATGCATTAGCTTCGTCTTTGCTGACGCCTTCTTTAATTGGTTTTGGAGCTGCGTCCACCAATTCTTTTGCTTCTTTCAGTCCGAGGCTGGTCAATTCCTTAACCAGTTTAACAACTGCGAGCTTGGATGCGCCGGCCGACTTCAGGATAACATCAAAAGCGGTTTTTTCTTCAACAACCGGTGCTGCATCGCCTGCGGGGGCAGCAGCAACAACGGCTGCAGCAGCAGCAGGTTCAATGCCATATTCACTTTTGAGGATTCCAGCCAATTCATTGACTTCTTTAACAGTGAGGTTTACTAATTGTTCTGCCAAAGCTTTCAAATCTGCCATGTTATTTTCGTTTTAAAGGTGATTACAATTATTTAATTCTTATTTTCTATTGAATGATAATCATTCTTGGGCTTATTCTGCTTTTTCCGAAAGGGTTTGCAGAATTCCGGAGATCTTGTGTCCTCCTGACTGAAGCGATCCGATAACATTTCTTACCGGTGATTGCAGCAGGGCTACCAGGTCTCCGATGAGTTCATTCTTCGACTTGATGCTAATCAGGAAGTCGAGTTGGTGGTCGCCAACATAGGAAGCTTCCTCGATGAACGCACCTTTAAGAATGGGACGGTTGGATGTTTTACGGAACTCTTTGATAAGTTTGGCTGGCGCATTACCCGATTCTGAAAACATAATCGAGGTAGCTCCTGTCAACGTAACATAAAGCTCGCTCATATCTCTGTCCGTACGCTCCATAGCCTTTTTTAGCAAAGCATTCTTAACAACCATCAGTTTGATGTTTCGATTAAAACATAGTCTGCGTAGGTTGCTGGTTTTCTCTGCATTAAGGTTTGAGATATCCGTGAGGTAAAAATTAGAGCAACTACTGAGTTGCTGCGTGATATCCTCAATGAGCATCTGTTTTTCTTCTTTTCTCATGTCAATAACTTCCTTTCAATCTTAGTTTGTTACTGATTTTGGATCGATCTGAACACCTGGGCTCATTGTACTGGAAATAAAGATACTTTTCACATAAGTGCCTTTAGCAGCAGTGGGTTTAAGCTTGTTGATTGTAACCAAAAGCTCCCTTGCATTATCAACAATTTTTTCGTTGTCGAAGCTAATTTTAGCAACACCTGCATGAACGATACCATATTTATCAACTTTAAAGTCGATTTTACCAGCCTTGACTTCCTGAATAGCTTTGCCAACTTCCATTGTAACTGTTCCTGTTTTTGGGTTGGGCATTAATCCGCGGGGTCCGAGGATACGGCCCAGTGCACCAACTTTAGGCATTACATTTGGAGTGGTAATCACTACGTCAATATCGGTCCAGCCGTCTTTGATTTTCTGGATATACTCATCCAGTCCAACAAAATCAGCACCTGCATCCTTTGCTTCTTGTTCCTTGTCAGGGGTACATAGTACCAGAACTTTGATGGTCTTTCCTGTTCCGTGTGGGAGGGTCACTGATCCGCGAACCATTTGGTTTGCTTTTCGTGGGTCAACACCCAAACGTACATTCAAATCCACAGAAGCATCAAACTTGGTGTAGGTAATTTGCTTTACGATATCAACTGCTTCAGTCAAGGAGTAAATCTTGCTTTTGTCGAACTTGGCTATTGCCTCTTTTTTTTG
>Ga0351862_1003_pt1 | contig 92736 bp, 62 predicted proteins | sample BONcelFGM3001F10_FD_206787 | JGI IMG/M metagenome (GOLD analysis project Ga0351862, IMG submission 206787) | Enriched cells from coal bed in the Powder River Basin, Montana, United States - BONCAT cells FGM rep2 HSBNCT.FGM.300.1.F10 ...
GCTATGAGGGGCGCAAACGTTTCCAGGGCGGCTTCCAGGACCGAGCGGCCGCTGTCGTAGATGCCCTCCTGGGGCAGCAGGCCCACGGCCATGCCCTTGCGCCGGGACACTTCGCCCGTGAAATCCTTTATCTCGCCAAGGATGATGCGCAGCAGCGTGGTCTTGCCCGCGCCATTGGGCCCCACGAGCCCGATGCGGTCCTGGGGCTTGATGTGCAGGCTCAGCCCGTCCATGAGGTCCCGGCCGCCGTACCCGAAGTTGATGTCGCGCAATTGTATCATACCGAACACATTATAGTGATTTGCAGGCGCGGGGAGCAGGGAAGTTGGATGATGGGTGCGACGGGGTGTGTTTTTTAACAGGATGGGCAGGATAAGGAAATGCATTGAACAGCGACGCATCGCAAGCCATGTTTCCGGTTGCGTTGCCGGAGGTAAACAGGAAACCAATTGAAGAGACGCGATTTAAGGGATACGGCATACGTCGCTTTCAAGCAACTACACAAACATCCTGAAATCCATATGAATGCGTAATAAATGTTCTTAGAACACGGCCTTGCCGCGTTATCCTGCCCATCCTGTTAAAAAATATCCACCGCCCGGCGCATCCTGTATAATCAGCCCATGAGCACACACAAAACAAAAGCCATCATCATCGGAGCCAGCCAGGGCATAGGCGCGGAGCTGGCGCGCGAGTTCAGCAGGCGCGGATACGCCGTGGGCCTGGCCGCGCGCAGTGAAGACAAACTCCTTGCCCTTCAAAACAGCGGCGCTGCTGCTTGTTCCCTACTTGCTGTGGGTCACATTTGCAGCAATTCTGAATTTTTCACTGTGGATACTGAACCGTGGATAGACGGGTATTCCGCGCAAATGGAAATTGAGGTGCACGGCACGCAGTAGTATTTCTATTTCCATTTCAAGTTTTGGTGACGATGAGGCGTAATCAATGAGATTGGATTGAATAAAGGATGGGATCAATGCGTAAGGCATTTCCTGTTTCGCCAAGGTGACCCGGATCTCGCCTTTTTGTGTTTTATTTATTAACAGAGACAATTCTTAAGATTTGGAGCATGGTTCAAGTGAGATATTTTGCAATCAATAAGACATTGAAGTTAACTGCCATAATACCAATATGTTTTTTAGCTGCTCTTTTGACCGTTATTAATTGTAAAGACGTACGCGGAGATGATGATAACCATTTATCTGAAATTAATATGCCTATCAATCAAATTGGCCAGAGCAAATATTTTTCTCAGTGTCCGAATGGATTTGAGTATGGTGAGATGTTTGAAGACACGTTTTGTCAATTAGTTGATTTGAATTTTCTTGATAATCCGGTTTCAATTTACGCACTTTATATTAGGGGAAGCTATTTTCAAGATGATGCTGATTTAACTTCATTGAATAACGTAAGTAATGTAAATACTATTTGGCTTGTAGATGTTACTGAAAATCAACTTCATAATATAGCGAATAAGAGCATTGTAGAGAATGTAAGGAATGTTTATATTCTGGAATATGGCGGCAGTTTTATAGCAATTAATGAATTATTATCCTCTATCGATTCAAATTCACTAGAGACTCTACTTTTGTTTGGATTGAATCCAATCAATAATGATATCAGCATGATATTACGCAATACAAGAATAGATGAATTGGAACTATTAGATGTTGGTGAAATAGGATTTCAATCAGGCAGTATAAAACGTTTAATTGAAAATAATATTTCATCGATAAGGAGTATTTCAATTGACCATGTTGCTTTGGACAATAATGACATTACTACAATACTGTCAACAAATCCGAGAGAAATGACATTGGGGTTTATCGACTTTATTGATAATGATGATTATATTGTCCGTGATATTTCTACGGATATAGTAAAAATAGAATTGTATAATATTATTGAAGCGAATATTTTAAATACATTGTTCAGTGAGCACTTCCGCTATGATAATTTGCATGAATTGAAAATACATAACATGAATATTGGCGCGAAAAATATATCTGCACTGCAAAACAGCATAGGCACATGCAGCATCAGAAAAATATTGTTGAATCAAACAAATGTCACCGATGATATGCTCTGGAAGTTGTTGACATTGTGTAACGATAGTATTGATACACTGGATTTACATTATAACAAATTGTCAAAAACATCATTATCAATGATCTTGGATTATTTAAAGAATCACAAGATAGATGAGCTCAGTATTGTGCAAAAAGGAATATCTTTGATTGATATAATTGAGTTCTTAAAACTATTAAAATGTAATGATGTCAGTATGATTAGTATAAATAAAATTAATTTGAATGATATATCACATGATTACAATCCACTTGTGAGTGAAATTAAGGATTGCGTAAAAGATGCAGTACATTGAATTGAGCGGGAAATATTGTGATACGAAAGACGACCACCGCAGTCAGTATTTGAACTGTTGCACACCTTGAAGAAAATGAATCCTGAAAAGCCGTACCCTAACTTTCCTAGAAAACAGTGGGAAGCAGTCAGGGATAAGGTGCATGCAGAAGTGATTTTGCCTGACAAACGATTCTCCGCATTACGCCACCGATGTGCAACATCCATGATTGAGCGTGGAGCAACCTTGTATGATGTGCAGCACTATCTTTGCCACAGCGATCCACGAACCACCATGATTTATGCACACGTCAGCAAGGATCGGGATGAGACTATCAGAAAGTTTCTGGAAGGGTAAAACGGCTCTATTGTGTCTACGGTGTCTACCAAATCACTTTACCGCAAAAACAGAAATGCTCCCGAAGGAGCAAAAATGTTGATGTTTACTACAGTTATACGGTTTGGAGACGATGGGACCCTCCAGAATTGTAGGTTTTATTGGGATTTTTACCTGTATCGACTCGTATGTGCCTCGTCTTATCCAAGGAAATCAAAGGTTTTTTCATGATAATGGTGAATCCCAGAGGCGAACCAGGGCGATTTTTTCCTTATAGCAGCCATGACATCGGGAATTCCGCAAAAAGCCTTCTGCGCGCATCCTGACATAACGGGAAGGCAATGTAAGGCACAGATGCCTCAACAAATAAGCGATGACCCCCCGTCTGGATGACACCTTTTTAAGCACTGGCAACCGATTCTGGTCTTGTATATACTATGTATATATGTTTTTAGGCAAATCTACTGTATAGGTATTTTAGAATGGATAGACTACATGCCAAAAGGTCGTGACTATACCAAATCAGAACTGTTATCGATGGTATGCAATGACAGGGTGAATGACAAATATTTCCCAACATATTTCCGGTGTGGTTGGTGTGATAACTGCAAAGAATATGCCAGACAGAAGTTAAAGGACAAGTTTATCGAAGCCGACTTTGATTTTCATATCATACTAACCCTAAGAAATAAACCTCAATTTCCTGTGGTTGATGAAGTAAGATTATACAATGAACTTTTGTATATGTTAGAAGGCTTTAAGGGCGAACTCAGGAAAAGGCTGAAATATAAGTGGGAATTCTGGGCGATACCACATATTGAGTATGATTCAAGAAATTCAACATGGAACCCACATATACACTCATTGTTTCGTGGATTGCGGAATGAAGACCTACACGTCGTAAGGCAAGTGTGGAGAAAAACAAAGGGGAATATATTGGCTAATGATAGGGGGGAGGAAGGCGCTGTTGTTGTTATAAAGAAGCAGATGAACCCGGTTCAAAAAGATAATACAGCCAGATATGTTGCGAACAAATTCAGGCTCCTGAAAATCGGTGATAGGAAAAGGTTGTATAAAAAGACGGCGGGGTATTACAAAATGAAAACACTTGGGGATGAAAGTCAAAAGACACATCACCTCCAGAAAAAGTCTTTGTTAGGGTTAATTAAAGCATGTAGGAAGTTGTTGAAGCCTGGTGAGGTGAAAAGATTAGAAATGAAGGATTTTAAGAAAAAATTAAGACAGAAGCATGAAGGGCGATTATGGGGAAGCAAAGGGCATGTGGCGCAGTTGATTGCGATGGGCTTCATTGGAAGGAAAATAGACCCAGAATATAGAAAGGGTTATTTGTACTGGCTACAACCAGAAACTGAATATAGTCTTGAATTGGTGAGCATACTCGATGAAACATGATTATCTACTTTTTTCATGCTCAATTACATCAAAATAGGTTTGGCAACAAAATGTCAACGATATATGTTTTAAGTTGCCAATATAAAGGCTTTACAGGCACGTTTTTTGAGAGTATCCTTTAAGGGACATCAAGAGAGGCGGATATTGGGGAATTTGATTTGTGTAAAAGGGGAAGAAAGAACGGAAGTTGAGGGGGAACCTTCCATGGCTAAAAAAGGACCAGATTCGCACCATGTTGTTCCAAGCAAGGGAAAAGGTGGTTGGGATGTGAAGCGTGGTGGGGCAAACCGAGCCAGCGGACATTTCGACACAAAGAAAGACGCTGTGGATGCTGGGCGGAAAATCAGCCAGAACCAAGGAACAGAACTTCGGATTCACAACAAGGAAGGAAAGATTTCGCAGTCTGACAGTCATGGAAATGACCCGTGCCCGCCAAAAGGATAAGAGGTGATGTGTATGAGTGATTGGATTCATGATAGAAATGGTCGTGCCTCAATGATATTTGATTCCGATTGTATAAGGAATAACCGTGGTACAGTTGTTGCTTGGATATCTGGAAACAGCATCTACACATTGAAAGGAAGACACTGCGGATGGTTTGAAAATGGCATATTATTTGACTCAAGCAATGATGTGATAGGGTTCCTTCGTGATTCAACTGGTGGACTTCCTTCTGTACCTGGAATTGGTGGAACACCCGGAACACCCGGTTTTTCCGGCAAGCCTGGTCGCCCCGGATTTAGCGGTGTTCCCGGCAGACCTGGTCGAGGTGGTTGGTCTAAAGAGGATTTGTCTAATTTTTTTAATAAGCAATAAGAACATACGCTCAATTTGTGGTTCAATATCACGAATACAGAAGGTGCGGTTCGGATATATGTTTTTATTAACAGTTTATTTGATAGTTTAAATGGGTTTTAAGGAGTAATTTTGCCACTTTCCCTAAATGATATCTTTCCAAATGCAGACAAAGGATTAAGCGATATAGGTTTCTTCTTTGGTGCTGGCACCTCAAAGGAAGCAGGGTACTTTCTTACAAATGAGTTGACGCGGAGGGTTGTTGCAAATCTTATTGAAACGCACAAGAGTCGTATTCAGTCTATCTTAGATAAGGAAGGGATTTCTCATGACATTAAAAACGGTATCCCAGATATTGAGATAATATCAGATGCCATAGCCAAACACAGGCTTACCTTAAGCGATAAAGATATAATTACGATTGAAGACCAAATCCAACATCTTATTGTCAATGAAATTGTCAGTGTGGATAATCCCAATTTGGAATACCATGTGTTATTCTTAAAGGCTCTCAAAAGCCTTTTTGCTCAAAGACCTGATAGAATATGGATTTTTACGACAAACTACGATTTGCTTTTTGAGCAAGCCGCTATGAAGGCCAGAATCAATTTAATCAATGGATTCCAAGGGGCATTATATAGATACTTTGACGAAGGCGTATTTAACCTTGATTATGGCACCATTATAAATAATAGATTTGAAATATACAAAGGACCACGAGTTATCCTTGTTAAGTTACATGGTTCAATATCGTGGTGCAAAGATGATGGAGAAATAGTTGAAACAAGCGACAAAGATATTCATGGGAAATATCCCCACTCACTCATACTGCCAAGAAAACATAAAATATTGGATACATTAGAACACCCATTCGACAAAATGTTTAGATATGCGAGCAACATAATTGGTAAACATTGTAAATATATAGCCTGTTGTGGACATAGCCTGAGAGATGAACATATTAATGATTATTTGTTCATCCCTAAACTACGAGATAGAGCAATAAAAATGACAGCATTATTTGAAGAACTTCCAGAAAATATTGAAATATTTAAAGACTTCCCATCTTTTCAATATTGCACAAAAGCGACAATCGCAAAAGACGGCATACAACAACCGGAAAACAACGAATACTGGAAATTCAGTGAATTTGTTAATCTTATTGCGAGAAAGGCTGGAAAGGGAGTTTAATATGAGCATATACAAGATTGGCAAGGTGATAGGTGTTAGCGGAGACAAGATAGACGTAAGTTTGATTGACTATAATGCTGATGGTGAAGCACCTGGTGTTCCTGAAACGATGGCTGTAAATATTGATACTGGAAGCGGACCATTTCCTCTCATTATTGGACAGCCTGGTAGTTTTATAAAAGTTTCAATTCCAACTGGCACTCTTCTTTGTCTTATTACAGATATTCAAATGAAAGAAAATTCTGTATCGGTTTCAGAGACAAAGGAAGCAATAAGTGATGGTCAGTTTCCAATAGCATCTCCTAAAAGGATTGTGTCAGCAATACCAATAGGCACAATAGACCTCAGTGGCAAATTTGAACGAGGAACGGATATTCTACCAACAATTAACAGCGATGTTTATGCTGTCCTGCCAAAAACCATTGAGGATGTTTACAAGAGTTATGCCGAAGGGGATTTCTCCATAGGAAGGCTGTCCCTTATTCCAGAGCAAGATGCAAAATTTAATCTGGACGCATTCTTAACAAGACATGCCGCAATTCTTGGACAGACTGGATGTGGAAAATCATGGACTGTTGCATCGTTTATGCAAAAATTATCAACATTTAAAAAGTCCACGATAGTTCTTTTTGATTTGCATAATGAGTATAAGAGTGCATTTGGTGATGATATTGATTATATAAATGCAAGCGATATCGAGCTCCCATATTGGTTAATGAATTGTGAAGAGTTGCTTGGTCTTATGGTGGACAGAGCAGAATCTCATGCTCCAAACCAGATAGCAAAATTCAAAGAACTTTTACAGACCGCCAAAGAAATGCACCCAGAAAACACGACTATGGGGATTCCTAAAATAACAGTGGATACACCTGTATACTTTGACTTTAACAGCATTGTTAATGAGTTTGCAAGATTGGACATTGAAATGATTCCAGGCGCAACAAAACCAAAACAAGGACCTCTGTATGGTCAGTTTACACGGCTTCTTATGCGACTTGAATCACGATTAAATGATAAACGATATGACCTTATCTTTCATCCAAAAACTTATAACACTTCGGCATCAATGGAGCATCTCTTTAGAAAAATCCTTGGCGAAGAAAGCAAACCCAAAAAGGCTGTAGTAATTGACATAAGCCCTATACCCTTTGACGTTAGAACCTCTGTAATTTCTTTACTGATGAGATGCCTGTTTGATTTTGCATATTGGTACAAAAGGATAAACAAGGCTTCGTATCCAATCGCTGTATTTTGTGATGAAGCGCATATATATTTAAATGAAAGAGAACCCTCTACGCTTCCTGCAAGAGAATCGGCTGAAAGAATTGCAAAGGAAGGCAGAAAGTATGGCATAAGCCTTACTGTAATTAGTCAACGTCCAAGAGAAGTGTCGGCAACTATACTTTCACAATGCAACACATTTTTATGTTTAAGGATTACAAATCCAGATGACCAATCTTACGTAAAGAGCCTTTTGCCTGAGTCAATTAAGGGAATCATAAACATGGTATCGACCTTAAGAAGAGGAGAAGGGATATTGCTTGGAGATTCAATAATGATGCCAACAAGAATTAGGATAACACCTCCGAATCCCAAGCCAACAAGCGATGATACTTCCTTCTCAAAAGAATGGAGCAAAGACCATGAAGAGGTCGATTTGAATACGGTTTTGAACTCATGGAGAAGACAGGATGCATAATGAAGATATTTGATTAGAATATGCTTCCCACGATGAGTACTGATAGCCAGCCCATCAAGGTCTGCCACGGGTTCTGACGGCGTGGGGTCTCCTGAAGACACCCCCCATCAATATTCCCGTATACCCCGTCTCCCACAAAATAAGAACCCCCGCCGCTTCACCAAGAAAACCAGAACAAGCGCCCTGAAAAACCCAAAATGAAAATAAATATAAAAATGAAAAATGGAAATCGACATTAAAAATTACATTTTGAAAATGGAAATGGAAATTGAGATAGAGATGGGAACTCCCCCCCATACTGAAATTCAGAATTGTGAGGGCATTTATTTTCTGAAGGCGGGTCGATATAAAAATAAATATTTCAAAATGCCCTACCGTCCAAAACGGCATGGGTTTACCGTGTTGGTGATTGAAAGTTGTTTGAAACGAAATCGTTGATTCGGACACGGATTGGAACTCTATTGACTGAGAAATAAACGGTTTTAGATGAAAGTTGAAATGCGGGTGGAGTCTTTGGGCAATTAAAAATACATGTGCTGTAAAAGAGAACCATTGAGATATTGGGCGAACCGTGAAGGATATTGAAGCGGTCCAAGGAAGATATTGCACCAAAGGATATAAGTGTCGTATTCGAGGTCTGGTTATTGACGGATGCTTTTCGACCGGAGAATAGAACAGTTGGGTAATGCCTCTTACAGGCGGAGGGGGACCGTGGTTCTGCCGGGAATGACCCTGGGTATCCTCAATATAGCGTGGGGTTGCCCCATAAATTAAGGAAAATATGGTGGGGATGCCCTGTGATGTGGTCAGCATATTGATGGGGATCCGCTACAGCATTAGCCAGGGTCATCCTGTGGTATGCCATAGAAGCCCAGGGTCATCCGGTATGTAGGCAGTGGGCTGACGGTGGGTTCCCCTTCAATATCGGCATGGGTAGCCCTATGAACTGCGGTTAAGGTTGGGTAATCCCTATCAAAAGCAATGGGCACCCCCTATTTTGGAGCATAAAAAGCGGGGGCACCCCACTCAACAGGCATGGTGGGTCTCTGAAAACATTAGGGGTTGCCCTATTCTATACAAAGGGGTATCCCCGAAGCGTGTCGTAAAACCCTCTTCAATGGGAATATTTCAAAATAGTCTTGCGTCCCGCACTTCAAACAATGATACAACCGACCGGGTACCAATGGACTTGTTGTTGTGGTGCCAAATCGGTCAATGTCATCAAGGCAAACGGAGTTCCGGTAATCCCGGCTGTGCTCATGCAAAACCATATCGCAGTTATGGGTGTATCCTGTAGGGAATGCCGTTTTCATTGCAGACATGGACTCACCGAAATGCAACTGAATGACGTTGTTTGTCCTTGTGCCAAAAGCCTGAACCACCGGGGGGATGTTGCCACGTTTTGCCACGACGAAACAGCAAAGGAATTCCTTGAATAATCTCCAAATGGAACACTTAGGTATGTCCTTCTCAAAGACAGCGGTCGAATTGCGGAAGGTTCGATTACGAAGCAAGTCCAAAGCAACCTGTGTGACCGGCTCTGATAATGAAGCCCGTTCAGCATTATATTGTATTCGTCTGCGGTAATTTTCTCTAATTAACAGCAATGGAGTAATGGACCCGACCTCAGAAACACCCGACAACACACCGAGGCAGTAAAAGCCCGCTGTCATAGCGTCTAACACCCTTGACAGCCTATTTTCACTTTCCTCTTCATGTGTTCGTAATGTTTGTCTTGGCAAATCATTCACAGGTGATTTCTCCATGGTGTTCTTCGTGTAATAATTTCAAGGTTGTTGGGGATAATCCGGAGTAAGGTAAAATCAAAGCACCGCAGAAGGAACACTCTGTAACACAATTAAATGGGATTGGCGCAATATCTATTTCTGATGACGTATAATCGATGAAATCCTTGTTCTCTTTTTTGTGCATATATGTGTCCCAGTCCATATAGGAAGCCCATCCACCTGTAAGCGCAGAGTATGTTGCACAGCAATAATGTGGACTCCTAATCGTCTCACCAGACTTGATGGGATGTTCTGTTGGATAAAGGATTATATCGATGGTGTTGAATCCGGTGCTTGCCGTGGCAAACAATAATTCGGAGTATGACAGCGAAGTAAGGGAACAATCGATTACGATGATGTTTGATGCAATGTCGAATATCTCTGGATTCACGAATGATTCATCAGACACAAGCGGATACCCAGAGTAAATCATATTCTGACAAAGCAAGTATGCTTGCATTGACTCAATGTCTGTCAAGGGCAATACATCAGCACATTGTTCCAGTTCATCCAGAATGCTTTTGCTGATAAGTATGAACCTGTGTGGCGCATGAAGCCTTCTCTGGTCGAGGGTGTAAATTGCCATTTTCATCCGCGCAATCACGGTGTTTATAGTGTATCTTGCCCTCTGTCTTTCGATGCGTTGAACGGCTACTTGATTCATATCCAAATTATAATTTCTAGTCATTTTCCTACAGAGCCTATATTGAACGAGAAATTATAATGGAATCACAAAATGGAAAGTGGGATGCCAATATGTTCAATGATGACGATTATATCTCAACCTACACAGACCAACAGGCAATCGAAGACGGTGTTTTGGTTGCAGTCCAAGCATGGGGCTTGAGCTTCAACGGAACTGTGATAGACAGAATGACGACCACACTTTACGAACACATGTTGGGCATGGCGAATGAAACAGAGAACAAGTTCGACTTCATCAAGCACTTGATTTCAGAACGACTGACAAACGCATACGACCCGGATGGGGACGGGTATCTCATTGTAATTCCAGAAAAGGGAACAGAAGAAAGGCTGTGGTTGGTCCAGAACGAGCGGAACAATTATACGCTCATGTTTCCATCAGATTATTGATGTGCCGTAAGAAACGGGGACACATGGATGAACATAAACGGACATGTTCATTTTGCGGAAAAGTAGTAGATAAAAAGGACTCTATATCCCATTTTGACCAAGACGGAATCTCATGCACAGTGTGTCGCCTGTGTATAGCCACTGGCGCAAAGATATTCGGTATGAGAAATCTTAAAGAAGATGCAGGGGAAAACAACAATGGATGTCCCGGTGCCAAAGACCTAAAGATTCTGACCCCCAAGCAAATCTTCACAGAACTTGAAAAACACGTGATTGGTCAATCAGCCCTGAATAAGGAACTCGCTGTATTCGCTTTCCATCATCTTTCAAGGGCAAAGCGTTTCCTTGACGGAGAGGACATTGCCACTCTTGGAAAAAAGCATAATCTGATGTGCGTCGGTAAGAGCGGTTGCGGGAAGTCATGGAGTATCACCCAATTAGCACGAATCATTGGGGTGCCTGTGTCTTTTGGGGATGCAACGCGACTCACTGAAATGGGGTACGTTGGCGAGGATATCGACGACATACTGAAAGGCTTGTTCTCATCGCCAAAGGATAAATTGGGGTCGGTGGGAATAGTCGTCATTGATGAAGTTGACAAACTTGTGTCCCGGGGGAAATCGGAGGACGTTACCAGAACAGGGGCGCAACAGGCGATGCTTCGCGCCCTGGACGGAAATCAGTTTGAAATATTCACCACAGGAGACAAGCGAAAAAGTTCTGAAAAGATGCTCATAGATACTAGAATGATTCCTTTTATATGTCTGGGCGCTTTCAGCGATATGGATTTATGCGATAAGAAATCCCATCAAAATATCGGCTTCAGGAGAACAGCGTCAGATATAACCCCGCAGTCAGAGTCCCACCTTGCCCAGAGAATAATCGAATACGGTTTTTCAGAGGAGTTCATTAATCGATTTGATAACGTCCACTTGATTAACAGTCTAACTGTCCCAGACATGATTCGTATTTTGAACAACCCGAATGGTGGTGTTATCAGAAATGAGGTAGAACGATTTAAGTGTGAAGGAATGAATCTGGAAGTCAAACAGGAAGCGGTTGAAGCCATAGCGACAAAGGCATACGCCGAGGGCATGGGCGGTGCCCGTAATTTGTACTCACAGTTGCACACCATATTGAAGGGAGTCGAATTTGAGTATTTTGGGACAGGGAAACAGGCAGACGTAATTGTGTATGCCGATGATGTAGAAGGGATAAAGGTTCGTGTGAAGGAATACGGTAATCGAAAGAAAAAGGAAAATGGAAACAGTGCTGTGATTAATCAAGAAGAGATTGGCACGGCACAAAAGTCCCTGTAGAATGCGCCGGGACAATAATGCGTCATTGAATATGAAAGAGACAATGCGACATGACTCATACAAAAAACAAAACCGCTTGTTGCTATATTCGCTATAGTACCTCTCATCAAGGGTCCGACACAGGTGCTGTCACAAGTGAAGTGCAAGAACAGCGTGTCCGGGATTACTGCGAATATAAAGGATATGAGCTTACAAATATCATCCGAGACGAAGCCATTTCGGGCGGCATAAACAAAAATCGTGAAGGGTTTTGTCAATTATTGGACATTGTTGAGTCCGGCAACACTTCGGCAGTTGTCCTGTTCTCTTTGGAGCGTCTATCTAGGGACATGCTTACAATGCTGGCCTTGGAACGGTTGTTAAATGAATACGATGTTGAACTGCACACAATCGAGGGGCAGATATCTACCGAGACTCCCGATGGTTTTTTAAGTTTCGCCATGAAGGCTTTTCTTGGTGAAATCGAGCGCCGTCAGGTCAAATATAGAACCCGCAAGGCAATGGAATACAAAAAAAGCGAGGGGCATGTTGTCGGGTCAATCCCGTATGGGTATGTTCGTGAGGGAAATGTTCTTGCCGAAGTGGAACATGAGCAAGTGGTGATTCAGTTGGTGAACAGGCTTCACGGTGAAGGTGCCACCTTGTCTGAAATATCAAGAACCCTGAAATCACAGAATATCACGACCAGGGCTGGCAAGGTTTGGAAGCCCGAACAGATTAAGCGGTTAATCGATGGTTATGAAGACAAATGGAAAAAGAAAGCGTCAAAATTGGGTGAAATCATTAAAAACTTCATTTTGTCAGTGGCATAAGATTCACGAGGGGAACGGCTCGTGAATCTTCAAGCATCGTTTTAAGGGATTACCCAACGAGAAATTATAATTTTATCGGAGGGAAGAACAATGGAACCACAAACCAATGAAGTGAACTGCCACCAGTGCAACCTGAACAATCTCTGTAAACCCCACAAGGATGCTGTCAAAGCCATCGGGGAATACAACCTTATTACGGCAACGCCCGGCAAGGTGTGGACAATCGTAATGGCGGCTATGGCTGAAAACTGCCGCTATTACGATGAAGTGAAGGACGGAGAACAGTCATGAACAAGGTGGTCTATAAAGGGAAGCCCGGTTCGATAGTGGACGGCGTTACCTTCACTGTATGCCACTACAAAAGTAAGACTTCCCCAAGCCACGTAATTATCGAATCACTGACGAAATCCACCAACAGCATGTGGCGGGATGACTTCCTGATGGTCAGCCGATGTGAAGACGCTGATGACCCCATGGATAAGGCATGGGAAGTTAGCGGTTTTGACCGGAACCTCTTTGATATGAAGCAATGAGCTAAGACGAGAAACCATAATCTACGCATATATGAATAAGAACAGCAACAATAGAGTTCATGGGGTGTCTTATGAATAAGCATTGCGATGTCTGTGGACGTGAAGAACCTGTTGTAAAAACGGTCAACATATACAGAGGCAAAGTCTTTGTGTGCCAGGAATGCGGTGAGGCAATCGCAGCGGCTTTTGCGAAGAAGAGAAACGGCAAACGTAATAACCGAAAGACCGTCATTCATGAGCTATCTGGAGACAACGAGAAATTATAATGAACACATGAAGACACAGACAGCAACGAAGAGCCAGGCGGACGCAAAGGGAAGTGAATGATGTGGGAATAATCTTCGGAACCCTGTTCTCATTCAGCCTTGTGTACGTGGTTGTGAGGCTAATAAGGGGAGACAAACGAAGTGCAGGAGTGAAAGCGTCCCTTGTATACACGGTGCTGTATGTGATTCTTAAGATTGACCGATAAGAAAGGTGGCATGGTCATGGGGTTCATCGGACTGATATTCTTAGGAATCGCCATATACATGTGCCTTGGGGCTTTCAGTGGAACAAAGAATTGCAACAGGGGCTTGGTCACGTCCTTGATTGTAATAGCACTGTATCTTTTCAAAGGGAAAAACGCTTCACGATAAAAGAAAGGACCAAACCAATGAAAACACGTTCATATCACTACAACGCAGGTGGGTTCGCTGTGAATGAGAACGGGGGCTTCATCAGCCTGAAATCGGAGTCCGTGGAAACTTTGAAGCATCGTCGCAAACTCCTTTACGCTGACAAGTGGAGACTGGCTAAAGTCCGCCCGGCTCAAATCAATAACGGCACCCGCCCTGCCGAACAGATGCCCGACATCGAAAAGTCCCTGTCGAAATCCCTCAAAGCAATCGAAAAGGTCAACGCCGAGCTTAAAACCCGCAAATAACCAATCCCAATCGGAGAAAAAAACATGGCGCAAGAAATCAGTGTTACCATTGGCGTGGATTCAGAAGGAAATGAGTTTGTATTTTCACTGACCCAATCACCACACGCTTTATTTGCTGGGACCACTGGGTCGGGCAAATCAACGCTCATTCACAACATCCTTTGTTCTCTGATAGAGAACCATGACGACGATAAGGTGAGAATCTTTATTGGGGACCCCAAGCGTGTGGAATTTTACAGATACGCCGGGACCCCGCATGTAGAGCGAGTCGCACGGGATGTAATCGAACATGAGAAGATGCTCCGTAAACTTGTATTTATAATGAACACCCGGTATCAGATTATGGAGAACTGCATGGACGAGAACGGTCTTCCAGTTGTGAGTGCCTATAATCAGACGATGTACCGCAAAGATGAGGACGGAATCAAGTCTTTCTCGCTGCCCAATATCATCGTGGTGATTGACGAACTGGGCAATCTGGTACTGGATAAACAAAGTGGAAAAAACATCTTGGACTCCATCATTCAACTTGTCCAATTAGGACGGGCGGCGGGCATTACGGTGCTTTTGGCTACACAGCAGCCCACGGCTAAAATCATTGACACCCGGATAAAAGCAAATTGCCCCACACGTATTGCCCTGAAGGTCACCAGTAGGGTGAATTCAAGGGTTGTCATTGATTCATCAGGTGCGGAGACGTTGAATGGATACGGGGACGCGCTTGTGCTTCTCCCTACATCATCGAATAAAATCAGAGTACAATGTTTAGGAATGGATTACAAAAACATTGCGGACGTGATAGAGAAATCGGTACAGAAAAAACTTGCGAAGAATACTTTCAACAACCAAAACGCAACAGAGGCGGTGAAGCCCCAGTGCAAAGTCATCGACTTAGCAAGTCTAAAATCCTTTCGGGACTCCAGTGTGGGAAAAAGCTCTGGCTCGAAGTACATCAGCCCGAATTGAAAGTATGGGATGATTCGGCACAAACCCTTTTCAATATCGGTCATGAAGTCGGAGCAGTTGCACAGAGACAGTTCCCCAATGGGGTGCTTGTTGAAAGCCAGGATGACCTTTCAAAAGCCATTAAGGAAACCACACGGCTTATGAATCAGAAGCCGGATGTTCCCATCTACGAAGCCACGTTTTCGCATGGTGGTGTACTGGTAAGAACCGACATTCTCTTAAAAATGAATAAGGGATATAGGCTCATTGAGGTAAAGGCTTCCACATCCTTGAAAGACTACTACATCAACGATGTTGCGGTTCAGGCATGGGTCATCGAACAGGCTGGGTATCCCCTCAAAAGAGTGGAACTGGCGCACATCAATAACCAGTTTGTCTATCAGGGCAACAGTGATTACAACGGCTTGTTTGTCTTTGAAGATGTTTCAGAACAAATAAAGGAAAGAATGAAGCACGTCCCGGAATGGGTATCAACGTTCATGGGGATGTTGAAAGGCGATATACCCAGTATTGAGGTACAAGAGCATCTTGATAAGGCAAAGAAGGTTAAGAAGCTCGGGATTAAGGTATTAAGCCTGTTCTTCATTGATAAAGTTGCAAACTACAGGTCTTATGATGATATGGGAAATCCGGTCAAGGGAAAAATTGCATTATGGTTTGAAGAAGAACTTACAAAATTACTTGCCGACCCAAGATACAAAGATGTAATTCCGCATACAATGGAAAGCGTACATGACGGGTATTTTGCACAGGATAAGAAAGGGATATTGAAGGACAGCTCCGAGGGTCGCGAAACCCAAGCCGATGAAGATGTTTATAACAAGATAATGCGGAACAAAGAACAGCTCCTTTCAATGGATGAGCCGTTGCAGTTTTTATTTAGCCATTCGGCTTTGCGTGAGGGATGGGATAACCCGAATGTGTTTCAGATTTGTACATTAAACGAAACAAAATCGGAGATGAAGAAACGGCAAGAGATAGGCAGGGGCTTAAGGCTACCAGTGAATCAGGATGGTGAAAGGGTATTTGATGACAGCATAAACAAGCTGACGGTCATTGCCAACGAGAGCTACGAGGACTTTGCAAGGAAACTACAATCAGAAATAGAAGAAGATTTTGGAATCAGATTTGGTCGTATAGAGAAGAACGCTTTCGCAAAACTTGTACAGGTAGTAGATGGACAGGAACAACCGATTGGGGGCAAAGCATCGGAAAAGATATGGCGTGAGCTTGAGAACAAGGGATACCTTAACGAAAACGGCGACATACAAACGGCTTTTAATCCCGAAGACAAGAAATTTAGCCTTGATATTAGCACTGAATACGATAGTTTGAAGTCCAATATTGTTGATACGATGCAAAGTTATTTGTTTAAGAACAGATTGGTGAACAGAAGCAATCGCAGAAAATTGAAGTTGAACAAGCAGGTATTTTTGGACCCTGAGTTTGAAAGGTTGTGGAACAAGATTAAGCACAAGACAACATATTCCGTTGAGTATCAAACCGATGAACTGGTAAAGAGTGCCGTTAAAGCAATAAAGGCGATGGATAAAATTGAACCTCTACGGATATTTGTAAGGAAAGATGGTATAGAAATCAAGAAGAGCGGTGTTCAAACGACACAACTCAAAGGTAGTTTTGAAGAAGTGGACAGACCCTTTGTTTATCCAGATGTACTTGCATACCTACAGAAACAAACGGAGCTTACCAGAGGCACGTTGGTCAGGATATTGAAGGAATCGGGAAAACTTGGGGAATTTCTTGTGAACCCACAGAAGTTTATGACCAGCGTTGCTGTAATAATAAACAGGGAATTGAACAGAATTGTAGAGGACGGAATAAAGTACGAGAAGATTGCAGGACAAGAATATGAGATGCGTAGGTTTGAAGAAGAAGGAGAAGTCATAAGGTATTTGGACAGACTTTTGGATGTTCAACATTCCATATACGATGCGATAGAATGGGATTCGGATGTGGAGAAGCAGTTTGCCAGAGAACTTGATTCAAGAGAAGACATAAAACTGTTTGTCAAACTGCCCGGGTGGTTCAAGGTGGAAACACCGGTAGGTCCCTACAATCCTGATTGGGCGATTGTAAAGAAAGGCGACAAGACGGTTTACCTTATCAGAGAAACAAAAGGAACAAAGGATTTTGACAAGTTAAGGACTTCCGAAGCATACAAAATAAAGTGCGGTAAGAAGCACTTCGATGCACTGGGCGTTGATTTCAAAACCGTTGTGAAGGCAAGCGAGGTTTAAAATCATAAAAAGGGAGTTGATTGCTTTGAACGATAGCATAGATAACCGGCATGGAATAGCTCACGGTTGTAAAGTTGTTCAATTAACTTTCAAAGACCTAAAGGAACGATATGAGAAGAGTGAACCAATTTTAAATAGCGTAAGAATTGCACTAGGAATTTAGAAGGAATAATACAGATATTAAGTGCAAATGTATTTATTATGTGTACTAACAACCAAATCATTCTTTGACATTTGTGGGGGCTGAATCTAATGAAGATTGAAATACACCCAGTTTTAAAAGATGTGCTTCCCGACCTGAAAACAGATGAATATGAAAAGCTCCAGGCATCCATCAGGAAGCACGGCGTAAAGGATGCGATAGAGCTTTGGAAACAGGGTGATGTTTATTACATACTTGATGGACACAACCGCTACAATATCTGCACAACGAACAAACCGGAAATCAAGTTTGAAATCAGAGTTGTGAACGATGTAAAGACTGTATCGGATGCTATTCTATACATCATAACCAACCAGTTGGCACGACGGAACATGTCAAAGGCTGAAAGGTGTTTTACGGCTATCAAACACCGGGAACTTGTTGAAAACAGGGCTAAGCAGAATCTGAAGACAAAAACAACGGGTAAGCCTTTAACCAAAGACGAAAGGCAGAAGGTACATACGCACGAAGTTCTTTCTAATATCGCAGGAACAAGCCCTACCACCATGCAACGATTTATGTATATTTATGATAATAAAGATTGGCTGACACAAGATGAGTTAGTGAAGTTCAAAACGGAAAAACTATCCATTGCTTCCGCTAAAAACATGATAAAAGAAAGGATAAAACAGAAAGATGGTGAGGAAGAAGGAACCAGATGGAATGACCACTATGATAAACTTTACCAGCGCCGAATGACCGCTTATTTTAAGCCTGTTTTCATCAACAAGACGTTCATGCAGGCATTATCTGACGAGGATATTATTGAGAACTCGCTAAGTGCTATAGTGTGTGACCCTCCATACGGATATTATCGCGACGAAATAGGTGGACCTCGTTTGGACTGGCTACCCCAATATAAGGATTTAGGGGAGTTTTGTTCAAAAGCATTATTGCCTGGGAGAACCGCATTTATACTGACCGGACAATATAGCCTCGATGTGATAATCAGGAATTTGTTATTAAACAAAGAAGATGAAGCCAACAGGCTGATATACAAGAACGAACTACAATGGCGGTGGATAATACCCTATTTGATGTATGGCGGTGGTAGTAAATCCGACAGCATCAAGCGTAAAGTAGATAGAATTACGTGGAAACCGTTTCTATGCTTCAGCAAAGGTGAGCCAATAACAAGAATATCACGAGACTCTATAGAATCAACAGTGGTATTTGCAGGGGAACCACCAGATAAGAAAGTTTATGAATGGATACAGTCCTTGTATGGATTCGTCCAGTTGATTAACACATATTCCAAGAAAGGTGATTTAATTTGCGACCCTACATCCGGCATGGCTACTACCGCCGTGGCTTGTATGTTGACTGACAGACGCTTTATCGGAATAGAAAGCAACGCTTTAAGGGTGAAGAAGTCAAAGGAAATCCTTGGTGATAACGACAAGGGTTTGTCTGATTTAAAGATAAAGATTCAAAACGACAGTTATGTTCTTCAACTGCCCACATACAAGATTGAAAAGGATGATGTTAAAAGATTCCAAGAGATTTTTGAACAACTTGGCGAAATACCACAGGTAATGCCAAAGGTAAACGTAGAAATCACCCCAGGTTTAAAAAAAACATCAAAGAAGCAAAACCCTTTACAGCCACCACCTTATGAACCCGCTTCTAAAATTGAACCCCTAAAACCCAAAATCAAGACTTGTCTTGGATGCAGATACATGAAACCGTCTAAGCTCGCTCTTACTGGATTAAGATGTATGAAACACGGTAAGAATGTTGACGATTTATCAACACCTGCCTGTAAACAATGGTTCGGATAAATTATTTTCCAAAATATTTTAAAAAGTGCTTGCGCCCGGTAATTCCCGGCTCTACCATACCAGTGTGGAAGCCGATTTTCCGTCTTCTACGTTGCAGACGTATCATTACTGTGGGTAGCGTTATTTAGCCCCGAAACATACGGACTGCCTCCACAGACAAAGTATATCGGACGTTCAATCCGAACCCTTTGTCTGGTCAATACGACAGGTGGGGCATGTGTGTAATGGGGTTTCTTTATAATACAAAACAACAACAAAATCCTCCATTAGATTGCATATTGATGCCTTGCTTGTCCTCTGACTTGTTATCAACACAAGGCTTATGGCTTTGTGAAATCTAACGCGGAGGGTTTAGTTATGTTTAAGGCGAATGGCAGTGAGGCAAGGCTGTATGCGAAGGACATCCAGGTGAAAGAGGGTGTCGAGAGGAACAAGGCGATAGACATAATTATTGCATTCGGTGGAGAGAAGGATATTGCCGGTAAATGGTATGTCCTTGAAAAAGACTACAAATTGCGGTATACGTCTCCCGGTAAAAGGTTTGTAGGCAAGGGGGGCAAAATGGTTCATGTGAACTTGGACAAGGTGCTTGACAAAATTCGTGAATACTTTGGGAATGAGCAGGCTTCATTCAAACTTGTTAAGAGGGATGATAGGCAAAATTGGTGTCTGCGATTAAACGGTGCCAGCGTAAAAAAAGTTGACACAGTAATCAGCCTTGGCACCAAGGAAAAGGCATTAGCAAAGGAAATCGAAAGTGAAATACGGGCCAGATTCCGACAAACGGCTATTGATGGCATTGTTCCTATAAAAACCGAATCGTTCATGTATGACTGGTTGGGCAAGCAGGAAAATGTTTTGGCAATAACAACTTATAAACGATATAGGGCAGTTCTTGATAAAGTTGTAAAAGTTTTGCCAGAAGAGATTCACCTTACAAAGTCCATCCATATTGAGGAATATAAGGAACAGTTGCAATGTGAAGGCTACAGACCCGCCAGTGTGATATTGGAACTGGATGTCCTGAAAAGGATTTTTGAAAAAGCCGAAAAGAAGAACCACATAAAGAAGAATCCGGTGCTGGGCGTAAAGAAACCAAAAAGGGAAAAACCCAAGGTCGAACAATACACGGAAGAAGAACTGGGTTTAATATTTGAAGAACTGGAACGGCGAACAAAATCAGGTTTGCGGGACCAGTGCCCAAAGGCGTGGGCGGTTTATAACGAAATATTCCACTGCATGAACAATAGCGGGCTCCGTGTATCAGATGCGAAAAGTTTGATGTGGGAATATGTTGACCTTGATGAATCAATGATACTAGTTCCAGAACAAAAGAAAACCGGGAAACCCGCCGTGATAAGAATTCCGACTGAATACAAGCAAAGACTGGAAAAGTGGTCTAAAGGGAAAATGCGCAAAGGGCTTGTGTTCCCAAACACGGAGGGGAACGAGGTTTTATATTGCCGAATGGATAGTGCAATAAGACTGGTTCTGAAATCGTGCGGAATAACCAAGAAGTCCCCGAACCACAGTTTCCGGCATACTGTCGCCATGAGGCTTGTGCGAGCAATTCCAATTCACGAGGTCGCTTATCAACTTGGGGATTCCATAGAAACTGTTATCGAATATTATGTAAAGCCTCAGATACCAACATTGGAATCGATTGATAAGGCTTTTCAGAACGGCAACGGCAAGAAAAAAAATTCAGATGAAAAGGCGGATACTGCCACCACGGGCGAGACAACGGAAGTAGATGCCGACAGCAAAGTTGCTTTTGGCAATGTCATGGATGATGCTAACCACATTGAGAATAAAACGGATGAAAATGATGGGGACTGACCCGGATTTGACTCGATAATACAAAAGAAATCAAAGGTTTTGGACAAGCATGGGGAATTACGGGGATGTAGCCAAAAACAAAAAAACCTTAAAACAAAAGGTTTATTCGGATAATAGTACAAAACCGGTCATGCCGATTTTAGGGGTTTGGAGACGATGATGTTCGAACTCACGACCTCTGCCGTGCGAGGGCGAACTCGATAATGACACCCCGCACTGGCTGAAACACAAATAATCCACTGTTCACCTGGTGTTTTTTGTTTCTACAGCTACCGCGGCACCCAGCAGATTACCCTTGAATCTGCCATATTCTGCCGTATTTTACCGCCAATTTCGCTACACTTCGCTACACTTCGCTACACTTCGCTACACTTTGGTCCGATTCGGCTTACACAACCGACACCATTGAATGAATGGTGCTTTCCCAATAAACGCCCCACCACGCACCGGTCACGGCTTTGCCGTCACCGCTGCTGCCGCCCCCGCAAATCGGCCCTGGTGATGCTTCGGCCCGAATTGCGAACCGTCATCCCCCCCCATGACCCGCTCTAACCCGGATTCGATATTCCTGCATTGACACTGAAGAAGTGTCTGCCCGTGTCCGTAGTCCCCCCCACCATTGTGCTGCCGTACGGGATTCTTTGAACGCCTCCTGTTGCGAATCAACCGTTTGCGATGCTGTCCGGTATGAACATACACGTCACAAGCAATTTCAGAGGACAAGTGCGCCCTACACCGGCACATCGACCACGCCGACGGCTCAGTGAAGCGTAAGATGCGGCAAAAAAGGTTGAGCGGCAGATTCCGTGGCCGCCATGCTGCTCGAATCGAGAATAGGAGAACTGTTCGATGGCATTGTCACCGGCGTATCGGAGAAAGGCACATGGGTCCGTCTGTTCGACATGCCGATTGAAGGAAGGGTCACGGACGGTTCTGAAGGCATGGACGTTGGACAGAGGCTCGCGTGCAACTGATCCGCACGGATGTGCAGCGTGGATACATAGACTTCAAGAAAGTTGTGTGAGGACCGCAGGCGTTGTGGACGGTCCCACTGGCGGCTGTCTTCTTCGCCACCACCGGTCTCAAGGCATTTTTGCAAGCTCATCGAGGGCGGTCTGCATTTGCGAACGGATGCATTCGCGCGCTTCAGCGGGATCGTCGCCGGGCGCGACACGGATGGGCGGCAGCACGCGCATGCGCACGGGGAAAGGCAGGGGCAGATACGGTACAAAGGGGCCTATGGCGATTCCCCATGGCAGGGCGAACGCGAGGGGGAAGCGCTCAACGCGCATCAGGGAAGAGAGGTTGAGCGCATGTGCGATAAACCGGCCCTCATGGAAAATGTAGGCGGAGCGGTGCGCCCCCTGAATGACTATGGGAACAATAGGTGCCGCAGCCTGTTGCGCGACACGCACGAAGCCCGTGCGCTGCCCGAAGATGATTTTGTCACGCAGTCTTGAGTGGCGGAATGTCTCGATGTCGCTGCCGGGATATGCCAGAACCTGGCCTCCGGCGGCAAGCGCGCGGCTCACATTTTTGGGACAGGCGCGAATCGCGCCCAGCTTCTGAAGGGCGCGTCCCATGTCCGGGAACCAGAGCATCCCGAAATCATGTGCCAGTCCATAGAGGGGCGTCTCCGGTCCGAGGGTGTCCCAAAGTGTTCCGAGCGTACATGGAAAATCGGGAGATGTAATGCCTCCATTGTGGTTGGAAACATACATGGCAGGCCCGGTCGGGATGTTTTCGACGCCCTCGCTGCGCAGGCGAACATAATATCTGTTGTACGCCCTGATTGACGGCAGGAGCGAGCGGATGACTTCGGGATCACGTCCATCGAGGCTGTCAGGATCGTAGTGCATAAGATGTCCCTTCTGATGTCATGAATGCATACGGATACTTTGTATAACGGTTCGCACAATGTAAAGAGAAGCCTATGGATATGATAGGAAACCCCGGATGTCGCCTGCCCCCCGGATCCCTCCATCCCATTCCTATCGCGCGCCGTCCTGACACGCTCCAGCGGATGTGAGTGGATTTAGTAACCTCATGTGAGTAATAATTTCGTGATCCATCGTAACCTGCCGGAACTATTTCCTGCTCTGAGGGTATACCTTTTTGACAGGTTGAAGGCCGCGGTGTCATAATTCATACAGTTCCTTTCCTACTTCAACTAAGAAACGGACATCCACATATTTTGTGCTCTCGAGGTGTTGATGAGCGAAACAGGGATTCTTCTTGGATTCTTTATCGTCGGTAATGACGCGGAGGACGCACTCCAAAGGTTGCGCCAGCGCGGGTTCCGGCGAACCGCAATGGTTTCTAAATCAGTCAGCGGCAGCAGTAGTATCCGTCGCAATGCCATATCGCAGCAGGTCTGGATTGCGCTTGGCGCGACCGGCGGATTCGCAATTGGAATCCTGATCGCATTGTTGACCTTTGGAACCGAAGTTGTGTCCGTGCCGGTGGCTGGTGGTCTTACTTTGGGACTCGCGGCTGCCGCGGGCGCTGTTGCCGCCTGGCTCGCAACCCGCGTGTTCGGGCTGTGCATTGATGGTAAATTGGTGAAAAATCATGCCGCGTGGCTGGTTGCCGGGGAAACGGCCATCATCATTCAGGCGCCGCTGAAATCACTGGAATTGGCGCTGACACAGTTGCGCGGCGCAGGGGAATCGCTCCCCTCGATCTTCACTTTTCACTCCAAACCAGAAACGGAAGCGGTCCCCGAACCGGAGAAGGTCGAGTACATGACAGCCGCGAAATTGTCGGCTCACGCGCGCCTTCTCGCAGGGGTTCAACGCATTAAGCCCGGCTCCGGCCACAAACCACCCCTCCTGGATCTGGTGGACTTGTGCCAGGCGGAGATCGACCGATGCCGCCGGGAACTTAATGAGTCGGAGCGTATCGAACAGCGTATATCCCCCTCCGCCGAGTGGATTCTTGACAACTATCACATCATTAAGGCGAACGCCGATGATGTGCGGCGGAACCTGCCCGGGAAATTCTACCGGGAGTTGCCGATCCTTATCACGGAACCGCTGAAGGATATGCCGAGAATTTACGGCATCGCATCGGATCTGGTCTCGCACACGGATGCCCAATTGGATCGCCATATCATTGCAAATCATCTCACCGATTATCAGGCGATCGAGCCCCTGACCATGGGCGAACTGTGGGCCATGCCCCTGATGCTGCGCATTGCGCTCATCGTCCATATCCGGCGGCTGACCGACCAGATGACCCACTGGGTGCGGGAACGCCAGTCCGCGGATTTCTGGGCCAATCGCTTGCAGTCCGCGGCCCGGCGAGAGCCGGACAGTCTGTTTTTCTTGCTCTCTGAACTGGCGCGCGAAATCCCGGAACCGAGTGAGCACTTCGCGTTTCATCTGACCGGTCTTCTGTTTGGAGAAAGCGAGGCGCTGACCCATGTGAAGAGCTGGCTGGAGAGAAAACCCGCCGGCAACCTGGCCGACGGCGCCATTCGGGAGCAGGCCCGCCAAGCGGCGCACCAGGCGTCAATCGGCAATGCGATTACAAGCCTGCGGGCGCTGTCGCTTCTCGACTGGCGGGATGTTTTCGAAGACCAGTGCGTGGTTGAGCAGGCGCTTCGCAATGACCCGGCAAGGATCTATGCCTGCATGGATTTCGCGACACGGGACAGGTATCGCCACGCTGTCGAGGAATTGGCCCGTGGCGGCGATGTTTCCGAACAAGACGTGGCGCAGGCCGCAGTGTCCATGGCATCCGGCGGCAGCCCGGAAAGGGATCCCCTGCGAAACCACATCGGCTATTATCTGATTGATGAGGGCCGCCCCCGCCTGGCCTCGCAATGCGCAAGCCGCGAAACCCGCCGGCACCGGATACTCCAGTGGGTCTATGGCAATCACACAAGCCTGTATATCGCTTCGATTCTTTTCGTGGCTGGCGCCGTGCTGGCCGCTGTGCTGGCCACGTGTCTCTCGGCCGGAGAATCCGCGGTTATTGTGGCTTCCGCTGTGGCGCTTGCCGTGCTTCCGGCCAGTCAACTGGCCGTCCAGATGATCAATTACCTTGTCACGCGGCTGCTTCCGCCAAGGCTTCTCCCCAAGATGTCTTTTGAAAAAGAAGGGGTTCCCGACGAGTTCCGAACGCTTGTGGTTGTGCCGATGCTGCTCAACAATTTGCGCACTGTTCAGGAGGAAGTCGAGAAACTCGAAATCCGTTACCTTGCCAACCCGGAGACGAATCTGCTGTTCAGCCTGTTCAGTGACTACACTGGCTCGGATACGGCCAGTTCCGGCGGAGATGCCGAGCTTCTGAAGGCGGCTGTTGATGGCATACAAGCACTGAACGAGCGCTATGGCGCCAACAGGTTTTTCCTGCTTCATCGTGACCGGGTGTGGACGGAATCGGAGCGATCCTTCATCGGGTGGGAACGCAAACGCGGGAAACTGGAAATCCTCAACAGGCTGCTGAATGGAGAAATGCGCCCCGATGGACAGGATGTCGTTCATGTGGGCGATGCCGAACTGCTGGGCAATGTCCGTTTCGTTATCACTCTGGACAGCGACACCCAGTTGGTGCGGGGCGCGGCTCGGCGCATGATCGAGACCATGGCCCATCCGCTGAACCGGCCTCCGTTCGACCCCTTGGACGTGACGGGCGCACGCGCCTATACAATCATCCAGCCGCGCGTCAGCTCCAGTCTTCCAAGCGCAACAGCAACCGCATTCAGCCGGCTCTTTACCGATCCTGTGGGAACAGACCCGTACACCCGGGCGGTATCGGATGTCTACCAGGATCTTTCGGGCGAGGGGTCGTATATCGGCAAAGGCCTGTATGATCCCCGCGCGTTTCACAGTGTCTTGAAGAACCGGTTTCCCGTGCAAACGATCCTCAGCCACGACCTGATCGAAGGGGCGCATCTGCGCGTGGGATTTGTCAGCGACATTGAGTTGTTCGATGAGTTTCCATCCGACTATTTCTCATATGCCAGAAGAGAACACCGCTGGATCAGGGGTGACTGGCAGATTGCGGATTGGTGTACCACGCGGGTGCCGTCCGGGGACGGAAAGCGTGTGCCCAACCCGCTGAGTGTGTTGAACCGCTGGAAGATTTTCGACAATCTGCGCCGCAGCCTTGTGCCGGCCGCATTGGTCGTATTTCTCGTGACGTCGTGGTTGATTTCCTCGACGCTGGGCACGGCGGCAAGTCTGCTATCCGGCCTTGTCTTGTTCTTCCCGGTGGTTTCGGGTTTTGTCGATCGCGTCACCAGCAAGCGCGGGGCGGAACCCGCGTCATGGCATGAACTGGCGCACAGCGCAAAGCGGTGTTTTGCCGAGCTGTTATTCATGCCGCACCAGGCCGCTGTGGCCCTGGACGCGATCCTGCGGGTCTTTTACCGCCGGTTCGTCAGCCATCGCAAATTTCTCGAATGGGCTACGGCTCAGACGATTCAGCAGAAACGGTCCGGCCGGCTTCGCCCGCTTCTCGTGCAACTGGGCGCCATCAGTCTGGCCTCTTTCGTGGCCGGGGTTGCCATATGGCGGATTCATCCCGGTAATCTTTGGTACGCGCTTCCCTTCCTTGCGCTGTGGATGGCCGGCCCGTTCGCCGGAGCGCGCCTCAGCACGCTGCGACGCTACAAGCCGCAGCGGCCGCTGGCGCCCGAGGATGAACTCATGCTGCGGATAACAGCCCGGCGCACGTGGCGCTATTTCACGGACTTCGCGGGTCCCGAAAGCGCCTGGCTGCCGCCGGACAACTATCAGATTTCCTTCGGGAACAATCTTGCCATGCGCACCAGCCCCACCAACATCGGGCTCGGCCTGCTCGGGGCTCTGGGCGCGCACGATTTCGGTTATCTGACTCGCGATGAGGTCATCGACCGCGTCACCGCGAGTTTCAAGACTGTAATGCAACTCGAAAGATACAGCGGCCATCTCCTCAACTGGTACGATCTGAATACGCTCGCTCCGCTTGAGCCCAGATACGTCTCCACCGTTGACAGCGGAAACCTGCTCGGCTGCCTGTGGACGCTTGACATGGGGATTCAGGAGATTCTTGACGAACCGGTCATGGGGCCGCATGCGCTGCATGGTCTGCACGATACGCTTCGCGTCTTGTGCGAGTCGCTTGAAAAAGGCGGCCGGATTGAAGAGCACAGGCCGCTCATCGGGATTCTCGAACGCCTGTTCACGGATCCGCCCGAAACCCTGGATGCATTAATCGGCAGAATCCGCAGGGCCGCGGACCCGGCCGCACAACTTGTTCAAGCCGTTTGTGAAAACGCAGCGCAAGGCGACGATGCGGCGTATTGGTCGCGGCAGATAGAAGCCATGCTCTTGTCCTGGAGTACACTGATCGATCGTTATCTGCCCTGGGTGGAAATGTTTACGGATGAATCATGCGACATGCCGGTTACGCTGGAAAAGTCGCCGTCTCTGCGGCAAATCGCAACGGGCGAGGCCTTTGCCCCGATGATTCAGGCAAACACCGGAGACGAATCCGGGGGATCGCAGCACAACGATTGGAAGCAACGCATTGACGATGCGTTTTCCCGCGCGAAATGGATGGCCGCGGAAATGCTTGACCGGGCCACGGATCTCTTGAGTTCCATTAATACGCTGACTGACGGCATGAACATGCGGTTCCTCTACGATGAAGAACGGCGGCTGTTTTCCATCGGATTCAGTGTCACGGAACAGCGGCTCGATACATCGCACTACGACCTGCTGGCGAGCGAAGTCCGGATCGGAAGCCTCGTAGCCATCGCGCGGGGAGATGTGCCGGCCAGGCACTGGCTGGCAATGGCCAGACCTTATGGTTCCATTGGAGGGCGGCGCGTGTTGTTGAGCTGGACAGGAACCATGTTCGAATATCTCATGCCGCTGCTGCTGCAAAAAACTTACGACAACTCGCTCCTTGACCAGGCCTGCCGCGAGGCGGTGACCGTGCAGATCGAGTATGGCCGGCGGCAAGGCGTGCCGTGGGGCATTTCCGAATCGGCTTACAGCGACGTGGACGCAAACCGGACGTACCAGTATCAGGCATTCGGCGTGCCCGGGCTGGGGTTGAAACGCAGCATTGGAGAAGACGTGGTGGTAGCGCCCTATGCCACGATGCTTGCGCTGGCCGTCGCACCCCGGGAAGCAGTGCGCAACCTTAAACATCTGTCACGCCTCGGTCTATATGGTGATTATGGATTCTATGAGGCGATTGACCTTACCCGCGAGCGAAGTCGTGAAGGCGGGCGCGGGGTCATTGTCGAAGCTTATATGGCGCACCACCAGGCCATGAGTTTCCTGGCGATCGACAACCTGGTCCACGACCACGCAATGCAACGGAGATTTCACCGCGACCCGCGCGTGCGTGCAAGCGAACCGCTGTTCTACGAGCGTGTGCCGGTTTCCCCGCCCATCTATCAGGGGTCTGAACGGGATCAACTGACTTCCCGCGCGATGCCTGAGGAGATCGCTCCATCGGTCAGCACGTTCACCACACCGCATTCCATCTATCCGAAAACCCAGCTTCTTTCAAATGGGCGATACTCCCTCATGGTGACCAGCGCCGGCGGCGGATACAGCCGGTGGGACGATTTCGATATCACGCGCTGGCGAGCCGATTCCACGCGCGACCCATGGGGAATCTTCTGCTATATCCGCGACCTGGAAACCCAGCGTGTGTGGAGCAACGGATATCAGCCAACAGGCGGCGTGGTGGACAACTATGCCGTCAGCTTCAAGCTTGACCATGTGGATATCCGGCGGTCTGACCATGGCATCGAAACGGAAACGGTGATCATCGTGGCGCCGGAGGACGATGCGGAAATCCGCCACATCAGTCTCATCAACCGGTCAGGCAGAACACGCGAACTCGAGGTGACAAGTTACATAGAACTCGCTCTGGCGCCCCACAATGCGGATCGGCAGCACCCGGCCTTCAGCAAACTTTTCGTGGAGACGGAAACGGAATCGCGATTCGGAGCGCTCACGGCCCGCCGCCGGACCAAAAGCCCGGATGAAGCGCAGATCTGGGCGGCCCATCTCATCAGCATGACCGAACCGGCCCCCGGCGCCATGGAATTTGAAACTGATCGCAAACGGTTCATAGGACGCGGGCATACGGCATCCGATCCCGCTGCTCTGCGCGCGGGCCTTTCCAACACACGGGGCTCGGTCCTGGATCCCATTTTCAGCCTGAGGCGCAAGATAACACTCGAACCGGGCGGCCGCGTGGATTTCTCCCTGATTCTCTGCACCGCAGACACACGCGACGGGATCGTTTCCCTCATCGAAAAGTACAGCGACCCACACACCGTGGCGCGTGAACTCGACATGGCCTGGAGCCATGCGCAACTCGAACTGCGCCACCTGCGCATTCAGCCCGACGACGCCCGCCGCTTCCAGGAACTCGCAAACTCGATGCTCTATCCCAACCCCCAGCTCCGGCCGTGGAGCGATCTGCTCAAGCAAAACAAACTGGGACAGTCGCGATTGTGGCCTTATGGCATCTCGGGGGATCTGCCGATTGCCATTGTCGTGATCAACCAGGACATGGACATCGGCCTTGCCAGACAAGTGCTTCAGGCCCACACGTACTGGCGCCTGCACGGGCTCAAAACGGACCTCGTGATCCTCAACGAAGAAACCAGCAGTTATGAACAACCCCTTAATGAACAACTGAAGCGGCTCGTTATCAGCCACTCAATGAATACCGGTATCGACAAACCCGGCGGCGTCTTTCTCAGGACCGCGGACCAGATTCCAGCGGAAGACAAGACGCTCATGCTGGCGGCGGCGCATCTGGTGCTCGTCGCGGCCCGCGGCCCGCTTCCGCAACAGTTGAGCATTCCTTACGATGTGAGCAAACTGCCCGGCGCGCTCGCCACGAAATCTGTGGAGGAAGAACCTTCCGCGCAACTTCCATTTATGGAATTGCCGTACTTCAACGGTTTGGGCGGGTTCACGGCCGACGGCAGAGAATATGCCATCTTCCTCGGCCCCGAGCAACAGACGCCGGCCCCCTGGATAAACGTCATCGCGAACCCGTCTTTCGGAACCATTGTCAGCGAATCCGGTTCGGGCTTCACATGGTACGGCAACAGCCAGCAGAACCGGCTTACGGGCTGGTCCAACGACCCGGTATCGGATCCTCCCTCGGAAGTTGTTTATATTCGTGACGAGGAGACAGGAACCTTCTGGACGCCCACGCCTCTTCCCGTTCGGGAACGCGACGCGTATCGCGCGCGGCACGGCGCCGGCTACACTGTTTTCGAGCACAACAGCCATGCCATTGAGCAGGAACTCACGACCTTTGTGCCGCTTGATGGCGAAGGCGGGGATCCCATCTGCATCCGCAGACTCAAACTCCGCAACGATTCCTCCCGTTCAAGAAAACTCTCCGTTACGTTCTATGTTGAATGGACGCTTGGCGAGCATCGAGAAAATCTGCAGACGCACATCATCACCGCATGGGACCGGGAATTCAAGGCAATTCTTGCCCGCAATCACTACCGTGCTGATTACAGCGAGCGCGTTGCTTTTGCGACCATGAGCCCGGCCCCGCAGACTTACACGGGCGACCGTGCGGAATTCATCGGCCGGAACCGAGGCCTGGCGTCACCGGCTGCGCTCATGCGTTCCGGTTTGTCCGGCCGGGTGGGCACAGGGCTTGATCCCTGCGCAGCGCTGCACGTGAAGGTCGAGCTTGCGCCCGGAGAAAGCACCGAGATTGTCTGCCTTCTCGGTGAAGCTGGTTCCGCGTCGGAGGCGACAGCTCTCATCAAGAAATACCGTGCCGCCTCGGCCGTGAATGAAGCCATGGAGCAAACCAACCGGTCGTGGGACAGGTTGCTCGACACCGTTCAGGTCAATACGCCCTCGCATTCCGTGAATCTGCTGCTGAACCGATGGCTGCTCTATCAGACATTGAGTTGTCGGTTATGGGGCCGTTCTGGCTTCTACCAGTCCGGAGGCGCTTTCGGTTTCCGCGACCAGCTTCAGGATGTCATGGCCCTGCTCTATGGGGCGCCCGGCCTGGCGCGGCAACATCTGCTGTGCGCCGCAAGCCGTCAGTTCCGCGAGGGCGACGTTCAGCACTGGTGGCACCCGCAGAGCGGCGCCGGCGTCAGGACGCGATGCTCTGATGACCTTCTGTGGCTTCCTTATGTGACGGCCAATTATGTCCGTGTCACGGGCGACGTTGCGATTCTCCAGGAAAAGGTCGGATTTCTCGAAGGCAGTCCGCTTGAGCCTGATGAACACGAAGTATTCGGGAGGCCCGCTGCATCGCGCGACGGAGCATCACTCTATGAGCACTGCCGCCTGGCGATTGACAAGGGGATCACGTCCGGCCCGCACGGGCTTCCGCTCATGGGCATCGGGGACTGGAATGACGGCATGAACCGCGTCGGCGTGCAAGGCCGGGGTGAAAGCGTGTGGCTCGCCTGGTTCCTTGTGGACGTGCTCAAACAATTTGCGGAGCTTACGGAGTTGGCTGGTGAGGAAGCGGAGGCGGCGCAATATCTGGATAAGGCGGAGAGCCTTGCTGCGGCTGTCGAGAATTCGGCCTGGGACGGCGACTGGTATCAGCGCGCCTGGTTCGACGACGGCGCTCCACTCGGCTCCTCGAAAAATGAGGAGGCGCGCATTGATTCTCTGCCTCAATCGTGGGCGGTGCTGTGCGGTGCTGCGGATCCCAAGCGCGCGGCCCGGGCGCTTGAATCGGCACACGCATACCTTGTGCTCAATAAGGAGAATATGGTTCTCCTGTTTACTCCGCCGTTCGACACCGCGGACATGAACCCGGGATACATCAAGGCCTATCCGCCGGGTGTCAGAGAAAACGGCGGACAATACACACACGGGGCGCTGTGGCTGGCCATGGCCTTCGCCAGAATCGGCGACGGAGACCGCAGCGCCGCGCTTCTGAAAATGTTGAACCCCATTGAGCATGCGAGGGAAACACAGGCCGTCAACCAGTACGTGGTCGAACCATACGTGGTGGCCGCGGATATCTACCGTCTCCCTGACAGAATCGGCCAGGGCGGCTGGACATGGTACACGGGCGCGGCGGGCTGGATGTACCGAGCATGGATCGAGGAAGTGCTCGGATTAAAAGTCCGCGGAGGGAAACTGATTATCGATCCAGTCCTTCCTTCCGGATGGGACAATGTCAACATTCGCTACCGCCATGAAAAAGCTGTTTACGAGATAACCATCGAAAATCCTGAAGGCCTCAACAGAGGCGTCGCATGGGTGGAGATCGATGGCCACCGCTTGGAGGGTCCGGAAATCCAACTTGAGGAAGAACCGATCAAGCACCGCGTGCATGTTCGGCTCGGCATATCAACCCCATAGTGCGCACGGTAACGGTGTGTATTCGTAGCCGTCACTGTTGTTGCCACCCGCGCGGATCAATCCCCGGCACATAAGTCAGTCACGCAAATCTGATATTCCATGCCTTCCATGACGATAAGCCGGGAGCAGTTCGGAGTGATCCTGCTGAACCCAAATATCGCCTGGCCTGAATCACCGGATTTCTGGGCATATCAGAATCGTCCATACAGGGAGCGCAAATATGTTGAAATGTGCAGGTCCAAACCACAGAAAGAGATCCTGAAGGAATACAGGCAACGTTTGAGGGATCATCTGAATGACCTTCTAGACAACATGACAGCCAGAGATAAAGTATTAATCAGTAGCTTTGTCGGTGGTGGCAAAACTACAACAACGGCAGAAGTTCTGAATGCGAAAGAATACCGCCAGGTGTGGTTTGTTGAGACACACGAGCAGGCAAACGAGATATCGGAATTGTTTAAGGGGAAGAATCCTGTAATCTTGCGCAGTCGGACAAAAATGGTCGAGCTCGGTGAACTCGACTGTGATTACGCGAAACACTTCGCCAACGGCAACCCCCTGGCTACGATGGCAATCTGTGATAATGCTGCGGTCTGTGGCAAACTAAAAACCTGCGAGTACCATGCGCGGCGACGTGCAGCTGCCAGACAGGATACCAAGATCCTCATCGTCACCCACACACACCTTGTTAGTTCAGCACTCTTAAGAGACATTGAGAACAAAGGCAAATATGACATCGTCGTTATCGATGAGAACTTTCTGCTATCATCCGCAACCGAGAAGGTGATTCCCAAAAGCGCCATAATTAAGTATAGAGTCATGATTCAGTCAACAATGACGAATGTGCAGTCCCAAGCCGAAACACGTTTTTGCAACATGATCACCACTGCCTGCAAAGAGTTGTTGGAGGCAAACAAAACTGACGATTATTTCATCATCCGACAACACGCTACACAAGGCGTTCCGAAAGAAATCCAAAGCCTTCTCATGTCCCAGGCGAAACAGCATTTTACGAACCAAGGCCGCCTCCAACCCGATCTCACGGCGGAAATTATGCAAGCGGTCACAACCAGGACGAATTTCTGGTGGGAAGGAGATAATCTTAAGTATATTCAGCCCTCCAATCTTCCGAAGAGCATTCCTTGCCTGTTCCTTGATGCGGAAGGGGATCCCATCCAATACTCTATAGTTCTAAACACACCCGTCCAGGAGAAATCATTAGAAGCTATCTTCCATGTACCACAGACCGCGAAAATCATACAGTTCGACCGTGGCGCATATGGGAAATCGACATTCTTCAAATTCGATGGACCCGATAGCAAAGCAAAACAATCTAAGAATACTATTCCTTCCATGCATCAAGCAGGAATACGTACATTCAAACGGACGCTCAGGCTCTTAGAGGTCATATGCAAAAAGCACAAAGACGACGATCTCAGGATCGCTTTAATCACACATCAGCCGCTGGAGGCCTACTTCCGCTGTTTCATCAGGAAACAGTTCCCGCAGTTCAAGCTCATCTCAGATTATGACAAGGCGCATGGAGACCGCGACGATACGGAACACTTCTATAACTTGAGGGGAACCAATGCTTACGCCAAGCATACTGTCCTGGTTGTGATTGGAACACCATTCATATCGCGGGACGCAATGGTGTCATATGTCCGGCGCATATACAACCTGTACAGCAAAGACAAACTGAAATTGTTACGTGAGTCACTTGATGAGTATACAGAAACACAGGGATGGGAGAAGATCAGGTTTAGCTCCGGGGAAGCCAGAACCATAAAGGCAATCTCGTACAACAACACTCGCCTACAGTCAATTTATGATATCCGCGTGCTTAAGGAGCTCTATCAGGCGGTCGGTCGCATCCGCCCTTACAGGCCACTGAAAACAAATGAACAAGTGACAGTTTACCTTGTAACCGATGTTCCCATGCGATGGTATGAAATCGAGAAGTTGCGGCCATCTCTCAATAATTTCATCAGGACCAAGCCCGCATCATGCCATCCGAGCCACCGGGAGAAACTTCGAAAGATTGCCAAAGTCGTAAAGACAGTGCCCCCCAAGTTCATGAGCAAGGATTTCTATTCAGCATATGAATTACAGTTTGGGCCTCAATCTCGTAAGCAGCGCAATGTCTTACGCAAGCTTTTGAACCAGCATGCAGAGAGTTTAGGTATTGCCCCCCCAGAGGGTCAAAAGCAGACCTTTGTCAAGGTCGGGAATATTCACCAATCAATCAGATCTCCCTAATTTGCAGCGATGATTCTTCACCAAATTCAAGATGGTGCTTGACAAATCCAAGTGTTCTATGTACACTATACAATGTACATTGGAGGGTGGGAATGATCAGCTTCGGAGAGTTCATGCGAGTGACAAGAGAAAATCAGGGGATGAGCCTTCGTGAGTTGGCGCGTCGGCTTGATGTCGTGCCTTCCTACGTGTCTCAAGTTGAAAGAGATTTGGCCAGCATCCCTACCGAGCCCCGTCTTCTGATCATTGCCAATGAGCTCAATATTGACGGCGACGAACTCATGGCTAAGGCCGGTCGAGTTCCGTCTGATATCGCCGATGCGTTCATTGCAAATCCTAAAGGGGTCAGTAGCCTGATCCGACGTGCGGTAAAGCAGGGTTTTCGATAGGAAAGCACGAAATTGTTGGTATATAGGATCGTTTCAACATAGCCATATTGGCAAGCGCGGCGAATCTCCTGTAATCCGCCGCTCTCAACAAGTCGAGCCTGTGTAATCGGAAGGGGCGCGAAGCTCCTCCCACATGACACAGCCTCTGTTAACACGGAGGATGTGTCCATGCATGCAGCACCCCAAGATAATACCAATACTCAATCAGCCCTACATAGAATACAACTACTTCTCACTGAGCTTCTGCAATCCGCATACTCACAGAAGCGGCTGCTGACAGTTGACGAAGCTTGTGCATATCTGGGAATTGGGAAAACGGAAGGGTATGCGCAGCTCCGCCGTCATGTGAAGTTCATCAAGCACGGCCGTAAGATTCTGATCCCCCGAGAAGAACTGGACCACCTCATCGAGCGAGCAAAGCGCACGGGCGTCTTGTTCGACTGATCTTGACCTGTCATAATTGGGTCAACATCAGGTGAATGGGGGTGAATTAAGGAAGGTGATGTGGAGTGTATCAACTCCGAGGTAAATGGGTTGCCCGAGTTAAAATGGAATCCGGTGAATGGAAAACGATTTCCACCGGCGTAAATGCGTCCTCACCAGTTATAGGCTGGGAGGACGAGCGCAAGGGAATCAGGACTCAAGTAGATCTCATGGTGCGAAAGAAGCTCGTCGAGCGCAGCTTGTTCCAAGAGGAAAAAAGCGAAACGTTGTTCGATGAGCTCGCCGAATGCTACAAGTCGCAGCACAGCTACTGCCAGTATCGGATGAAGGAAATCGAGCAGGAGTTTGGTGGCCGGGTCACGGACGATATCTCGGCATTATGTGTTTCAAGGTTCCGCCGCAAGATCATTGACCGAAGCAGTCCGCAGAACTGGAACCGCTACAGAAACATATTGAATGCAATATTCAATCGCGGCATCGACTGGGGCCTCTGCACCAAGAACCCAGTCAAATCGGTCAAGGGCTACTCAGAGGAACCCGTCAAGCAGTTCCTCAACGCAGAGCACGCGCAGGCCCTGCTGAAAGAGGCGCGGAAACATGACCCGTACCTACATTCATTCGTTTTCTTCGCACTGAAGACCGGACGAAGAATGAATGAGATCTTGAAACTGGAATGGTCGGATGTGGATTTCAGGAGCGGCATCATCAAGTACCACATATCGAAGAAGAAGGGGGGCTTCTCAATTGAACACAGGAAACCGCCGAAGTCCATCTTTGATATGTTGAGCCTGATGAAGAAGACCAACCCTGAAAAACCATTCCCGCATTTTCCCCGGCGGGGCTGGCGCATAATTCGGGACAAGGTGGAATCTGATATCGGGTTGCCCGACCGGCGTTTCCACGCTCTCCGGCACAGATGCGCTACCGAGATGATTGAAAACGGCGCGACCCTGTACGATGTTCAATACTACCTGTGTCACAGCAGCCCGCAGACGACCATGATCTACGCACATGTGAGTGAGAAGCGTGATGAGAGAATAAGCTCATTTCTGGAGTGAGATCCCTGTGTTTTCGCTACGCCTCGCTACACTTTTGCCATTTAGCGACACACAAAGAAGGCCCCGAAGGGCCAGGAATTGTGACTACTACTACAGTTTCTGAAGTGGAGACGATGAGATTCGAACTCACGACCTCTGCCGTGCGAGGGCAGCGCTCTCCCAGCTGAGCTACGTCCCCGGGAACATGCATCCGGCCGCTTGCGGCGGCCACGATAATTATATCGGTTTCTCTGTGCTTTTCAACAATTCCTTGTAAGGAATAATTATGCGGCGGCACGGGTTGCTGCGCATTTGCGCTGCGCGGCATTTGCTGTTCATGGCGCGCCGCGTTATAGTGATGGCCGGAGGATGGCGCTATGCGCTTGAAAAAAAGCCTGGGGCAGCATCTGCTCAAAGATGAGCGCACGCTGTCGCGGATCATCAAAGCTGCGGGCCTTGCGCCCGGGGATCCGGTGCTGGAAATCGGGCCGGGCGCGGGTGCGCTGACGCACAAGTTGTTATCCGCAGGCGCGCGCGTGGCCGCCATCGAGAAGGATGATCGCTTCGCCGAGTCCCTGGCCGCACTTTGCGCCGCCAACCCTGCACTTACCCTTTTTGTGATTCACGCCGACGCCCTGCATGCAGACCTGGATGCGGCGGCCGCGCTTGTGGCCGGACCAGGCCGCGGCGGCCTGCGGGTCGCCGCCAATCTGCCCTATAATGTGGCCACGCCCATCATTCTGCGCCTGCTCGAACGCCCCGACCTGTTCGCCGATATCCTGGTGCTCATTCAGGATGAGGTGGCCAAGCGCCTGGCTGCGGCCGCGGGCGACCCGGCCCGCGGGTCCCTGTCCGTGCACTGCCAGATGCGCGCCGATGTCTCCCTGCTGTTCGAGGTGCCGCCCCAGGCCTTCACCCCGCCCCCGCGCGTGATGTCCCGCATGGTGCGCCTGCGCCCGCTCCCGGGCGGGCCGCCCCACCAGGTGGACTCCCTTGAGGTCTTTGACCACATCGTGCGCGGCGGGTTTGAGCACCGGCGCAAGACATGTTATAATTCCATCCGGTTCAGCCTGAAGAGCGGCGCCTGCGACAGTTTGGTGGCCCCGCCCCGCCATTTGGACTTCATGAATGATCTGTTCCGCGCCGCGGGCCTGGATACATCCACCCGGCCGCACTGCGTGACAAACGCCCAATGGGCGGCCCTGGCCAATGCCGCGGCCCATCTCATCCATAACAAGTAGCGCCCGATGCTTGCGCGCGGGCTGCGATTCCCTCTGGAGTTCGACCTTATGAAAACCATACTCGTTACCGGCGGCGCCGGGTTCATCGGCACCAACTTCGTTTACTACATGCTGGACAAATATCCGGACTACAGCATTATCAACCTGGACAAGCTCACATACGCCGGCAACCGCGACAACCTGGCAGCCCTGGACGCTGATCCCCGCCACGAATTCGTGCATGGCGATGTGGCCGACAAGAACCTGGTGCTCCCGCTCATGGAACGCGCGGATGCTGTTGTGCATTTCGCCGCCGAAACCCATGTGGACCGTTCCATTATGTTCGCCGGTGATTTCGTGAAAACCGATGTATTCGGCACGTATGTGCTCCTCGAAGCCGCCCTGCAGTGCGGCGTGGAGCGCTTCGTGCATATCTCCACGGACGAGGTCTACGGCGACGCTGGCGATGACCCTTCCAAGGAAACTGATGCGCTCATGCCCCGCAGCCCCTATGCCGCGTCCAAGGCCGGCGCAGACCGCCTGGCTTTCTCCTACTGGGCCACACACAATGTGCCCGTTATCATCACCCGCTGCTCAAATAATCTGGGACCCTACCAGTACCCGGAAAAACTCATCCCCCTGTTCGTTACAAACGCCATCGATAATATCCCCCTGCCCGTTTACGGCAACGGCAAAAACACCAGGGACTGGATCTTTGTTAATGATCATGCCTCAGCAGTGGATACTGTGCTGCACACCAAGGGCCACGACGGCGAGGCATTTAATGTGGGTGCTAATACGGAATACAATATTTTGGATATCACCAAGTTTATCCTCGATTACTTAAAAAAACCAGAATCCCTCGTGAAATTCGTAAAGGACAGAGCCGGGCACGTCAAGCGTCACGCAGTGAATACCGAAAAGACAGAAAGCATTCTGGGCTGGAAAGCCGCCACCCCATTCGAGGACGCCATGGCCAAAACCGTGCAATGGTATGTGGATAATGAATCATGGTGGCGCAAGATCAAGGAAAAGCAGGAAGATTACAAGAAGTTCATGCAGGAATATTACAAGGACCGCTGACCCTCTGGGATCATTGTGAAAACCATACTCATCACAGGAAGCAACGGCATGCTGGGCGTGGACCTGATGCACAGTCTCGCGCAACAGGGTTTCGCGCCAGCACCCATGGCCCGCACTGACGCCGATATCACTGACCCCGAAGCCGTGCGCGCATGCATTGGCGCGCGCAACCCCCACATGATCATTAACTGCGCGGCCATGACAGCCGTGGATGCCTGTGAAGACGAGCCGGAAAAAGCCTTTGCCGTGAACCGGGACGGTGCGGCAATTGTGGCAGCAGCAGCAGCAGACTTAAAGGCGCCCGTGATCCACATCAGCACCGACTATGTGTTCGATGGCCGCAGCTCTGTTCCATATCCCGAAACCCACCCCTCCAGCCCGCTCGGCGTTTATGGGCGCAGCAAACAAGCCAGCGAAATCGCAGTTGCCGCGGCCAACCCTGCACACTACATCCTGCGCACCTCCTGGCTGTGCGGCGCCCATGGCAAAAATTTTGTGAAAACCATTCTCCAGCTTTCCGAAACACACAAGGAACTGCGCGTGGTCAGCGACCAACTCGGTTCACCCACGTTCACCCATGACCTGGCCGGCGCCATCGCGCAAATTGCCAAAACCCATTTCAACACAGAACCCGGCGCACCACCCTACGGCATATATCACATCACAAACACCGGCTACTGCTCATGGCACTATTTCGCAAAAACGATATTGAAAACAGCGGGCAAAGACAATATCACTGTTCATCCCATCAATTCCGAACAGGCCAGAATCATGCTCAACTTCAAAGCGCCCCGCCCCGCCTACTCGGTTCTGGACTGCTCCAAAGCCGCCGCCACTTTCGGCATTTGCCTGCCGACCTGGCAGGATTCCCTGCAAGTGTTCATGACCAGCCTCAGCGCCATCTGAATTATCAGCACTTTCAACCCTGCCTTGTTCACATCCTCATGCTGCCTTTCGTTTTTTATTAATCCCATAATCAATCAATAAACACATCCATTCATCATTCCTACAATATTCTGAACATTCGCCCAATCCACAGGCACGAGTTTCATAATTGCAACTACAATTTCCCTGAAAAGTTGCCCATAACGATTTCCAAACTGATTGACCATGATATCCAAGTCAATATGCATCAGATTATATAACTTTAGTTATACTATTGTTTCCCGATATGACCTTGATTCCCAGCGCCATATCGCATAGGCCCCATCAACCAAAACATGCAAAACAAACCCTTATGAGGGCATTTTGCCAATATTCAACCCTCGCTAACCTCAAATAATTCTGTTCACAGCCAAATCACCAATAATCCTGGAATAAATAAATTTCCTAAATAAAAATCGACTCGCTTTTGAATACAAATATCAATGCCATCAAGTGTAAAGAATCCAAATATTCCTATAAAAACTATTATTATTTGTTATTAACGCAATACAATTGCTTTATTCCCTAACAGGGATAGCACTTGAACAGGAGCATTCCAATTGGAAAGCTGCACGACATTGGTTGAATATCAAAGCACAGAGAGCAAAGGCTATTTTTTCATTGTTCGTACATCATCCCATATGGCCTAACCGAAAACGTTCGGACGCGGCAGACGCGGCATGAGATCAGCATGAGACCTGATTCAAGGCATTCTGGAATTTCATTCACACGGCAGTGTTATCACTGAAATAGTTCACACAAGCTGGTGCGGCAGGGCAGACTATAGACATGTACAGTATTTGGCATCGGTTCAAAATTTGGCCGGACAATATGCGAATGACAACGCAAACAGCCTATTATGTAAATAAGAAATTTAACCAACTTAACAATATAATTCGGCAACCCAAATTAACAAAGCGGCCACGATGCATACAATTTCAATCGATTCATCTGCTGTTTACGAGATAATGCGATTTGGGTATTAATGCCTTAAACCTCACGTGCAATATTTGTGGGTTTTGATTTTCTGCGGAAGCCCACTTATCGAATACACGGAATATGTGATATTCGTGGAACACCACGCCGTGTGCATGCAACAGTATCCAGCACGGGATGGACCGTGGCCGTTTCACCAGCATACGCGGCGCCAGTTCGCACGTCCACACGCACGGCGCACCGGGCTCTTTTCCACATAGCGCGCGGCATCAAAATCGCATTCCCGCTCTATCGCACAGGGCAAAAACGGTTCCGCCACAAATGGCCGCCGTGCGCGTTCTTTTATGAATAGCCAGGGTGTATCGCAAATTCACAAGGCAATACCTATGAATGGGCCACGGGTTATCTCCAGAATATCAGGCAGGTCATCATCGGCAAGAACACATCCTGCCGGTTATTGCCCTGCTGTGTAACAAGGCGGTCGGCTCCGGGAATAACCATGCGAGCGCGCAGAGCCGTTTACGCCGCAGGCGGTTGGCCGCAGGCCGCCCATGCCGCTGTTTTGTAACATTGAACTTTACACTTTTCATATCACGCGTACTGCGTAATATCCTGAGAGCCGTTTGCTTTTCATAGGGGATCCATGAATCTGATAGCATGCCCCGCGCATTTCTTCAAGAAAAATTGCGCAATTAATATTGTGACAGAATATACAATTTGATTGAAACGGTTCCTGCGCGTGTTTATAAGATAATCGGTTGTTTTTGGAGACCATTTGGATGTGACATTTCTGGAGAGGAGACCACCCCCACGATGCCGGACGACCTACCGCTGGTACACGACACCGCCGAGGAGTGCGTTGAAGAAGCGTTATCCCATATCGGAAAAGATATCAAAATAGGACTGCCCATTGCGGTGGGCAAGCCAACGGCCATCGCCAATGCGTTTTACCGACGCGCCAAAGAGGATTCTTCCATCAAACTGCGCATGTACAGCGGGCTCAGCCTGCACACGCCCACGTGGAAAAGTGAGTTGGAGCGCCGCTTTGTGGAGCCTCTGGCCAAGCGCCTGTTCCCGGATTACATCGACCCCGAGTATATGGCCGATGTCATGGCCGGCAAGCTGCCGGACAATGTGGATCTGCGCGAGATTTACCTGTCGCCGGGCGCGGGCCTGGACAATGACCGGCTGCAGAACAGCGCCATGTCGTCCAATTTCACGCACGTGTCGCGGGATGTGCATGCGGCCGGGTGCAATGTGGTGGCGTGCATGATTTCGTCGCGCAGCGCCGCGGGCCTGCACAGCATGGGCAGCAACGCGGACGCGGCGGTTATGATGGCGCGCGACCTTATCGCCAAGCAAAAGGCCGGATACCGCGTGCGCCTTCTCGGCCAGGTTAACCCCAATATGCCCTATATGTTCGGCGCGGGCGAAATTGATCCGGCCGAGTTCGGCGGCATCGTGGACAGCCCCAATTACTATCACCAGCTTTTCGCGCCGCCCAAAGAACCCATCACCACGGCCGAGTATTACATCGGCCTGCATGTGGGCTCGCTCATCCGCGACGGCGGCACGTTCCAGGTGGGCTTCGGGTCCCTGGCCGACGCCATTACGCTCGTGATGCAGATGCGCCACGACCAGAATGACCTCTATTACCGGGTCATTTCCGAGACCGGCATTTATAAAAGGTTCAACCGTGAAATCGACACCATCGGCGGCACCGGCCCGTTCAAGAAAGGGCTGTACGGGTGCTCGGAATTCATCTTCGACGGGTTCGTGCACCTCATGGGCAGCAACATCATCAAGCGCAAGGTGTATGATCACGCGGGCCTTCAGCGCACCCTGATCACGCACCGGCTGCAGGATGCGCCCATGGCCGAAATCCTGGACGCGCTCGTGGAAGAAGGGGTTGTGGATGAGCACCTCACGCCGCGCGACGCCGCATTCCTCGAACACTTCGGCATCCTGCGCCAGGGCGCGCGCGTGGAAAACGGGGACCTGTTGCTGAACGGCTCACGCTGTTCCGCGGACCTGTCCAACGCCGCGGCGCGCACCACCATCCACAGCATGTTCCTGGGCGATGGGCTCAAGCACGGCGCGCTCATTCACGCCGGGTTCTTCATCGGCTCCAAGCGGTTCTATGACGCGCTTTCCAACATGAGCGAAGAAGAACGCCGCCTTATCCAGATGCGCGAAATCAGTTTCGTGAACGGGATCATGGACGACGGGGAACTCAAGCAGTGGCAGCGGCGCCACGGACGGTTCGTGAACACGGCCATGCTGGCCACGGCCCTGGGCGGCGCGGCCAGCGACACGCTCGAGAGCGGACAGGTCATCAGCGGCGTGGGCGGGCAGTACAACTTCGTGTCCATGGGCCAGAGCCTGCCCGGCGCGCGCTCCATCCTCACGGTGCGCGCCACGCGCGACAAGGGCGGCGAGCCCGCGTCCAACATCGTGTGGTCCTACGGCAACTTCACCATTCCGCGACACCTGCGCGACATCTATGTGACCGAGTACGGCATCGCCGATGTGCGCGGCCGCACGGACAGCGACACCGTGAAGGCCATGCTCAATATCACGGATTCCCGGTTCCAGGACCGGCTCATGCGCAAGGCCAAGTCCAACCACAAGCTGGCGCGCGACTACCGCATCCCGTCCGAGTTCCGCAATAACACGCCGGATGTGCTCGAAGAAAAGATCGCCCCATTCCGCAAAAAAGGCCTGTTTAAAATATTTCCATTCGGCACCGAATTGACCAGCGAGGAACTCACCCTGGCGCGCACCCTGCGCGGGCTCAAGGTCAAGATGTCGCTCAAAGGGTTCCGCCCGCCCGCGTTCAACGAGGCGCGCAAAATCCTGTTCCCGCCCGAGCAGGCCATGCCCTATCTCGAACGCATGGGCCTGGCTGGCAAGCCCGCCAACGCCGAGGAACTGGGCATGAAAAAACTCGTGCTCTACGCCCTGGCCGCCGACGATCTAATCTGAACGCGGTGGAAGATGTTTAAGGCATTAACGCCTGCGACGACTCAAGGGACCCTATTGAAGATGGGTCCCTTGAGAATCCGATCTCACAACCAATTTCCTGAAGTGGCCTGGCTACGGTTGTTTTGCATTGTGAATGGCGCCGGCTCTTGTTGGAACTGAACGCCAGGATGCCGGTTAGTACTGCCTGTTGCGGCCGCTGCCGTCATGCAGTCCCTGGCCGCCGCCTCGGTGCAAACCCTGCCCGTCTCCGGGCCCATCGTGGTCGCCATCGTTTTGTTCTGTTTGCACGCGGTGCGAGTCGCTTTCATAGCGGGTGTTGTTGGACTGAAGAGCGAATCCGAGCCCGCCAAGAATAAGAGCGCCCAGGAGCGCCAGCCCCAGCACAGCCACGGGCCACGGCGCGCGCACATGTTTGCGGCTCGCGGCGCTGATCCACGGCAGGTGCAGAATGAAGTGGAGCGCGATGAGCCCCAGCAGGGCCAGGGACAGGTACAGATGGATATCGCCCCAGGTGTGCCGGTGCAGGCCCCAGAAGATTTTAGAGCCCGCGGCCCCGCCCCTGGGTATGATGAACCCGAGCAGAATTCCGATAAACGCGATGTCCATGATGGCCGCGAGCAGCAGTGCGTCCACGAGTGTGTTCCACTTCGATTTTGTCATGCGTATTTCCCGCCTCCCTGTGCTGCGCCTGTGTGCGTGTGCAAAACACAAAGCATGGCGCGCATCTCCGCAAAGCCTTAATCAGGAATTATGACGCATGCGCGGCCAAAAAGTTAAAACCATTTATAACAGAACCCGGCATAAACACGTTTTCCACAATTCGAGCAATCCTTTATTCCGCGGTGTCCGATTCCCCTGTGTTTAAACCGGCATTTTTTTGATTTGCGGCTGCTCCCGCTCATTTGCCGTGTGAGCATGCGCGCCAATTTTTGTGGCGCAGCGATGTATTCATTTCAGGATCCATTGTATAATTAAAAAAGGAACCACTAGTGAAAAAGGAATGAACGCCGTTTACATGCGGGGCACATTGTTTTTTGCGTTCCCCCTGGCGGGAGAGGATTACCATGAAAACCATTTTTATCCTTGAAGACTCCCGCACGGACACTGTGCATTTGAAGAAGATGCTCGAGAGTCTGGGCTATGATGTTGTGGGCACGGCCGCTTCCGGCGATGAAGCGGCGTTCCGCGTGCCGCGCCTGAAGCCGGATTTGCTGTTTATCGACATTATCCTCAAAGAACGCCGCATGGACGGCATCGATTCCGCACGGCGCATTCTCGAGCAATGTGAAGTGCCCATTGTTTTCCTCACCTCGTTTTCCGACGAATCCCTGGTGGACCGCGCCCTGGAGGTTTCCCCTTACGCGTACCTGCTCAAACCCGTGTCTCTGGATCAGCTCCGGGTCACGCTCGAAGCCGTCAGGAGCCGGGTGCGCCTGGAGCGCGACAGGCGCGGACTGATCGAACAGTTGAACCAGGCCCAGAAAATGGAGGCCATCGGGCGCCTGGCCGGTGGCGTGGCGCACAATTTCAATAACATTCTGTCCATCATGATCGGCAACGCAGAGTTGTGCATGCGCAACACACCCGAGAATCACGCCAATGCCGTGCGCCTTCTGAAAATCAAAACCGCCGGCATGCGCGCCGCGGATTTGACGGGCAAGCTCCTGGCCCTGTCCCGGGAGGAAAAATACACGCTCGCCGCGGTGTCCGCCGGGGAAATAGTGGAAGACCTGCGCATCATGCTCGCGGAAGCCATTTCCCCGGGCATCCGCATTACCACGCGCGTGCCGGAAAACGCGGGGTTGCTGAACGTGGATTTCAACCAGATCTCCCAGGCCCTGCTCAATGTGTGCCTCAATGCGTGCGACGCCATGCCCGGCGGCGGCGAACTCACAATCGAGGCCGAGACCCTTGTTTTGAATCCGGATGCCTGCGCCATGCACCAGGGCCTGCAACCCGGCCCCCATTGCTGCCTCCGCATTTGTGATACGGGCGACGGCATTCCCGAACATATCCTGCCCCGCATCTTCGATCCCTTTTTTACAACCAAGGGCCGCAGCCATGGCACGGGCCTGGGCCTGTCCGTGACCCACGGAATCATCCAGGGACACGGCGGCGCCATTCATGTGGAATCCAACCAGCCCCGCGGATCCATATTTTCCATTCTGCTTCCCCAGGCCTCGGAACCTGTGATTGCCACGCCCGCTCCCACGGACACAGCCGCGATTCCGGCCCGGCGCAATAAAACCGTTCTTCTGGTGGATGATGAGCCGGATTTCCTGGAAATGACATCGGAAACGCTTTCCATGGACGGGTACCGCATCATCTCCGCGGCCAGCGGCTCTCAGGCCGTGTCCCTTTTCCGCACCCATTGCAAGGATATTGATCTCGTGCTCCTGGATATCCTCATGCCCGGCATGGACGGCGGCCAGGTGTTTCACGCCATCAAGGATATCGACGCCGCCGCGCGCGTGGTGCTGTGCTCGGGCTACAGCACCGAAGACAAAGTGCGCGAACTCATGGACGCGGGCGTGGATGCCTTTATCCGCAAGCCTTTCGTACATCACGATCTGGACCGCGTGCTGGCCAGTGTGCTGGATTCCTGATTTTTCCATATTGCATTTCATCCCTATTCCCTAATTGCGAGTTCACGGTAAAATGATTTTATGCGGCTGAACCCGCTGAGTTTTTTTGGAAGGGATCCATTGCGCGTGAAAACAACATGCCATATTGTTTTTAAAACCCACCTGGATGTGGGGTTTACGGATTATGCGAGCGTCGTCCAAAGAATCTACCTGCAAGAATTCATACCCGGCGCCATCACCCTGGCCGCGCGCATGAACGATCAGGGCGGGCCCGGGTTCGTGTGGACTGTGGGCTCGTGGCTCGTGCGCCGCGCCCTGGACTATTACTCGGGCGACCGCCTCAGAAAATTCGAGAACGCCATCGGCAGCGGGCATGTGGCCTGGCACGCCCTGCCGTTTACCATGCACTCGGAACTGGTGGATTCGCACCTGTTTGATTTCGGCCTGTCCATCTCCCAGGACCTGGACAATCGGTTCGGCAGAAAAACCATTGCCGCCAAGATGACGGATGTACCCGGCCACACCCTGGGCATTGTGTCGCGCCTGGCCGCGGCCGGCGTAACATTTCTGCACCTGGGCAGCAACCCCGGATCCACGCCCCCGGACGCGCCCGAGCTGTTTGTGTGGCGCAATCCCGCGGACGCACGCGCGCTCACGGTCATGTACCAGAAGGGCGGATACGGAGATGTGTTTACGCGCCAGGGATTGAAGACCGCGCTGTGCGTGTCGTTCACCGAAGACAACCTGGGCCCGCCCCCGCCTGAACGCATCGGCGATGTGTTCGAAAGCGTCCGGCTGCGGTTTCCCAATGCGGCCCTCAAGGCATCCACATTCGATGCGTTCGCCCGCGCCCTGGCCCGCGAAAAACCCGACCTGCCCGTGGTGGAGCAGGAACTCGGAGACACGTGGATTCACGGCGCGGGCGCGGCCCCGGCCAAGATGCGGCGCTATCGCGAACTGTGCCGCCTGCGTGATGAATGGCTGCAATCGGGCATCCCCAAAAGGGTTGCCCCCAAGTTCTATTCGTTCTCAGAAAACCTGCTCATGGTTGCGGAACACACGTGGGGCATGGACGTGAAAACCCATCTGCCGGATGACAAGATATTTACGCCCAAACAATTGGCGCGCGCGCGCACGCACCCTGTGTTCGAGGGCATTGAGTGGTCCTGGCGCGAACAGGAAAAATATGTGGACACCGCGGTCGCGGCCCTGCGGGGAACCCCGTTCGCAAGCCAGGCGGTGGAGCGCCTTGCAGCCATGGAGCCGGCGGCCACGGACATGCGCGGATTCCGAAAATGCGCGCTCAATAAACTGCACTTTGAAACCAGCAGCCTGCACATCGCCTTGGACCCGGCCACGGGCGCTGTAACCCGGCTCCACTGCAAGAAGACACAGCGGAACTGGGCCGGGCCTTCGCACACCCTGGGCCGCGTCTCCTACCAGATTTTCGGCGGCGAAGATGTTGCGCGGTTTTTGAACCAGTACGGATTTGTGAAAAAGGATCCGCCCGACTGGTTCGCCCGGGATTTCGGCAAACCCGGCCTGGATCGCATCCTTGGCCGCGGCGGGCAGTGGGATTATGCGCTCAAAAAAGCATTCGTTAAAGAGGACGCGGAGGGCGCGCTGCACGTGCTTCTGCAACTGGGCAAACCTGCGGAGGTTAAGTCCCTCCTGGGCGCGCCGCGGGCCGTGGTTGCGCATTGGACACTGCCCGCACACAGCGCGCGCGCGCACCTGGACCTGCAATGGAGCGGCAAGAGCGCGAACCGCATTCCCGAGGCGCTGTGGGTGCATTTCCGCCCGCGCACAAAACCAGCCGGGCAATGGCGCCTGCATAAGATGGGCCAGTGGATCGATCCGTCGGATGTGATCCGAAACGGCAACCGCCGCCTGCACGCGGTGCAATCCGGGGTGCGTTACCGGGAAGGGTGCGATCTGCACGAATTCATGCTCCAGACCCTGGATGCGCCGCTCGTGAGCGTGGGCGCGCCATCGCTGTATGATTTCACGAACAAGCAGCCGCCCCTTTCACAGGGCATGCATGTCAATTTATGGAACAATGTCTGGGGCACGAATTTCCCGCAGTGGACGGACGAGGATGCGCGGTTCCGGTTCGTGGTGTCCCTTGGCAGGCAAAACGGTTGAACCGCGGATTCACCGCGCTTTTTGACAGGAACGCGGAATCCGTGTAAATTCAATTCTGTGCTGCGGCGCGCCCGTGCGCCCGGCCCAGGGCAAGGAGCGGCATGCGCCGTGTCTTTGCGCCCTACATCATGACAGGAGATTGAACCCCCATGGATTTTCGCATGGAACATATTTTTGACTGGCCGGCATCCAGGATCGTCCCCATCCTCAGCGCGGGCGAGGACATCGTGCCCATGGAGGATTTGCCCAATGTGTCCCAGCGCAAGGTGCTGGAGCGCAAGCGCAGCGGCAGCAAAATGTACAGCAAGCTCGAATGGAATGTGCATGGGCAGATCCCCAAAATCGCGCAGAAAATCATCAGCCCCGAAAAGCTCAATTTCATCGAAGAGAGCATGTGGGACGACGACACGCAGACCTTCTCCGTGCGCATCACGCCCCATTTCTTCAAAAAGCAAATCATCTGCAAGACCACAAGCTCGTGGTCCGATCACGACGGCGGCGCCAAGTCCAAGCGCGTGTTCGGCGGCTCCCTGGAAATCCGCATTCCGGTGATCGGCCCCATCATGGAACGCACGATCATTGATTATCTCAAGAAGAACAACGACGAGAACGCGGTCATGGTGCGCAAGGCCCTGGCCATGCGGTTCGGCCCGCCGGCTTAATGGCCGGTGCGGCCCGCCCCCATGCGGTTTTCCTGTCCGCAAGTTGTATAAAGAACAAAATATTCACTACAATGTTTTAAATATGCCATTCTATTAACTGACGCGACACAAGCACGGGGCGCTGCATGGGGATAAACCTGCAGCGCGGGAATGTTTGCCGATAAGTTACCCGAAACGCAATGATGCGCAGGCCGGGCGCCACGACCCTCTGGCCAAGCGCGCCAGGGAGCGCGCCTCCTGGCCGGTCATCCTTGCGGAGATTGCGGCCGCATATGCGCTGATTTACATATCGGCGGCGCTGAATTGGCCGCACCACGAGTATTTTCGTTTTCTCTCTTTTCTTCCCCTGTATCAGGCTGCGGCATCCTATGGATACTCCGGGGGCATCATCGGCGGCTTCATCGTGTCTTTGCTCTTTTTGCCGGTGATACCGCGGGATCCGTTCATTGTGTCGGACCCGTACGGGGTGCAGAGCGCGGTTGTGATGCTGCTGCTCATCAATGCGTTCGGCATTACCGTGGGCGGCATCATCGGACGCAACCGCCGCACGCGGCGCCATGTGCACCGGCTGTCCGAGCTGTCCATGGATATCGCCCGCGAAACCAATGCCCGGGGCGTGATGCGCCGCCTGGCCGCGGACGCCATGGACCTGGTCGAAGCGCGCCGCGCCGCGTTGCTCATACGCAATGCGGAATCAGAGGATCCCGCGCTCTGGGATCTGTTTGTGTTTCAGAGCGGCGCGCCCGAATCCGTAACAGGGTTTTCACCCGATCATGTTCTGGCGTGGTGCGCGCGCGAACGCCAGGTGCTGGCCGGCAACGGAGTGTCCGCGGATCCGCGTTTCCGGTTGAGCGCAACCGGCGGCGCGGTGCAGTCCCTTCTGGCCGTGCCCGTGATGTCCGAGGATGCGGTGTGCGGCGCGCTCCTGGTGGCGGATAAAAGCACTGCGGACCAGTTCACGCACAATGACCTGTCCATGGTGCGCCTGCTGGCCCGCTCAGCCGCGGCCGCCATCGGCAACCTGGAGCAGGAACGCCGCAGGCAGGAGGAGAGCCTGCGCGCGGACCAGATGAAGGAGCTGTTCGGACGCTTCGTGTCCTCTTCGGTGGCCGACTATGTGCTGGAGAACCCCGAACTTCTGGAGGGCCGGTGGCAGGAAGTCACGGTGCTTGTCTCCGACATCCGGGATTTTACGAGCATTTCCGAGACCCTCAGTCCGCGCCAGATTGTGGATCAGCTCAATGAATATTTCACATGCATGGTGGATATCATTTTCGAATACAGCGGCGCCATCGACAAGTTCATCGGGGACTGCATTATCGCGTACTGGGGTGCGCCCGCGCCCGACCCGGACCACGCGCGCCACGCCGCGCAAGCCGCCGTGGCCATGGCCGCGGCCCTGGATGATCTCAATGACCGCTGGCTGGAGCGGGGCCGACCCCGGTTCCATGTGTGCATCGGCATCAACACGGGTAACGTGGTGGCGGGAAACATCGGCAGCATCCGCCGTATGGAATACACCGTGATCGGCGACACCGGGAACGTGGCCGCGCGCATCAAGGCTCTGTCCAGCAAGCACAATATCCCGGTGCTGGTCAGCGACAGCACGCGCACCCGGCTCAGCGGAGATTATCCGTTCACCGAAACCCTGCAGGCCGCGGTCAAAGGCAAAACCGGCGCCATCACCGTGCATTGGCTCGCTGTTGCAGAAACCATGGAACACAACCCGGAAGCGAACGGGCGGTAATTCTCCACAGGGATATTTTTCAGAAGCGATCCAGCCCGTCATGCTGTGGATGTGCGTTTATGCCAGTCCCTCAGAGAACTTGTTGATAGCCCCACTGCGTTGTAATTCCTGAATGAAAGCCTATTATCCAATTAAAGTTCAGTCCGTGGTCCGCTCATGAAATATTGCGCCAAACACATTCTTAAAGGCTCCATCGAAGAGGTTCTGGAAATCGTTCAGGATCGCTCCAGGGATCCGCGCGTTTATCCGAACATCAGCAGTTTGGAGCAAACGGTGAGCCGCGAAACCGAGGATGAGATTTTCTGCGAATATTGCGTGTGCGGCGACGGGGATATTCCCAAGCCCCTGCGCAGACTGGCTTCCCCCAGGGTTTTGTCATGGGTGGAAGTCGGGTGCTGGGACAAAAAACTCAATAGCTATTCATACGAGTTAAGGCCATACCGTTTTGCACATTTAATTCGCGCCCGCGGCGTCATCCGGTTTACTCCAATGCCCGGAGATGCGGTGCTGCGGGAGCTTGACGCCGAGCTGCGGATTGATATCCCTTTGCTGGGCGAGCTGGCCGCCCGAACCATTGTCATGTATCAACTGGATAACTACCGCCGCGAGGAAAAGGCGTTCCACACGTATCTCGAGGAACACCGCGTAAGCAAGAACTGCAAATGCCGGGGCGGAGAATGAAAGCCCGCTGTTGTTTCAGCGCCATTCAGATTGCCATTATCTGTTTTAAACACTCTCATAATCCGTCATATCTCATGTGAACTATCGGCAATAGCTTAATGAGGCAATGGCCCGGCGCACTTTTTGTCGGGGGGTTGCCACCATAAAGTTTGGGGGATTCTCAGGGAGCTCTTTTCAAAAGGGTGCCTAAATCGTCAAAGACATTCATAGTCTTTCGCCAGAACACACCTGCGCCGGCTATTTGGCTGCGAGGCGTTCTTTGAGCAGTGCGATCCAGGCGTCCACACCCTGGCCGGATTTGGCGCTGGTGCGCAGCACGCGGGTGTCGGGGTTCACATTAAGCACATTGGCCTGCGCCGCATCCACGTCGAATTCGAGGACTTCGGTCAAATCGCATTTGGTGATGAGCGTTGTGCCGCACACCTTGAACATGAGGGGATATTTGAGGGGTTTGTCTTCGCCCTCGGTGGTGCTGAGCAGGGCCACTTTCATGTCTTCGCCCAGGTCGAATTCGGCGGGGCACACCAGGTTGCCCACGTTTTCAATGAACAGCAGGTCCAGGGCGTCCAGGGCGAGTTGCTCCACGGCGCCGGCGATCATGTTGGCCTCGAGGTGGCAGTCGCCCCCGAACGTGTCCGTGTTCACCTGCACAAGCGGCACATTGTGCCGGGCCAGGCGTTCGGAATCGAGCGTGGTGGCGATGTCTCCCTCGATGACCGCAACGCGCAGGCTGCCGCCCAGAACTGACAGGGTCTTGTCCAGAAGCGCGGTTTTGCCCGACCCCGGAGAACTCATGAGGTTCACGGCCAGGATTTTCTTTTGTGCAAACAGGGCGCGCAGCTCCCCGGCCGCGGCATCGTTCTTGGCGAGGATTTTCTTAACAATTTTAATTTCCATGGGACGTTTTCCTTAGAGGGGAATTATTCCATTTCATCAACTTCAATGGATTCAACGAGCAACTCGCGGCCCTGGAGCACGTCGGCTTTGGAGGCATTGCATTGCGGGCAAACCATGATGGGCGATTCGGACATGAACTCGGCGCTGCATTCGCGGCACCGGGCCACGATGGGCACCAGTTCGATGTGCAGTTCGGCGCCATGCAGGGGCGTGCCCTCGGTGAGAATTTCGTAGTAGTGGCGCAGGTAATCGGGCACCACGGCTGTGAAACGGCCGATTTTAATGTGAACGGACGTGACAATCAGATTCTCTCCGGCGCCGCGCCGCGCCTCGTCCACAGTGTCCACGATCTCCTGTGTTACCGATAATTCGTGCATGTGTTGCCGCCTTCCGCTTTTTGCAAAGGCATTGCCTTTTAGAGATTTCCCTGCCGTGCGCGCCTACGCGCCGCCAAGCGGGCGGCCGCAGAATTCGCAGAACCGCGCGCCGGGCGTTGTCACGCGCCCCCCGCACTGGGCGCAGAAACTGAGCGCGGTCTCGCGCGGCAGCGCGGGCGGCGGCGGCACCGCGCCTGCGGGCCACTGCTCCTGGGGCGGCTCCTGCGGGAGTGTGTAATCCGCAAACGGCCTGTACGCCGCGGCCCGGGCTTGCTTTTCGGCAATGGTTTGCGCGCCGTCGACGCCCGCGGTTTCCCGCATAAGCACCGCAAGCATGAGAAAGCATAGGGACACGGCCGCGGGCACGAGCAGGAAACAGAAAAAAGCAGACAAAATGAGCAGGCCCGCGCCATTGAACAGGAACAGGGCGTGGCGCCAGAAATCCTGGCCTATGATGCGCCGGCTTTCGCGAAATGCCGCCGGAAACGCCATGCCCTTTTCCGCCATGAGGGGCGGTACAAGAGCGGAAACCGCCATGAGGTAAAGCCCGGGCACAACACACAGGCACAGGCCCATGGCGATCAGCGGTCCCAGAATCAACGAAGCGGCCACGCTGTGCGCGGCCACGCGGAATCCGGGAAATATGTCGCTGGCGCGCATTGCGCCGGTGCGCATCTGATTGAACGCGGCCTTGAATATGCCTGCCGCAAGCGGGGACAGCACAAGGGCCGCGCACAGGAATGTAAACAGCATTGATATATTTAAGATAAGTGAGAACTGTTGAACCGCTTCCACGGGCGCGCCGGCCATGAGCTTGGTGAAAGTATGGGCTGAGGCCGGGAAACCCTGTTGCGAGGAAAGCTGCAGAACCCGGCTCACGGATTCTATGTCATGCGGATCCATATTAATGGACACGAGCAGGACCATGCACAGGAGGCCCAACAGCGCCGTGAACAGCGCCACAGTGCAGAAAATGAGGCCGGCCAGAAGCCACGCGGACCATTCCTGCGTGAACAGGCGCAGGCACGCGTTGAACCATTTGCTGATCTTCACCATGGGATACACACCCGGAGCCGATCTCTCATGATAGGTACGATTATAGCACGGGCTGGGGTTATACGGTGCGGATGTTTGCGCCGACCGAGGCCATGAGGCCCGCGAAATCCGGGAACGTCACATCCGTGGCTTCCGCGGTTTCGATGGTTGTTACGCCGGATGCGGCCATGCCGGCCACGGCCAGGGACATGGCCACGCGGTGGTCATGGTGGCCGTGCACGCGTGTTCCGGCCAGGGGCGACTCGTGAATGATGAGCCCGTCTTCGAGCTGTTGCACGCGCGCGCCCATTTTGGCAAGCTCCACGGCCATGACGTCAATGCGGTCGGTTTCCTTGAATCGCGCCTGAGGGCAGTTGAGCAGCTTGGTTGTGCCCGAAGCGAAACACCCGGCCACGGCCATGGCGGGCAGCGCGTCGGGCGTGTAGTTCATATCGAACTCGCGGCCTTTGAGCCCCCGGCCCTTGATGCGGATGGCCATATCCCGCATCTCCACCTCGGCGCCCATCTCTTCGAGCATGTACACCACGCCGCTGTCGCCCTGGGTGTCCTTCATGTCCAGGCCTTCAAGCACAAGTTCGCCCCCGGTGATGGCCGCAGCCACGAGGAAAAATGTTGCCGATGAGAAATCCGCGGGCACCCGCGCGGAAAAGCCCGCGTGGGACTGGCCCCCGGGAATCACGAACTGCCGCAAGTCGTGATTTTCATATTTGATGCCCAGGCGGTCAAGCCAGTTGAGGGTCATGAACACATAGGGCGCTTCGTTCATTTCCAGGATATCTATGGTGGATGAATTCTCGGCAAAGGGACAGGCCATGAGCAGGCTGGTCACGAATTGGGATGTAATGGCGCGCAGGGTGGTGCGGCCGCCTTTGATCGGGCCGGTTACCGTGACCGGCGGGCAGCCTGTGGCCTGGGGCGTTGCGGGCGCGCCCAGGTCCGTGAGGCACTGGGCCAGCGCGCCCACGGGCCGCTTCTGGATCTGGTCGTCGCCCGTGAGGCGGGTGGTTCCGTGCGCCAGGGCCGCAGCCCCCATGGCGATGCGGATGGTGGTGCCGCTGTTGCTGACATCAATAATATTTTCAGGACACACCGGACGGCCCTTGATGCCTGATACGATCCAGTCGCCGTTGGTTTCCGTGACCGTGGCGCCCAGGGCGCGCACCGCGTCGGCCGCGGCCAGCGTGTCCCGGGACCGCAACGGCTTGCGAATCGTGCTGGTTCCGTTGCCGAGCAGGCCCAGGAACAATGCGCGGATGGTGTGCGATTTGGATGCGGGAATGGATACAGCGCCGTTTACAGCAGCGGGTTCAACAATGAATTCCATGGTTTCTTTTTCCTGATAACTTAATGAAATAGCGCGCGGCGGCAATCAGCTCTTCCGGCGCGCGAACGGCCCCTGTCCGGCGAACCATTCGATCGGGTTCACGCCGATAGTTGCCAGGTGTTTGGCGAGAATAGCCTGTTTCAACACTTGCGCGTCGCTGCCCAGCATCTCCACTGGGCCTGCCCAGCCCACGGCTTCGCGGTTTCCGATGGATACGAATTCCCCGCGCAGGGCCGGAGTGAACGGCCTCATGCGGCCGCGGCCCACAACCAGGGCCGCCACATTGTGCGCCGCGGTTTCGGCCTGCTGCACCGCATATTGCGCGGCCATGGGCAAAGGCTTGCTTTTGGCGCCGTATGGGAACAGGCACGCATCTCCGAGCACGAAGATATTCTTGTACTGCTCCATATTGAGCGTATCCTGCACCGCGATGCGCCGGCCCGGGCCGGGTTTGGCGCGCAACTGCTCCGCGGCCAGGGGTTCGGCCAGCATGCCGCCGGCCCAGATAAGCAGATCATACGGCAGGGGTTCTCTTTCCAGCACCACCAGCCGTTCCGGCTGCGCTTCGCGCACGCGCGTGTTGAGAAAGATGCGGATGCCGGCGCGCTCCATGCGGCGCTGTGCACGGCGGCGGATGGAGCGGGTGTAGCGCCCCCCGGGCAGGATGAGGCCCGCGCCCTCCACCAATGTAATGCGCGGGCGCGCGGACTCGGGCAGAACTTCCTGTACAAAACGGTCCATGAGGTACGCCGCCACTTCCACGCCCTCGGCGCCTGCGCCCACCACCACGATGTTGCTGCCCTGCCCCGCGCGCGCCCGGCGCGCCAGTTCGCGCACGCGGTTGCGCACGCGCAATGCCGGATCCAGTTCGGTCACGGTTTGCGCGTTGGCCTCCATGCCCGGGATGTTGTAGTAATTCACAACCCCGCCGGGCGCGGCCACGAGCGCATCGAACGGCACATGCTCCCCGCCCGCTTCCAGGAATCCGTCCGCGGCATGCACGGCCGTGACTTCCGCGCACAGGGTGTCCACCCCGCGTCGTTTCACCAGCAGGTTCAGAGGCAGGGCCGCGCGCGATGGGGCCAGCAGGCCCGCGGCCACGGCATGCAGCTCGGTCTTGAGCAAATGGTACGGATGCCGGTCCACGAGCAGAATCTCCGCGTGCTTGCGCACGGCCGGCAAGCGGTCCAGGGCCAGGGCCGCGCACAGGCCCGCGTATCCCGCGCCCAGTATCACAATGCGTTTACGGCTCAATATGTGACATCCTTTCCGGCGGCACGCTTCCGGTCTTTTCCCGGATGCGTGATGTTTCATGGAGGCTTGTCTGATATTATATGAAATGAGATGCGGGAACGCTCTCATCAACAGGGAAAAAAATATTTGCGGAGGCGGTCTATGGCCAAGCCGGGAAGAAGCTCTATATTGCTAATCGGGCTCGCGGCCCTGCTTGCCCTGCTGTGCGGGGGCTGCATGCTCGCGGCCCTGAACACAGAACGCGGCTCGGGCCATGTCATTGAAAAAAAGTTTCAGGTCGGCGATTTCCACGCCATTGATCTCAGCGGCGTGGGGGTGCTGCGCATCACCCAGGGCGCGCCCGCGGCCCTGCGCATTGAAGCCGAGGATAATGTCATGCCCCGCCTGCGCGCAAAAGTGGAAAACAGCAAACTCTCCCTCTATTTTGTGGACGACATGAAACGCAAAAATATCCTCCCCACAAAAGAGATTGTGTATCATGTCACGGTCCCGCAACTCGACGCCGTGAAAGTATCCGGAGCCGGCAAAGTGTTTTGCGAAGAGTTAAAAGGCAAAACCCTTACCCTGGACCTCAGCGGCGCATCCCGCGTGGACATGGCCCTGCACGTGGACGCCCTGAACCTGGTGATCTCCGGCGCGGGCAGCAGCTCATTCCGCGGCCGCGCCGACTCCCAGCGCGTGAATATTTCGGGCACCGGCAAGTTCCTGGCAAAAGACCTGGCCGGGCAAACCGCGGATATCACCATCAGCGGCGCGGGCAGCGGCGAAGTGAATGTATCCGAAAAACTGGACGTGGAAATCTCCGGCGCCGGATCTGTGCGATACAAGGGCGACCCGCACGTCACGCCCGAAATCAGCGGCGCCGGTAAAGTTTCACGCCTGGATGAGTGACATTATGAGAAGCAGGGGTGCGGCGCTTGTCAGATTTTTCCGCAACGCCCGGCATTTTACTCTATCACACTGGTTTCTCAAAGGAGACCCCCACGCAATGAAAAGAATGTTCCTGGCCGCCGTAGCCATCCTGTTCCTGGCCGCCGCAACATCATGCCATAAAAAACCCGCGGCGCCGGCAACGCCCAAACCCGCGGCGCACAGTAAAGCGCCGGAGCAAAAAAAACCCGGCGCACCGGAAAAGCCCGCGGCCCCGGGCAGCGCGAAAATCACGCCTTATGAAGACGTGAACTCATCCGCCGACAAAGTCATTGAGAAATATTATCCGCGCGTGAGCGGCCTGGGCGACCCGGCCGTTGAAACGGCCATTAACACAGCCATCGAACAGGCCGCGGGCATGAACGCCAAAACCCGCATGCTCATGGAAGACAAGGAATACAATCCCCAGTTCACATCCCAAGCTAAAGTCACATACAACCGCAACGGCATCCTCAGCCTGTCCGTGTTCCAGACGTTCACGGCCGAAGGCATGCCCAACGAATCCTACATCCAGACATCGCGCACATTCCGCCTCGAAGACGGCGCGCAACTTGCCCTCGCCGACCTGTTCGCCCCGCACACGGACTGGGCCGCGCGTATCGACAGCGCCATGCGCAACCGCGTGGCCGCGGACAACATCCACCTGCTGCGCGAATACGAAGGCATTGCCGCGCCAGGCGACAAATCCGGCTTCTACCTCACTGATGACGGTATCGCTCTCTATTACCAGATCTACGACTATACATCCTACATGGACGGATTCCTGGAGGTCACAATTCCATGGAGCGCCGTGCAGGACATCCTGGCCGCGCCCCTGCAGCAGGCATCGTGAAAATGGGTCGGAACGAGCCCCGGCCACTCTGTCTATTACGAAGCCGCCACAGCCGAAATCCGCATCCCCAGCGCCGGCAAACCCATAGAACGCGCCGTGGCCGCCGCCGTCAAGCGCGACGTGGATGCCCAAAAGAAATACTGCGAAAACAACTCGGCGCCCCCATCCAAATCGTATCCAGGAAATGCAATGAGCTGCTCCGGGGCAGGCTGCGAGGAATTCTGTTCGAATAAATGTACAATCCCCAAACTGCGTCACCCCAGCGCAGGCCGGGGTCCTCGGCAGGCGCTGAAACCACTGTGAAAGCGTAAATATCCGGATATTGCTTATAAAAATCTTACGGAAGATTGTGCGTCACCATTATGTTGCAAATCCCTTTTCCCAGCGATCATTTTGGACAGGCAAATGGATTATAAGCAAACCTGGTTTTGAGATCCGATCACACATCTCAAAAACACTTGTTTATATTATTAATCAATGCTGCACTCAAAGAGAGGGCCGGAATGTGCCTTATTCACAAACACCGCCACCATCGGCTGTGCCGCGGCAATGGATTGAAATTATTGTCGCCAGGCAACATATGGCCTGTTGGCCCGGCGGCGCCCCGTCCCCAAATATTTATAAAAAATGCTATGCTATTGGAAGTATTCTATTGGCGGCTGTGCGGAAACCCGTCTCAACCAGCCGGATGCTGCCAAAGGAGCGTGTATGCCGGGAACCACGGATAACAGGCCGCGGGTGGTGTGGATCAACGTAGCCGGACTAAGCGGCCCTGTGTTCTATGAACTGCTGGACAACGGGGACCTGCCCAACTTCGGCCAGGCGTTCCGCAACAGCGCGCGCGTGGAACGCTGCGCAAGCGTGTTTCCTTCAGCCACCCTGCCCTGCCAGGCCAGCCTGGCCACGGGCTGCCACCCGGGCCGCCACGGCATCCTTGGCAACTTGTGGTTCGACAGGTTCGGCAAACAGCCAAAATACCGCAACTACGCACAAAACAATTCCGCGCTGGACATCATGGGCCTCAAATTGTTCGGCGCACCCACCGCTCACCTGCCCCCGCGCGCGGGCCCGGCCCTGGCCAACAGCGACCTCAGCGGCAGCGCGCGCACTCTCTATGAAGAATTGAACCTGCGCAAAGTGCGCACCGGCATCGTCTTCAACCACATCAGCCGCGGCGCGCGCGACTGGCTGCGCCCAAACCGTCTGGATATCGCTCAATTCTCCATGTGCCAAAAGGGCCGGCTCGAATTCAGCCACTTTGAACGCAGCACCGTGCGGCGCGCCATTCACTACCTCGAAGACTGCCGCCGCCTGCCTCGCGTGTTCATGGTGTTCTTCGCAGGACTCGACGGCCACACCCACCGGCACGGCGTGCGCGCACAGCATGGATACGTGCGCACTGTCCTGGACCCGCTCTTTGGCCGGCTGATCGAGGCCTTGCGTGAATATGACCCGCCCCATACAGATATTCTTCACGACTACACGTTCGTACTCACAAGCGGCCATGGAAATGCTCAGGCTATATCCGATAAACACCACGCCGTGGCCAGCACTGATATCGCCGCCATACTGCGCGAACATGGGCGCCTCCCCTTTTTCTTTGAAACCCAGGAACGCCTCAAATCCGTTGACTGTATCTTGCTCAATCACGGAGGCAGCATGCACATCGCCGTTAAAAACGGTGAAACACATAACTGGTACGACCCGCCCAACCTGCGTAATGACTTGTTCGCCCTGGGTGTCGCACTGTTCGACGCTTCCAGGAAGCCCAGAGGCCTTATTCATCCTGATTGGCTCGATCTAATCCTCATCAAGGATAATGAAAATAAACGGTACCTCGTTCTCAAAGATCATAAAGTATATGAAGCAGAAAAATTCTTTTTAAATAAGCAATACCGCAACTCTTATCCCGATGCGCCATCGAGGTTGTGCGGCCACTTTGCCCAGCGAAGTGCGGACATCATCCTTTTGTCCAATTATGACCAGGGTTTCCACTTCACTGTCAAGAATCCGCGAGCCAGCATTCACGGGGGGCTTGCTGCACATGATTCGCTTGCTGCCATGCTGTTCTCCGGCAATCGCATTAATCCTCAGATTATTCCAGAAGCATCAATCACCCAGCTTGCGCCAACTATCGCCAGCCTGTTTGACACTAACATCACCTCCGCCCAGGGCGAACCTCTGCCCATAGTATCCAAGTCATCTCTCATGCAATTATTCTCAGAAGACCTATACAATCGGCCTAATAACGGGTCAGATGTAAGGATAGGCCCGCAAGGCGAACCCCAGCCGCCCCACGCGGCAGATGAATAATCCATACAATTTATTCAGTACATTTTATCGTGAAATTAACCAAACAACCATTGTGTAATTTTTTCTCAAACCTATTTGCGTGTATATGTACATATACTCATAAAAATCAATGCTTCTTAATTCATCAAGGGATTGACATCTTTTGTGTCATGAATGAAAAAACCAAAGCGTGTCGCTTATCCTGGTTTCCCTGGCTAAAATAGTTTTTTCATTATGCCGAAATTGTACACTAACCTGAATAGGCCATCTTGCATAAAGTCCAGTATGGTGCGATCAGGATGGACAGAGCAAAATAGTATTCCATAGACAAGGACGTTCATGAGATAAATAAATATTAATGAGAAAAACACACCTGTCCTACGGATGTCTGATTGTCCAATTCTGATTGACCACATGGTGAGCAGAAGATGGAAAGCCAGTGAAAAACCCATTAAAAAAAGGAATATTTCGCTGTAGGGTGATTTTGACACATGGTATAGCAACACAAAAACAATTGCATACAAAGGAAAAAAGTACGGCGCCAGGAGTATGAGAAAATTCTCCTTGGTATACGTTACAAAGCCTCCGGCACGTTGTGAGGCATAAAATTCTTCAATTTTTCCGCCGAAAAGCATGGCCCATAAAGCATGCGTTAACTCATGTCCAAATATATGGAAAATGATATATTTCCGGAAAAGAAAGTGAAGAGGAAAATACGCGGCAAATCCAACCACCAAATAAATACCAGAACCTGTTATGAATCCGGCTGACCCTGCAACAAGATCAATTAACGCTTGAGAATAACCAATCGAAATAAACAATAATATCAGTGCCGGAACAACTAACAATAATCGTTTAAGCAAGAATCATTCTCCTGATGCCAAGTCCTTTGTGTTTGCTCTCTCCAGGGCATAAAGCAGAATAAACTTAACACTATTGGCATGTGTTAAATTTACACACATGGTATCAATATCATCTTAATTCATTTCACTAATTCTCATTGTGTTAAGTCCTGCTGAATAATGCAGCGACTGTGTGATATAATCATAATGCTTCTCTTTCTATTTGATTCAATATCTCATTACAAACAAATGTAGAACGCTGTATTCAGATGATCGCTCATGCGCCCTGAAAATTTGCATGTGCCGATACAAGTACCATTTAGCTTCTTGTGGCAATGCGCCAAGCCATTTGAAAATAAATCGCAATTTACTAAATATCGGATTCTGTTCTGTGTGGACATGATATTTTTTGGGTGTCAATGAGAGGGTTGTCAGATGGCTTTACAACAAGATATCACATGGTATTCAACTACAGGTCAAGGCCTGGCTTGCCACCAATTGTCCTGTTCAGTAATTAAACACCAAGCGACAGTGTCTCTGTTTCCTCATCTGAGAAAATCGATCGTAATCCTAGAAGGATGATAAGCTTATCTTTAACCTCGACAACACCCTTGATGAACTGTTTGCCGATGGTTGCCTGAGAGATTGGAGGCATGTGTCCAATCTCGTTATCAAAGATTTGAAAGACCTCGAACACACGATCCACGATGAGGCCCACGGTGAACTGTTCCAGCTCCACGAGCACTATCCTGGTTTCCTTGGTTGGTTCAGCAGCCTGAAGGCCAAAGCGTTCGCGCAGATCTACGATGGGAATAATCTCTCCCCTCAAATTGATCACGCCTTCTATGAACGTTGGATATTTCGGAATTGCGGTAATCTCAGAAAGCCTTTCTACGCCTTTAATTTTCATTACATCTATGGCAAATATCTCTTTGCCGAGGGCAAAGCTCACATACTGATTAACTGCTCTTGTGCTGGCTTGTTTTCCCATCTAAGTTCTTAATGCTCCTTGATCTTCTTTAACGTACGAAACGCACACAATTAACTCATGGATAGCCGTAATTAACGTAATAAGCCTTTAAAAAAGGGATTTTTTGTGGAAATAGCGACCATCAGTTCACGCACAGTCCCGTGGGCATGGATATGAGGCTTTTGCCATATGTCGATTTGAGGAGAACGAAGTCTGTGATGTCAACGACGGTGTCTCCATTAATATCAATGTTCTGGTTATATCCAGTTTGTCCACTACTCAACCCGTAAGAGGCTTTCATAATGAGGAAATCCGTGATGTCCACTACTCCGTTACAATTGGCGTCTCCTGCGGTTGGCCCTGCTCCCAGGATGGGCACTTTGACTGTTTGGAAGCCTGTGCCGAGGGTGACACCGGTTTTTACCAGCAAATACCCGTGTCCATTTTCTATGAACTCATCGTCATAGGGATACATGGACGTTTGGGGAATGACCAGTCTAAGCTTAAACGTGTCCCCTGGCTGGGCATTTTCGTATACGACTTTAAAATTGCCCGTGCCATCTGAATTTCCTGATGCCACCACTGTGTTTAAGGAATTGAGAAGTTGGACAGTCATTCCAGTCACAGGTGTCTTGGGGTACCCATCGATGGTGGGGCCTCCGGACATGTTGTATGCCTGAATTATGCCCTGGACACCGCCATTGCCGTACAGGGCCGAGGCCTGGGAAGAGGATGCGCTCTGCAGGCCTCCGGTATCCACTGCGGTTAAGTAGTAATAATATGTGATGCCGTTGGTGAGGCCTGAATCGCTGTATGTGAGAATGGTGACTGTGGCGGCGTCAATGCGGTTGAAGCCCGAGGCGCTGTCTGTGCTGCGGTATATGTGGTATCCGGCCAGATCCTGGAGGGGTGAGCCGTCGGAATTGGTGGTTGATGCGGACCAGCTCAGGGATGCGCCGGAATCCAATGCTGTGGCGGACAGGCCGGTTGGGGCTGCGGGTGGCAGGCTTCCAGAGTCATTGGGTGTTACGGCGGATTCTGCGGAATTGGCGCTTTCATTGGACGGGGTTGCGGTGTCCAGAGCCGTGACCACGTAATAATAAATTGTTCCGTTTGTGACGGTGCTGTCGACGTATGCGGTTTGCGTGATGATCGTGGGATTGATGAGAGTGAAGTTGCCACCTGAGGTGGTGCTTCGATAGACGTTATAACCCTGCAAGTCATTAATGGTGCTCTGGTCGGTGTTTACGAGCGGTTTGGTCCATGTGAGGAATACAGTTTGGTCGCCGGGTGCGGCCAGAACATTGTCCGGGGGCATGGGTGTGGCGTTGTCGGCGTTTCTGGGCGTGGCGGATATTTCCGCCGACAAGGGGCTTTCATTGCGGGCTTCGTCCTGGGCGGTCACGATGTAGTAATAGGTGGTTCCGCTTGTGACGGAGGTATTATCCACGTATTGGGTGGCTGTGGCGGGAATTAAGTCGCCGTTGCTGTCGTTGGAATCTATGAAGCCGTCGCCGTCGTTGTCCACTCCGTCCTGCTGGTTCTGGGGTGTGGAGGGCGGCTGGCCCGAGAGTTGAGACCGGTAAACGTTAAAGCCGGTGAGGTCGTCCAGGGGTGTTGCATCGATGTTGGTTGTGGGCGGCGCCCAGGTCACGGTTACATATTCGTCGCCCACGGCACCGGAGACATCGCCCGGGCTTGCGTTCACAGCCGTGACGGTTTGGGGAGCAAGCGTGTCGAATGGGCGCACTTCGCGTTCCGCGGTGTTGGTGTCCTGGTTGGGAACGGCCGCACTGTCTTTGGCGCGCACCACATAGTAATAGCGGGCGCCGTCGATGAGGCCCTGGACCGTGTATGTGGTATTCTGGGTGGTGTACGAGGGTGAAGAAAAATTTTGCAGCCCCGTGTAGTTGGCCTGGTAAATATTGTAGGTAACAGGCGGAGAATTGTCGGTGGCCGTGCTCCATGACAGTGTTACGGAGTTGCCGCGTGTGGTATTTACGGCAGTGGACAGGCCCGCGAATACGGGTACGGCGGCATCGGACGGCGCCGCGGACCGTTCCACAACATTGGATTCTTCGTTGCCGTTTATGCTTGCGTCCGCTGCGCGCACCACGAAGTAATAGGCTGTTCCATCGTTAAGTCCGGTCACGCTGTAACTTGTATTCTGGGTGGTGTATGTGGGCGTGGCGAATGATTGCCCGCCCGATGTGGAGGCCTGATAGATGTTGTAGGTGATGGGCGGGGAATTATCTGTTGCCGAAGCCCAGGCCAGGGATATTATGCCGCCCTGGGCGGTGTCGGATGCGGTTGCAATGCCCGCGAACACGGGCTGCACCACATCGGTGGGTGTTGCGATAAGGGGTGTTGCGTGTGTGGTTATGTTCCCAAAACTGTCTTGGGCGCGCACCACAAAATAATAGGGCACATCGTTGGTGAGCCCTATTATGGTTTTACTTGTGGCTGTTGTGGTTGTGGACACGGCGGTAAAGCCCGGGGTTGCGTTTTGAGCATAATAAATATTGTAAGTGATGGGGGTGCTGGGGTCTGAGGCTGCGGCCCAGGAAAGCAGCACTTGTCCGCCCTGTGTGTTGTTTGTTGCTGCAACCAGTCCGCCGAAAGTGGGGGCTATGGCATCCGACGGCACGAATGTAATGCGGGCTATGTTGGTGTCGGTATTGCTTGAGGGGGATGCGTCCACGGCGCGCACGCCTACATAGTACATGGTTCCGTTGGTGAGCCCGGTGAGGGCGGTGCCTGTGGCTGTTCCCGGGGCTGTGGTTTTGGGCGCCAAATCCCAGAATCCGGTTGGGTTATTGGCGTAATAAATATCGTAGCGGCTGATGCCGCTGCTGTCCGTGGCCGCGGTCCAGGTGATATAGCCCGATCCGCTGGTCATGGCATCCACCGCAGTCTTGATGCCGCTGAAGGTGGGAGACGCGTGGTCGCTTGGGGAGGCCATGACTTCCACGGCGTTTGTGGCCATGTTTATGGATGGCGTTGCACTGTCGGACACGCCAACGTTGAAAGCATAGGTGACGCCGTTGGTGAGCCCGGTTACCTGATATGGCCTGTATTGTGTGGTGGCAACGGGCGCGCCCCAGTCGTATGCGGCTGGGGGAATGCGCTGATAAATGGTATAAACCATGGGCATGCTGGGATCGCTGGCAGGGCTCCAGTTCAGTTCCACCACCCCGCCCAGTTCCTTGTCCACAGCCGTGCTCACTCCTGCGAATGTGGGCGCGGTCTGGTCTGTGGGTGTTGCGGACATCTCGATGGTGTTGGTATCGATGATGCCGCCGGCGTCCCGGGCGCGCACCACTATATAATATGGTACATTATTAGATAATGAAGATACGGACACACTTGTTGAGACAGTTATTATCGAGGGGCTGCTGAAATTCTGCGCGCCCGAAGTGGTTGCTTTGTAAACCTCGTAGGTAATGGGCATGGCCGGGTCCGCGGCCGCTGCCCAGGAAGCGGTTAGCGCCCCGGAAGTCGTGGCGTCCACGAGCCCGGTCAGGCCGCCAAACACGGGTGGGGCGCCGTCATTGGATTTGGCGCTCAATTGCACAGTGTTGTTTTCTTCAAGACCCGATGGGTCCTCGGCCCGCACCACGAAATAATACATCTGCCCATCAGTGAGTCCCGAAACCGTGTACGATGTGGTGGCGGAAACCTGGTATGTCCATGACGAATAATTCTGTGCTCCAGTGGATGTTGCAGCATATATGTTATAGCGGATGGGCGATGAGACATCTGTGGCAGCAGTCCAGCCCAGAAGCACTTCACCCGTATTGTATGTGGCGGTTGCGGATGTGAGCCCGCCAAAAACCGGGGCGGCTCCGTCTGTTGGCGTAACTGCACATTGGGATAAATTGGCATCTTCATTGGCCGGCACCATGCTGTCCTCGGCCCGCACCACGTAATAATATGGTGTTCCATTTGTCAAACCCGAAAGAACAACCGCTGTGGTGGCTGTGAACTGATAGTCCCAACTTGCAAAATTCTGGGTTCCCGAAGCCAGGGCCTGGTACACGTTATAGTACAAAGGCGTACTGTTGTCCGTGGCCGCGGACCAGAAAAGTTTCACGCGGCCGTCTTCGCCCCGGTCCGTGCACAAATACAGCCCCGAAAATGTTGGGGGCATCACATCACTGGGTGTGGCGGACATACCCACGGTATTTGAATCGTAATTACCGTTGCTGTCTCGCGCACGGACTCCAAAGGTATACTGAGTGCCGTTTGTGAGTCCGGTGACATCATATGTGGTATTTGTTGTGCTGTAAGCAGCGGTGCTGAAAGTAACGGTGGCGCCAGCCTCCACATAAATTACATAGGTAACGGACCCGGACTCATCCGAGCCTGGAATCCATGAAAGGCTTACCGTGCGGCCGCTGCTTGCGTCCACAGCAGCGACAATGCCGCCAAAAACAGGGGGTGTTATATCCGTGGGCGTAGTGGCCAGCAGGGTTGTATTCGTGCTTTCAAGGCCTGCGGCGTCTCGGGCGCGCACCTGGAAATAGCGCAAAACATTGTTGGGGAGCCCCGAGAGGGTCAGGGTTGTTGTGCCCACCACGCTCGTAGCCAGAGACAGGGACACAGGGGACACGCCTTGATAGATTCTGTAGGTAATGGGAAGAGAATCATCCACGGCGGCCGTCCACTCCAGGTTCACTTGTCCGCCGATTCCCGTGTTCGTGGCCCCGGAAATAAGCCCGCCCGTGGGCGCGGCGCCGTCCGTAAGCATAATTGTGCGCTGAATAGTATTCCCATCCATGTTGCCAAGAGCCGACGAATCGCTGGCGCGCACCACAATATAGTAATTTGTGGCGTATTGCAGGCCGCTCCCGCTGAATGTGGATGTACCGAAAGCACTTGTGGAAAACACCGGAGAACTGAAATTTTGCCCGCCCGTTGTGTTTGCCAGGTACACATGGTAAAAAACCGGCAGCGAATGATCCGTGGCCGGGCTCCAGTTCAGGTTCATGGTCGGGCCAAGCCCGGACATGGGTTCCTGCGCATCCTGGGCAGCGAGCAATCCGCCAAAAATTGGTGGATAACTATCTGTTTCCATAAGAACTTCCAACACATTGCTGTCTTTTGCCGCAGCAAAAATCATCCAAGGATCCGCAGTCAAATTCTGGCCGGCCGCAATGCCCTGGGGGCTGTTCCCCACGAGCAGAGGCGAACCTGCAACCTCTGGCATGCCGCTCGACGTCTTGAAAACACGCACTTGATTCGCAGACGGCACCGTCACATAAATCAGATCAATGCCCTCAACCACGGCCACATCTTCTGGCCCCGAGGTCACCGAAATCTGGCCCACCACCGTATTCGTTAGAGCATCAATGGCATACACCCGGTTGGCTCCCGCACATGCCACATATATCCTGTTGTTTGCCTCATCCACGGTTATGCCGCGGGGCCCCGACCCCACCAGAATGGATCCAATAACAGTATCCGTGTCGGGATTAATGATGCTGACCGTGTTGGATCCGCTGTTGGTCACGTACACTCTGTTTGTAACAGTGTTTATCCCAATTCCATAGGGCGTACTTAGACCGCTGCCAAACGGTGCGCTGACCGCATGCGTGTCGCCGTTGATCACAGATATCGTATTATTTCCGCTGTTGGCCACATACACCTTGTGCGAGGGACTGCTGTAGGGGAGCACACCGATGCCCATGGGGCTGGCGCCCACGCCGATGGGATAACCAGCACCTGTGAGTTCCGTGTCCGCGCCGCCGCTGGCATCAATCACTGATACCGTGAAATGGGTCTTGTTGGTAATGTAAACCATGGGAGAAACAGGGTCATTGAACACAGCCACGCCATAAGGGCTGGCCGCGCCGCTGTTGAGCCTAATGGAACTGGTGGCCGGAACACCCATAACAATAATATTTACTGTGCTCGTTCCGAAATTTGTGGAATAAATCCGCTGCACCGCAGGGGCATCAAGCACAGCCACATCCTGGGGGCTGCTTCCAGATCCCATGTCAATGCTTAAGTTTATCGAGGGTGCAGCCTGTGCGGACGAACCGCACAACAAACATAAAAAAACAAAAGCCGCCACAAATGCGGCCCGTTTTTCTCGTTTTCGTGGCATCACAAATTGTCCCTTACGCTATAATCTCCCGGAGCATTCCTTTTAATTCTCTGTTCGTCCTTGTAATCAATTATAACATACAGCCATATGTCATGTCTATAAATACAAATGGTATCCTTCAAATATTATGCATACCCACGTATGCCTGAAGACAAACAAAAACAGCAACAAATTTTTGCAATCACGGGAAAGCCCGGGTAGCCGCGGTATTCCCTGATTGGACAGATTCATATCCTCCTCGACCCCCGCTCCGGGATGGACTAAATAATCGACACGTGCCCGCCTGCCGATTCACATTGACTATGGGGCTGGGCTACTTAACATTGTTAGTGGTATTCGGCGCGAGCCTCCGGCTCGGTTCCATGCACCGGCCCTGCCGTGTATTCTCCGGAAATAACCCATTTGCCGCCGAGCGCACTGAGCTACAAAGAACGCTTTAATATTGCGTCCCTTTGCTTTCAGAACACGACCACAACCCGGTATGTCTTGATACTGCAGTCCGCTTTGCAACCCCCTATCGCACAGCACAAGGACAGGCCTTGCCCCACACGCATCTCAACCCTGACCATACGCAAAATTGTGAAATCCCGCCACAATTCAATTTTCAATGAAATATCAAACGTGCTCAGACACGGTCATGAAGTGATAGATATCGCAATATGATTGCGTTATAAACACGTAAACGATGCCGTACTATGTGCAATACCACATGCAGACCGATTAAATTTGCCATTTTGATGTCTACTTTGCCAATTCAATGCAAATTATGTCCCATTTTGTATAGTCCATTGCCTGTGACTACAAGTGTTTAATGAAATGAACAGATAAACAATCACGTCCTGTTTAAAAATATTTCAGTTCTCATATTAGCAATCATAAGTCCACTTGAATTTTTGTGCTGAAAAGACATGGCTACATTTTTACACTTGATTGATTTCCAAAGAGTAAAACCCTTTGCGATAAAGATCAGTGCCCAAAAAGGCAATTGGCAATAGACATTGCATCAATCTGCACACATATAGCTGCTTGGGTTGTCACTCGTAAACTATTTCCAATATATACCGCTGATTTGCTAATTCACAATGATATATTATGATAAAACAATTAACGCACATTATAAGATATCTTTAATTGTACAGGAATATTTCTATTATTCACATTATTTTAAAGGACATTTCCCACTATGTGTTGTTATCAAAAATCTCCTGAATGATTTCTCAATAATCATCAATCTATTTTATCTGTTTTTGATTTCAATAACTTAAAATCCCGGTTCGTTCAGCATATGTACTCGACGCACGGTTATCACGGTTTCGCCTCCTATTCAGGACGCGGGATATTGCTTGCAGTTGCCAGGCAAGTCCGCACTTGCTCGGCATTCCCCGCCGATTTCGACAGATTAAAATAAACGCTATGCTATCATGTGACGCACTGTGTGACGGCTCACAGCATGATTGTCTTTTGTCCGTTTGATAGATTAATCTTCATAAGTGCCCAAAATGGGATATATGAGGGATATCCTGATGTACGATGATAGAATTTCTCATGGACACTCTAAAATCTCACGGCATATGCCATTTATACTGTCCAATTATCATCATATTGGGAAATAATGACTCATTTCTGCAACATTATTCCCGCATAACGCAACATACTAAGAAAATGATATGCACCAGCCTTGAATCTATTGAAGGTTACAGATTTAGTTAGTCATTCAATTTAGCAGCTAACCTTGCGCGATAGGCATATTCCATGATTACAAGGCGCCGTGAATTGTGTGGCTCGGCTGTGCATGATAATTCCATTTTGATTCTGCTTCACACTGACAAGCGTACGGTCCGCATCTCCGATTGAGAAATGAAATGAAATCTGCGTTGGAATCGCAAGATAGCTGTTTTATTGCTTTTTATATCGTCTTTTTTGATTTTTTTTACACAATGCAATAAACGTTGATATAGGCGATCCGCCCTGTTCAGGAAAATCACTGGCCAAACAACACGTTTTATTCCAATACATATATGCCCAGGAGCTTATTTGGCTAATGGCGGGATGTGCCAATCGGGCGCATTGCCCTTTTGTTGTTTATACATATTCGGCGCGTCCATGGCCCTGGACCTTAGCCTCTGCATGCAGGCTTGGAGCTGCCGGCGCGACAGGCGCTGTTATGAACCGCATTTGCGCAAGCATGGGTGCTCGCTTTTGTATTTTTGCCTGGGATCATCGTTAAATACCAATCAGGAAGAAGAGCCGGGGCATGAACAGCGTTGAATTGTTGTCTGGGACAGATCTGCATCTCCCTTTTTCCATGTGTGACTATATGCCCGGATCGTGTTTGATTGTGCATTTTCCAAAACATCTCCAAAAGAGGAGTCCGGGAATCGGGCCGATAAACCGGATCCTTGCACATGTTATGTGCATTGGCTTCTGGCGCCTGTATAATCTATGGCTTTGCAATGCGAAAACACGAATCCTGAATATCAAGGCAAGGCAAAGGGCCTGAAAATGCGTATAAAGGGCTGGGAGGCATAAAATCGGGGTTTTAATACGTTAAAAAATTCGGGAGAAGGGAAATGGGTGCAAAATTCACGGGAAACACGGCGCCGGGGAATGGCGATTAGAACAGCATGAGCCCTTCAAGGTCACTCTGGCTGTGTTCATCTTTCATCCAATGGCAGAGTTTGTGAATGATCTGGCTGAGTTCCGTGCTGGAATCGTAGTCCACGCTGAACACGACTTCCCGGTGTTTGCATTCGCGGGGGCTTTTGACTCGTATTCGGGAGCGCAGTTGGGGATCATCTGAAAACACGGAGTCCAGGAGTTCGTCGCCGCGTTCCATGTATTTTTTATCGAAATTCTGTGCATTTTGAATGTTGTGCATGGAAACCGCCTACCCTTGTATGGGATTGGTCAGCGCCGCCCGGCCGTCTGCACCATGGGAGAAAACCCATCTGCAAAAAACTGGCGCGCAGAAGCGCCATCCACTTCGCCATCTTTACCCATGATATAGAGTTCGTCGCGGCCCCGCAATCGGCGCACGAACACGATTTGTTCGCCGTCGGGTGAAAATGCTGGGTACATTTCAATGTCAAAATTGTCCGTAAGTCTTATGGCTGGCTCTTCGGGGCCCATGGGATTGGCCACAAACAGTTCGGGGGCGCGCCCGCGCACATAGGCTGAAAAAATGAGCCCCTTGCCATCGGGCCGCCATGTGGGCAGGAAGTCTTCGTGAAGGTTATCGGTTACGCGGCGCACCTGTTTGCCCGCGGAACTGATGGTGTAAATTTCAGTATTAAATGCTTCGTAGCGGCCGATGAACGCAAGACGGTTGCCTCGTGGCGCCCACACCGGCATGGTGTCATCCACCATGTTGCCGCGAATCAGGGGCGCAGTCACATTCTTGGTGCGCCCGGTTTTGAGATCCATTGTATAAATATCGCCCCGGCTCGAAAACGCCATGGTGCGGCCATTGGCCGAGTAATTGGGATAGCAGGAGTCGGCTTTGGTGAACTCCTGCTTTTCCTCTTCTTTCATTTTGGTGCCCGTCACAAACAGGCGGGGATTGGCGCCGTTGGCATCCATAAACCACACCTGGGGATACCCGTCCCTGTACGAGCAATAGGCAATGGTAGCGCCGTCAGGACTCCATACCGGGAACCGGTCATCCCATCTCCGGCCTTCGGTTTTCTTGGACTCAGCGGTCACGCATTCCAGGTTCTGTCCGTCCGAATCAACAGTGCAGATATCCATAGATCCGTTGCGGTTGGACATGAACGCCAGGGCCTTGCCGTCCGGCCGCCACACGGGCATGCGGTCCATGGCCGGGCTGTTGGACACGTTCACAGGGTTGGTGCTGTCCGCGTTTACCACGAACACTTCCGTGTTGCCCTTGGCATCGTACACGAACGCGATTTTGTCCCCGACCGGACTCCATGCGGGCATGATAAATGCGCCCTCTCCCTGGTGCTTGTCAGGTGCTTTTCCATGGTCCTGAGCCGCCGCCGCATTCAAAGCTGCAGTGCTTGGCAGAGCAGGCAGAGGACCGGGGCCAGATGTCTGGGCGCGCACAGCACAGCAAGCCATAAGCATGCACAAAACCGCGCATAACGCCGTGCGCGGAATTCTTATAACAGGTTTTAAAATTATGAAAAATGCCAACAAATGAGCCCCATCCATTTTTGCGGCCCCAGGCGCCCTGTCCCGAAACGCCCGCATACTTTAAAAAGAGCCAAGGTGCTATGCATTTCTATCATACCTGAACAGAAGAAAAAGTCAAGTTATCATGGGACTTTTACCCGGTGTTTCTGTAGGGAAACACCGTTTCTGTGTAGAAACACCACCCTCGCAACAGCCCCCGCGTTTCCACAGAAAAACACTGTTTCTCGACAAAAACATTTGTTTCCGCAGAAAAACGGGATGTTCCTCCATGGGATCGCTGTGTTTCCATACAAAAGCGGGATCGTTTCTGTGCAGGATCTGAAGTATATAAAGAACTAAATACAAGAAGAATATAAATGAAGTATTCCATATTTTTTATGATTGATAAAAGAGGAGTTTGGCGAAACCCATTTGCCGGAACTGGAAAATCAGCCGATTTTAAGCCAGTATCCATCCAGGACATTCAGCAGAAATTACATTTTATTAAGAAGATCCTTCATGCGCTCCAGGTTGCGCATATTTACCAGATGCCGATCAGAATTGTCTGCCTGGGCCACTTCCCCTGCAGGGCTTTTCTTATCCTTGACCGGTTTCTTTTGCACCGTGGGTTTGATGGGGATTTCTATGCGTACATTTTCGTCAATGGGCAGGGGCAGCACCTGGTACACAATGCAGTTGCGGAACTCATCCTTTTCCGTGGCGATGAGAAGGCGCTGCTCCAGGGTTTCGCGTGCGCGCTGCAGCGTGGCGTGTCCAATCTTCAGCACCTTGCAGATATTGCGCACCGAATACCACGAAACCCCCTCATGGTTGCCCGTGGTCACAAGAAAGAAATACAAAAGCAATTCCTCGCGCGACAAATCCTCCCAGAAATGACGGAACCTCTGGTCAATCCAGGAAAAGCCTCTGTCGGGCTGGCGAATCTTTTCTGGTCTCGGCGTTTTAGGTGCAGCCAACTTCCAACTCCCGGGCTTATCCGGCGTGGGCGCTATGTCACTCGGGCGGCGACTGGTCCGGCTTGAGCCGCTCCAACTCCTCGATCAATTGGCGGCGCTTTTCTCGCGCATCTATTAAAGCTATCTTCTGTCTATCGAGAATCGTGTCCTTCTGCGCTAACTCATCGCGAAGAGCCTCGTTCTCCTTCTCCAGAACATCCAGCCTGTCCCTCATATCCTGCAACTCGGCGAACAACTCGGGCTCCGGCCCCACAGGCGCCGGCACTGAGGCCAGCTCTGTTCTCAGCGCCGCCACATCTTCCTGAAGGCGGCTTAGCGCAGCTACAGTTGCGCTGTCGCCCTGCCCTGTGTCCGCATCTGCAACACTTGGAAAAAAGTCAGCTTCCTCTTTCAACTTACTGATAATGATTCTGGCCAATTCTTCCTGGGCCGGCCTGGCAATATCTTCGGAAAGTGACAGAGGCTTGTTCTCCGCAAAAATCGCATAAACGCGATCCAGGGTCACACCTCCGTTCACATACTCAATTGTCTTTCGAAAAATTTCTTCGGCCTCGGGAAAATAACGCCGCCTCCGCCCCTTACCAGCAGACGGCAGGAAATCACCAATCCGGTTCCGGTAATATCTCAGATTGGACTCCGGTACACCCAGCCGTTTGGCAATTTCCTTCAACGTCAATAAATCATCCATAAAAACACCAGGCAAACATCATTCATTACGCGCAGCATTCAGAACTTCAGGCTTTTTTGAAGCGGTACGCCCTTCTTGGACTTGTACCACTCCTCGAAATCGTGCTTTTCAATTCTGTAAGATTTGCCAATCTTCACAGCAGGCAAATCCTTGGTCTTGCACCACCGCTGCACGGTCACCTTGTTCACCTTCAAAATTTCGGCTATCTCTTTAACCGTGTAAAATTCTTCCATTTCAAAAAAACCTCTTTTTAAGGCATTTTTAGTGAACTTGGCCGTTATTATATCTTTTTAACAAAGGATTGTCAAGTTTAGCATAATAAAAAATTTATTAGAGTATTATTGAGCACTTTTGTAAATAGCCACGATTTTACATAACTCATCATCATTTTACCACATTCAACGGTGTTTTCAATAGTATAACACAACCTTTTTGAACTTTTGCTTATTCAAATCAATAACATTGCTTCTAAATGTGGTTTCTTGTGTTGCGATAAGGTTGCTTTATAATAGAATGTGCTAATATTTATGCTGTCATAGTAATGTGAGTATTCAATCATGCTATATATAATTAGTGATAGATTAATACAAAATTATAAGACAAAAAATATCAGTAAATGTTACAAAAATATTTTTAAATTTTCTATCAATTAAATAGTAAAAATGCTATTATGGCTAATCTTAGACGATCATCTGAATATAACTTATTGAAGATAAACATTAAAATTTATATCTTTATTATTATAGAATAAATGGTTTGACGATATTTTTGTGGCAAAATTTCGTGGATGTTGTTATTATGACAAACGCAAAATAATTATATGATATCAATATTCATTCAACAGAATTATTTAAATTGAGACTGAAATTAATCAGATACATTCTATATCAGAATGTATAAAAATGTAGTTGCTCTATATTTGATATTAAAAATGAATATTACAGGAGATTATCAGTTGGATTAAATTTCTTATGCTCATCCATCAAAAATTTTGAAGACGCTTTGATATAAATTGACGTTGTTGCTAAATCCTCATGCCCCAGTGTCTGGCGCACTGCCTCAACGTTTGCGCCCTGCTCGATCAAGTGCGTGGCCAGAGAGTGTCGCAGAAGATGCGGATGTGCATGCGCAAGCAATCCGGCGTCCCTGCCATTTTTCTCAACCAGGTACTGAATACGGCGTACATTCATAGGAACAGGGCCTTCCTTACCCTGCTTCATAAATAATGCATGGCCTGCTCCCATGGTTTCAGGCATGGTCTTCTCACGGTGCAGAATGTAATCAAGCAAAATGCTCTTCACGGAGTCTTGAAGAGGAATTATCCTTTGTTTAGAGCCTTTTCCAGGAACACGAAGGTGTTGCCGCTCCAGGTTTACGTGTTCTATATGCAGATTTGCCGCCTCACTTACGCGCAGTCCACAACTGTACATTACCACAAGAATCGCGCGCGCCAACAAGAAATTCCTGTCTTCCGGATCCGGCGCATTCAATAACTGGCGAATCTCGTCCTGAGATAGAGCGCCGGGTGGCTGTTTGCGAATTCTCGGCAGTTTGAGCTTGTCTGCGGGATTTTCTGCAATACAATTTTCCTCATACAGGAAACGAAACAGGGATTTCACGGTCGCCAGCTTGCGCGCAACCGTTCGAACGCTGTTCCCCTGGGTTAGTTTTTGATCCACCCAGTCTCGGATTACCTCGTTGTCTATGGCGTCCACTTGAATAGACGAAAGGTCCAAGTCGGCCTGATTATTAAGGTAATCATTGAATTTTTCAAGATCAAACGCATACGCGTCAAGCGTCCTATCCGAGTAACCGCGGATTCTCAACTCACGAATGAAGTGTTTGATCGCATCGGGCCAAAGCATATGTAATCAATGTCCCCCTTTGCCAATAAATTTTGTATTAAATTCGTAAATGTATTTTGCTATATTGTTGCTTTTATATGTATTAGCAAAAAAAATCATACATTATACATAAATATATCATATTCTGAGTTGCGTTGATTCTTCTGCCAGGGCATAGGCATGTGTGTCCCGCCATAAATTTTATCAGAATAGCTTATTAATCTGCTGATTCTATTCCCCCGCTTCTCAGAATTCTTGTATGCAAGCCAGTTAACGCAACTATAACACGGGTGATATTTATTCTATGACTGGGATTGGATCAGCTCTCCAGGCGCATTATTTGAACCCATGAAGCTCCTTCTCTGACCCGATGCAATATCTTGCGGTACAGGGGATTTTAGAGACCTCTTGTAAGCAATTGTTTTTTATCAATCATCATAGTCTTGTTTCATTTGTATTAATGCGCAAATATTGCAATTCTGCTTGAATCATGGCTGAAATATTGTGTAAGCATGTTCGCTTACACGTGATATTATTCAAATATAGGTAAATACATCTAAATAAATGCGCCTACTGACGGATAAGGCTTTTGTGGTTTATGTTGCACTGGACCACTGGTTATTGCATTCGCATTCGATATGTTACTCCGCCCTGCTTTTTCAATCAAGGACCATGCTGGTAACAGAATTCAGAATAATCCAAGATCCATGATGCGCGCCTTGCTTTCGGATTCTGTGAATATCTTTACAAATGAGTCAAAAAAGCAGTGTTCAACAATCGCTCTTATTGTGTGCGCAGGACTGCCAGACACATATTGCCACATTGCTAAATAGAATATTATCAGTCCTGATGCACAGGCTGTTATGATTTGCATGTAATTTTCACCCTCAAAACTTGCACTAATCGGAGTAGATGCGTTCGTATCGACACTTTGGGTCAAGCTGTGGATTTTGAGATGAAATCTCTGTGTGCAGATGTAACCGCAGTGTCCGAAACACATATAACATAAGACTGATGCATACAGAGACCACATGCTATACGTCTCTTCGTGTAAGGGATATTCAATTCATAATCAAAATTGGTACATGAATTCTCTTCATGGTTTTGAGTTTAAAACGGATTCAATTACATAGTACATGATTAATCACAAGGGCTTCACACAACAGCGAAATCAAGTGTATGATGAGGTGCACTCGGTTTCTAAGAGCAATTAAGTGTTTGATAGAACAAATCCCAGGGTCATATGTAAAGAGAGTCTCATGAAATCCCATTGAAAATGTTTTCCTGGACACTTTTAATGATGTTTCAAGTCCCTGCCCTACCACGAATCATAAATATGAGGGAACCGATTACCACTGGAACGCAATACTTCTGCTGTAAGAAAAATTCGCCATAAATGCAGCATTTTTAATAGATAATAGAGCGCTGATAGTCTTATGTCCGCAATTAATTCATTGTCTCTTAAGCGCTGTAATTCCAACATGCTGTCTTTATGATCCTGAATCAGGCTACACATACTGCAAATATGTGTGTGCTTTATACATCTCGTCGCAGCAGAGACCGAGAATTCCATTTTTCATACAGTCCAGGACAATGACTCTTCGTATCATCCTGCATGAGAGTATTAATGACAATTTTTAACTCCTAAGTGTAGTCAAAACTATCCAAAATTATTTAATAATAATCAAAAAGCATTAATACTGCTTTTAATTCTGCATTTGATTTGCATTATTAAATATCGTTGCTAATGTAGTCATTATATTTATAGCCACAGTATATTCATGCTTTTAATTATTGATAACCGAAATCAGATTTGTATTCAATCTGTAAATTGTGTGATCTTACGCTATGCATTAAAAGACTTACAGCTAATACTGGTGTATCATCTGCCGTGTGACAATTTGATATCGTTTGTGCCAAAAACTCGAATTTCAGCTTGCATGTGCTGAATTATTCAGAAGTTGAAATAAGTTAATAATATTCATAATTTGATGTAGACGTCTTTTGCCGATGATATCTGACGCTTTAATTATACATACAGTAAATATAAAATGTGAATCAAATATATCAATTATTAAGGCATTATTTACATTTCACAATGTGATTTGATGACGTTTATTTAATCAAATACTGTGATATACACGCTTAGCAAATGATATGTTTTAGTACAATGCAGCATGTCTAATCACCACTATGTTTTCTTTTTATTAGGTGCTGCAATAATAGTCTTTTGGTATATATGAACAAAATATTGCTAAGGCATTGAAGACATATTTAAGATTTCTGACTGGGTCCTTTGACAATTAAAAGTACATGTCATGTGTTTCTATACTAAGCTTAACTTGACCGAAACCCACAATTATATTTATGATGGTCATACTTAAGTCGGCATGAAAGTTAATTGCGAAAACCGAAATAAATGTAGTGTGCTCAATTATTCAGCAATATTCTGATGTAATCAGGGTCCAACCCCAATTTTTCACGTTAATCAATTTTCAATCGACTTCCAATACACGATACTGTGTCAGAGTAACTTTAATTTTGTGGCCTGGGATTGCCTTGTTACAGATTGAAGTACGGTGTAAAATGAATTGCGTGCGCATTCTTAATTTGTGATTTTCGAGGCCGAATAGTCTTGCAATGCGGTGGTCAGCCATAAGCCATGAAAATGGCTTGTAGCGGCATTTAGCGCATATGATTAGCGGCAGTTCAGTTCCTTGTCTTTCGATATGATCATTGGAGTTTTCAAGATATTACATAAGCAAATCATTTTACAGTCGCAATTTCTCTTGAGTGGACAATCTCCAGAGCCTTGTACATTTTTTCACGGACGTCTCGCAAGATTCATTTCAGATGAGTCTTTTATTCTGTTCTTCAACCTTGAAATGCATGGTCGTGTTATAATATGCATGAATAACGCATGTTCTGGGAAACACCGCCCACAGAATTTTGCTCATGCCTTGTGTGGCATAAATTTTTTTCCTGAGGATTGATTCAAAATGTCTTGGAAAGAATCCATTTCATGCCATAAATTTGACAGCCCCATTTCTATACCCGAACAGGATAGAGTACGCATGTCCGTGCTTCAGAAGCCTTTTGAAGAAGTCATCTATAACAGGATGCTTCGGTTGAGTTTTGAAAACAGCAGGAATTATTGTCGAATCAGCTATTCAGGCATACAGGAAACAACAAGTCTGCGCTCAAAGAATGCCGTAATAACCGGCATTCAGGGTTTGATTGAGAAACGGCACATCATAAAACTCATTAATGAAGAAGGCAAACCAGAAATGAACCGGGAAGGAACGCTATACCGTGTTCTTTCTCCCCAAGAAGCTCTAAGAGGTGTTCTTGACGATGGCATGGTCGTGTCTGAAATTGACCGGGATGGAATGAATTTTACCGTCACCGTGAAAAAATTACACGATACCGTACTGGCTGCGGTACAGTCTACACTCGAAGATAAGAGGGAAGGAGTGTATATACGCCAGGGGGACCGGGAAGCTGCCACAAACAATCCTCGGATAAGGTCAATTCTGATGCCTTTTGCTGCGTTTGCTCTTGGCCTTTTGATTGCTTTTTCAGGGTTCGCCGCAAACACATATTTGAAGAACCATCGAGTGATACGCCCCTTGTTTATAGAAAAACTGCGCAGCACAAAGACAGTGGCAAATCCAGGTAGAAGCAAATTAAATAAGTTGGACAGAATTAGACAGGATGCTCATGAAAAGCTATTGATTAGCCAGGATGAAGTTTACAGAAGTGCTGATATTGCGACAAATACGGTTAGCTATCAAAAACAAGACACGAATGCAAACTATACCTCTGATCTATCTGATGAGGGTGGGAATAACATATCGAGCAGCAATATGGACAAGAGTTCATTAACTCTCAACCCGGTTGAGGCAAGTGCAGATTCACTATCTCTATCTTCCTCAGCAGCAGCACAAAACACCCTCAAGCCAATACAAAAACAAGAAAATAATCTCAAAAACCCTAGTCAAAAGTCCGCCAAGGCTGCGACCCCATTATCAAACAAGAATAGCAAACAAAGTGGAAATCAGCCTACTGATTTAAAAAAGAATACAAAAAAGCCAGTAACGAAGCCTGTTATTAAGCCTGTCGATGCTGGTGCGCCACCTGCAATAACAAATCCGCTCCAGGAGAAACCGTTAACTATAATTGAGTAGCAAACCAGGCAATTTCTGTTATTGATGTCCACTATACCAGGCCAAGTAACAGTTGAATTCCTAAAAAATCAATCAAATAAAGTATTATTTAATGGATAGGAACTCAAAATGGCTGTCCATGGATGAAAGATTTGCTGTCTAATTGAAGTCGATTTTGGAATCATGTCAATTGGCGCATTTAAACATATCGGATGTCAGTCAGATGAGATATATTCAATCGCCAAAACGCACAATAAAATAATAAGACTGGAAATCAAAAATGTTGATAAAATACAAATAAAATGGGTAACAATATAAATCAGAATAATAAATAGAAAAATAGAGATAAACGTATAAAACTTGTGAAATATCGATAATGATTAATATATTTCTTTATTAATATGAAATTAGCACTATCAAGGCAAGCAATCATTTATGTGAAGAAACACAGACTACATAAATATGAATTGGAATATTTCATGAACGACAAGAGATGCCAGTGTAAATGAAAATACTCATGCGATAAATTTTTAGTAAATACGCAAATTTTGGCATAAAAGAGCAAATCATTGCACATCAGTGAGATTTATGAATAGTTGCGTTGATTCACAATCAAAAAGCAGATACAATATGATAAGCATATTTTTTAAATAGGCGTCCTGTGTATGGTTAATACTATTTGAAAACAGATATTAGTGATCATCAAAACATATAAAATGATAGATAATTGGTAAGGTAGTTTGAATAATAATAAGTCATATGATTAAATCGTGATAAATCCATAGAAAATATGGATATATTGTTAATGGAAGGATACTGAATAATGCTTAAACCAATAAGGTGTTTTGTGCTATTCGGTTTTTTGGTAATTGTGTCAACTGCAGCAATCGCGACGGATCAGGGTAATGTTAGGCCTGGACAGCTCAAAGGTTCCGCCACATTTAGACTGGAATTGATCGACATGCTGAACAATGGACCATTTACCGATAAACAGAAGGATGTGGGCATAATCAACATTGATACCTGGATAAATAATTGTCAGGGACCGGAACTGGACAATTTTGTGGACTGGTCTGATATGGACGATTTAAAGGCATTAATCGTGACTGCTGTCCGGGCACCGCTTGTGTGCGCGCAGGGCGTGCCTGTGGCCGAAGATCCCTCGGCATATGGACAGAAGACCATATTGACTCTGCCAGTTAAAGGCATCTGGCATGTGGTGCAGGGGAACCAGGGCCTTGTATCACACATAAGAGGGCAAAAAGGTGAGTTTGCATGGGATTTCATTATTAATCGAAACGGATATTCAGCCCAAGGTGACACTGCATTGAATGAAAGTTATTATTGTTGGGAGCAGCCTGTACTGGCACCGGCGCCAGGCACTGTTGTCCAGACAAGAGATGACCTTGAAGATCACAGACCATATTTGCCAGATCCGCCTCATGTGGGCAATCATGTCTATATTGATCATAATAATGGTGAGATCAGCCTATTATACCATCTACAAAAAGGTTCTGTTATGGTCACAGTGGGAGACCATGTGGATCGTGGACAGCCAGTAGGCCTTTGCGGAGATACCGGCATATCCATGTTTCCGCATTTGCACTATCAACTGTTTTCTGGAAGCTTGGATGACCATACAAAAATCAACTCCAGATTTTCGGCATACTATTCATGGAGAGGCTCAAACGATCAAAATCCGGATAGGAAGGATATCAAGCTCAACCTGTCCGGAGTGCCAAAGCGTTTGGATAATGTGGTGAATCTCTCAGATTTTATGATTGCGAACGTTCATGATTAATAATCTCTTACGAATTTTTTGCATTGTAGCTTTAAATTGTATCTATTGATAATTTCTCAAAGGGATTTCAGGCAATCAGGATGGCCTTTTATAGGTATTTGTTAAAAGCCAAATTTTAAGGCAGTTTTTGGGATTTATTTGAATTGACTCAAAATGTTTTCACGTGAAACAATTTTATTAAGTATTGGCACAGCACAAGCATTGAATTGTTCATAATAATGATCAATATCGCCATGAACGTATAGTTGAGATGAATTATAAGACAAATAATGGATCAAAAATCAGGCTATCATGTGCATATCTGAATAGAAATCGCCAGGGGGGGTGAAAATGATGATGCGCAGTTTCGCTCCTGACGCCGTTTTTTTGATTCAAATGATGCCGCGGTGCCAAATATGAAAATTTGTGCCTTAAAATCCATTCCATCAATAATACTGCCTTACAGGCTGGCCGCATAAATACCGGGCTGTACCTTACCGATCTATGCTGGAACGATCATTTTGTGTTTATTTCCACAAAAACAAGAAAAATTACCAATTTTTTTAATGAAACTTTTTCTAAGCCTATAGGCGCTTATATTATTATTAGAATAATTTTCAGAATTTCATACTGATATGCACCTGTCCATTTGCGTTTATTGAGAAATATGCGCAGATTTGCAGGAGTAATTTTACTGAGATCGCAAATGCGTTGATTCTGCATCGAGAATTACATATTTAGTTGTTATTACTATGTCAAAGAGCGAAACACTCCATTGGGATTTGTCCAGAGTTTAATTTAGTTGCCACTAGTAGCACATGCATACATAGTTACAGATAAGACATTGCAATTTCACAATTATATCCTTTTCGGCCGGAATATTGTGTATTCAGGCTGAAATCAGTTGAATTATTGTGCTTTATGAGATTTATGTATAATCATTAAAATAATAGGTGCGACAAACAAAGCAAAAGGCTCATATTGTGGTCCTGAAGAGCCATTGTTCCATGAATTAGGTATGAGTGAGTATGTCTTGCTGCAGATTATGGATTAGGAGGGGAATCATGACAGGAATTAGACGGTGATTAAATTGAAGCATAGACCAATTAATCTGCCAAGAGTATTTTGACTGGTTGCGTTCGACTTTGCATGATTTTTTTTCATTTAGTTGGACATCTACGATTTCGTGGCTTTATAGAAGGATAAATCTTTGGACAAAGTCTTAAAATAAGCGTATTTCAACAAGTCCGCAACATAAAATTGCAAATTGAGCAAAAATTACCATATGAAGCATATCTAAATATAGTTACGTGTTGTCCCCTGCATTCACAAGCATCTAAGCATGATTAAGCCAAGACGAGCTTAATAAAAATGAAAGATCACACTGAGGTTCAATTATGCTGGAATGTAAATAAAAAGAAGTGTCGGGTCAAAGAGAGTTATAGCGGGGTTGTTTCCACCCAGTTGGGCCCAATACCAATATCGGCAACCAGAGGCACTATCATTTCATGATAGGGTTTTACGCAATTTTCCATTATTTGCTTGATTTTTTCACCTGTAGGCGATGCATCCTGTTCATTAACTTCAAAGACCAGTTCATCATGCACTTGAAGTATCATTTGAGCGGGAATTTCGCCACTTTTTATTTTTTCATGGATTTTGATCATTGCGATTTTGATGATATCTGCGGCTGTGCCTTGGATTATGGTATTGAAGGCCGCTCGGAATCCCGCCTGCTGTTCGTTTTTGTTTTGCGAATTTACTTCAGGCACATAGCGTCTGCGGCCAAACATGGTGGAAACATAACCATTAATGCGGGCTTGCTCCAGAGTGTTGTCTATGAAATCACGAACCGATGGGTATTGGTTAAAATAGTTTTCAATAAAGGTGGCTGCTTCGGGACGTGATATGCCGAGTGTGCGGGCAAGGTTGAATTCGCGCATTCCATAGATAAGTCCGAAGTTGATGGTTTTGGCATATCTTCTTTGATCCTTGGTGACATCGGTGATGTCCACGCCGAAAACTGCAGCAGCGGTTCGTGCGTGAATATCCTCACCATGTGTGAACGCGTTAACGAGTGTGGGGTCTTTAGAGAAATCAGCCAACAGTCTGATTTCAACCTGGGAGTAGTCTGCCGCGATTAATACACGCCCCTTGCCGCCAGGGATGAACGCTTTGCGAATATTTCTTCCGGCTTCAGTACGAATGGGAACATTTTGCAAATTTGGATCGCTGCTGCTCAGTCTGCCTGTTGCTGTGATATGTTGATTGAACGAAGTGTGTATGCGCTTTGTGCTTTTCTTAATTAGTGTCGGGAGTACGTCCACGTAAGTACTTCTAAGCTTGGAAACCTGCCGATATTCCATGATTATTGGAATGACATCGTGGGCGAATTGGAGTTCTTCAAGAACGCTGACATCTGTGGACCGTTTTTTTACAGTGGGGAGCGCCAGATCGTCGAATAGCAACTCAGCAACCTGCTTTGGTGAATTAAGATTGATATCTTTTCCTGTCAGATTGCGCACTTGCGCTATTAAGTCGAGTTCATTTTCCGCCATTTTAATGGATAATTTTTTGAGAAGGTTCTCATCCACGGCAACCCCATGAAATTCCATGGTTGCCAGAACGTTTATGAGAGGGATTTCGAGTGTTTCAAAAACGGACATTAGGTCATTATCCTGCAACTGTGACCGAAGCTGGTCCTCAAGGCGTAGAACCAAGTCCACATCAAAGCAGGCATATTGTGTTGCAGTGGGGATATCAACTTCGGAAAAGCAGATTTGCTTTTTACCTTTTCCCACAATGTCTTCATATGTCTTAAATGGGATTGACAATTGTTGTGATGCGACATTTTTCAGGGAATGTCTACGGCTTGATGGTTCAAGAAGGTAAGATGCAAGCATGGAATCAAAGGACACGCCTTGCATTTCGACGCCGGCTGACATAAGCATGCCGATATCGAATTTCAGGTTATGTCCAAGCTTTTTGATTGCAGGGTCTTCAAGAATCGGGCGAAGCATGCTGAGTACAATTTCGGGGTTCAACTGTTGGTCGACCAGCGGATCGTCATTACAGTTGCTGTCCTGCTGATCCGGCTGTGGTTGGTCGAAAATATCACCGGTATAATCGGACTTTTTTACGTGAATATGTCTGACTGGAATGTAGATTGCATCTCCGATTTTTGTGGCCAGAGAGAAACCTACAATTTGATCTTGGATATTATCGAGTCCGGTTGTTTCCAGGTCAATACAGAGTCGTTTTGCGGCTATTACTGTTTTCAAGAACTCTGACAGCTCGATTTTGTCGATCACAGTGCGGAAAGAGGCAGCCATGTCCGCGATTTTTTCTTTGTTCACGTCTTCGAGTTGCTCTGTGAGGTTAAGTTCATTGATAAGTGATTTGAAAGAGTAGCGGTTAAACAGGTCTGCGAGTTGCGAGGGTTGTTTTTGGGGATCGAAGGCATAATTTTCGAGATTCAGGTCGATTGGGACGTCGGTTTTAATGGTTGCGAGGCGCTTGCTGAGGTCTGCGAGATTTTTGTTTTCCGAAAGTTTCTTTAAAAGCGGCTTACCTTCAATTTGTTCAAGTTTTGCATATATAACTTCTACAGTTTCGAACTGTGAGAGTAGCTTTACAGCGGTTTTATTTCCTATTCCTGGTACTCCGGGGATGTTATCTGACTTGTCGCCCTCGAGAGCTTTGAGGTCGATGATGCGGATGGGGTCTACGCCCATTGTGTCGCGGACTTTCTGTGGATCGTATTCTTCGAGGTCGGAGGTTCCTTTTTTGCACATGAGCACGTGCACGCGGTCGGTGACGAGTTGAAGCATGTCTTTGTCGCCGGTGATGATGTAGGCCTGGATGCCGCGTGTTTCAGCGGTTTGCGCCATGGTGCCGATGATGTCGTCGGCTTCGAAGCCGTCGGCTTGTGCGGGGTTAAGTCCCATGGCCAGGATGATTTCTTCGACGATGGGGAGTTGGGAGCGCAGGTTATCCGGCATTTTTTCACGGTGAGCTTTGTACTCCTGGTACATTTGGTGGCGGAAGGTGGGTGTTTTTGATTCCATGGCCGCGACCAGGTATCGCGGGTTGAATTCGCGGTTCAGAGAGAGCAGGGTGCGTGCGAAGCCAAAGGCGGCGTTGGTGGGTTGGCCGGCTTGTGTGGTCATGGGGGGCAGGGTATAGAAGAAGCGGTAGATGAGGCCCGCGACATCTACGAGAAACAGGGAATCGGGGGTGCTGTGCATGGTTGAGGCTCCGAGGGGCCGCGCGAGCAGGCGCGGCAACAGAATTGCGTGCGGGGCGGCGCGGATAGAAGCGGTCCCGTTGCATTGGTTATTATAGCACGGGCCGAGGCGCTGCGGGGTGGGGCGGCGCCGGAATGTGCATGGTGGAATTGAGCAGGGCAGGGCGGGTGCGTGTTGCGTTGCCGGCAACATGCTTTGGGAGCAGGGCAGGCAGCGGGTCACGGGGTTGGCTCTTGTCGCGCAGTTGAGCGGGGTTGGCTGGCATCATGTTTTTGGCGTGCGTTTGTAAAAAACCCTTTTATTGGAAGATTTTTTTCAAGTCAGAGCCTGTGCTGGCCCCGTTGAGCGCGCGCAAAAATACGCATTGCAGGGCAGGGGTGGTGCGCCATGAATGCGCGCATCTGCCGATTATCCCTGTTATTTTTGAAGTTTGCGTTCAGGCATAGCCGCCGGCACGCGGGCAGTGTGCTTAGGCTTATGCCGGGACCGTGGGCTTGCAGCCGCACGCACCGAGCTGAGCCTCGCGAAACAAACTTCCGGGCAACATCGCCCGCGCTCTGTGCAATCCCGATATGCAAGCAAACCGCGGAATGCCGCGAAGCAAGACAGATGTTCATTAATCGTGCGGCAGGGGCGCCGCACGGTATTTACTCCAGTGGCACCCTGAGAAAGCCCTTGCCCTTCCCCTAAATCCACCCCTGACATCCTGCGCCCTGGATTCCGGGTCTCGGCCCGGAATGACGAGCGGAACGCTCATATTGCGATTTTATACAATGAGGAATGCCGCGCATCTGAAAGTATGTTCCGCTCTCCTTAATTACTGTTTATTTTATCCTCTATCTTTGCAATCCAGCCCCGCGTTTGCGGCCCAATGGCATACGTCATTTCATCCCAGTTGAGAATGTCCGAAATCACCGGGCTGATAATAGCCTTTTGTTCTTTGAGAATTTTGGCATCGAGGCGCGACAGGATCATCAGCGAATAGGACCTGGCGAGGATTTCCGATTTGTTCTTGTTTATCCTTGAAAACAGGCGCGTGAAGTTGCGCTCACGTTCCGCCCCGCTGGTTTGCGTCAGCGAAGCCTGAATTTCCAGGATTACGTCATCACTGAGCGGGTCACCCTTGAACAAAGTATCAAGAAGACTATCGAAAGAATTCGAAAGCGCCACAGGCGGCGGCTGCACTCCCGCCGTATCAGCGTTTGCTTCATTGACTATTTGATTAAACCCTTTCTCGGCAATCTCAAGAATCATGCTTCGTTGATCCTTTTGAATAACCTTGTTTATCAAATAATCCGCAAGCGCTTTGCTTTGCATGTTTCCGTTGAAACTATCGCGCAACAACGGCACAACAATGGACACCGCCTGGTACCGCGCAATATCTCCGGTGCGTTGCAGCAACTCCCGGTTTTTTTCTGCCTGGTTTTTGTTTTCATATGTTTGATAAAAAATCGACGCGGCCAGCGTAATCAATGCCACAATCAAAGCCAGGAATTGAACTGTGTTGCTAAAAATCGCGGATCCGTTTCCACCTTTGTTTGCTTCAGCTTTTCCCATAGCGCATCTCCTTTTTTACAAGGTTCGCAATCAATATATTTATCCGATGCTTTGCCATTGCTCATGGCAAAAGGCATTCGGCGGATAAGCTAAGCCCATGCTCCGCCAGGCCCGCGCATTCACTTCTCCTCCTCATCCGGCTCGAAAGGTTTTGCAAACATGCCCGTGTCAAAAATTTCGTCTATCTTTCCCGTAACTTCGATCTCGCCATCACGCACCTTTTTCAAGGATCCGATATCTTTGCCGCTCAGGTTTTCCACATGAATTTCGCCGGTAAGCGACGACTCGGAAGCGGAACCAATTATATTGCCGTATTCGTCCTCAACAGTCGTAAGCTGGCCAAACGCATTCCTGTTCATTCTGGACACGACTTTATCATCAGAATTTTTTAATGTATCAATCGACGGCCCAGGCTCTACGACACCCCTGTGATGATTGCCAAAAGGGGTTCTGAAACTAATCTTGCTGGGCCAAGCATTGCGGGAAGATCCGCCGTAAGAAGTGCCGGAATCCGTTGAACTCTCACCTGTGAAAATGCTGATTACTTTGAACACAATCAACAAAACCACAACAGCGGCAATCAAACCCAGGATAACCAGAATTACAACCACGACGACATACACAATGCCGATGGTTAACAGGATCAATCCTTCAACCACATAAAGGCACGAAGCCAGAACAATTGCCGTCCTCAGCTTTGTGTGTTTTATGCCCGCAGTCAGGCGAATCGGCAGCGTGAGCAGAAACATAACCGGCGACACAACCACGCTCCACCACAGAGACGGCGCCTTAGGCTCGGCCCTCAGGGCTTTCTCCCTGCTCTGCATGCGGCCGAGAGCGTTTTCGCCCCACGCGCCCAGTTCCTGGGACTGATCAATCAGCGCCGAGATAAAGAAAATCAAACCAGCACAAAACGGAAGCAAACAAGGAATCAAGATTGCTAATGTATCCATAGCAGCGCCCCCGGCAATGTTTTGAATTACACCCGCGGAATCAGCACAAACGCAAACCAGAGCGCAGCCAATCCCCACGCATCCCGGCTTGCTCTGTCGCTGTTCTATAGGCCATGTTGTCCGTGTTTTTCTATTTGTTATTAGTAATCAAATCGACAATTGAATCCGTGTTTCTCAATAGTTCTGGACGTTCTGATTTTATCAAATATTTGGGTGTTATAGCTCCTTTATTATGGTGTCTGGCCCTGTATTTCGTCCTGTATTTCTGTCCCTGTATTTCAAAGATAATAATAAGCGGCTTGATTTTTCATGCTTTTTTTTAAACTTTAATCTTAGTTGCTATTAGCCCTTCATGCGTGTGTTTGACATTATAACTGATATCGACTTTCCCTACTGTTGAGACCTCCTTGGTTATACCGCGAATATAAAAGCTACTAAATGGGTAAATTCTTATTTTAAAATATCGTTGATCGCGCAACCCATTCAAGTTGACAAGAGTTGAAAATCGCATTGCATTGATGTCTTTATTAAAATCAACATCTGATTTAAACAACTTCCACTGATTTACTATATTATCTTGATCAAATGTGTAATATAAATCATCTAATATATATTCGTCAACAAGAAATCTTGGTTTAGATTGTCTAAATGTATTAATTATGTCTCCAGCGATTGATTGTAAAAAATCGTATTTTTTCAACACAAATCCATCTATCTGTATCATTCTGACAAATTCTGCAAGCAATGAAAAATTGATTTCTTTCTCTTTATATCGAACCAAACTGTCAAAATAACCTCTTAGAAGTTCAAACCGTGATTCAGCATTTTTAATAAAAGCTTGTTTGCAAATAAGTGCAATTATAATTGCAATTTGTGGATCGGAATTTGATCTTTCCCAATATGCCTCAACTAATGTATTCAATTTATCCCAATTTGATCTGGCTTTTCGCCCTATCAAACTGTGTGCATAGTATTCAATGAGAAAAGGGGATGCTTCTCCTTTCAATATTTCTTTTTCGATTATAGTTTGATTTTTATGCTCAAGTCTGTGAAAAGGTGTCGCAGAACCAACAATATCGCGCAAATAGTTTTGTCTATTGCGAGGAATCACCTTTAATGCTTCAAAGGTAAGAGCATTCTTTTCGGCAACAAGCAAAGCTTCATCAAGTTTGGTGCGATTCGTGCCATTTTCAATTTTAAAATTGAGCAACGATATGTCAGTATAATAGCTATGTTCACTCAGATTACATCGAGATCTAGACCTTCTAAAGTATTTTCTTGCTGAGTTGAAATATTCCTCTGCTAAATTATTGTTATTTCCGAGTTCATCCTTATATAAATTAAAATTCAAATTTCCAAGCGAATGGATAATTGAATCATTATCTGGTTCTTCATTTAGTGCTATATCTAGATAATAGCGAGCATTGCTATAATCAGTTCGTTCTCTTATTAAGAATGCTCCGAATTGATGGTTCAAAACAACATCGTTTTTTAGATACTTTTCTGTCGATTTTTTAATGCGCTTCATTTGCTCAAGATTATATGAAGCATAATGTGTACAAAGTTTTGTCATCAAATTTCTAACAAAATCAATATATTGTTTATCGCAGAGTTCCAGTACTTTACATATTAGATCAACTTGATCGCTTATATTTGGCACAAGACTATTGGTGATTCTCCTTGATAATTCGGCATGCCTTGTGCTAGCCGCTTCAATATAAGGTGCAAACTGTTCACATTCGATATCGATTAATGATTTGAAAGAAGGTTCACGGCGTAAATTATCAAAGTCATTGATGGATATTTGAAGAGCTTTTACACAAGCAGGCAAAGGCGGCTCAAAATTGTGTTGATGAAAGCATGCAATTGTTAGATAAAAATTACGAAGAATTGAGTGACTATTGATCATCGATATCTCATCAGCAATAATATCATCAAGCCGTCTATAATTTTTGTCAAACCAAGTGTAAAGAATTAATAGAACATCCCGATTGCATTCAAGACTATCTTTAGCTCGATCGAGCAATTCGTCTTTCATGTCAGATATTTCTGGTTTCAAATCCTTAACTACTTCAAACAAATAATTTATTTCATCGTCATCCAATATGTGATCCACTGTTATGTCAAATGTATTGTTTGACCATGTTGACTTATCCTTTAAATCAGCTGATTTTTCCCTTTCAAATTCATCTTGATTTAATGTGATTATCAATACAATAGCTTTTCCATGGTTTTCCAAATAACTCAAAAGATTATTTAGTACACCTATTCGATAATATTGATGATCTGCCAAAAATACAGGGGTCGGCATTTGTTGATTTTCATCACCAGTAGTGTTTTCATAAAATGGAGATAGAAATTTGTCTATTTGATCGAACTGCCAGCCGGTAACAATACTAGTTGCATCGCGATCCGTTGACTTTTCATTATAGCTAGCGTGTTGCGAGAGTTTTATTGCGGGTTGATTGAGCTTAAAATATGCATCGGCAGTCAGTTGATTAGCAATTACGCTCTTACCCGAAGCACGCTTTCCTGCAATAAACACTATCGAAGGAGTCGATGTTTGTTTTGATTCAGCAATTGCATTCTTTAGTGTCTGTAATGTTTTGTCATACATTGTTCTTTTTATGTACTTGTTATCTGCCAATAGCATATCGGAAGGTCGAGATTTCCATATATCGATTAGTTTACTTTGTGGCAACGTGGTTGCCTTTTGTTCCTTATTTAATAAATAATCATCATGTAAGAAAATAAATTGCGTTGAGAATTGCTCATATTCAGACACAGTGTATTTAATGTTTTTTTCACCAACATTGACATTAATAGTATCGTCAATCCTTTTACTAAAAACTTTTTTTTGATTTTTCGTTTCTATGACCGAATTAACAAACTCATCAAAATCACCATTTAGTATAATAAGTCCTGACTCTTCAATATCAAATAATATATCATCATCCGCGTCTTTAAGAACAACATATGCCGGGAAGCTCTCACCAAATTGAGTTGAGGCCGTTCTATACACTTCAAGAATATTTGATAGTATGTGATTATTTTCACTTCGTTGAGCTTGAAAACCAATAAATACGATCGAGCAATTATAAGAGTATCTGTTTAACTCTTCTAAAAAAGGTTTTATTTTACTTATACTTTGCCGGAAATCATTTTCAGTTATTACAAGATTTTGAGCATGTCTTGGATGGTGCTCCAAAGTTTCACAGCATCCATGTATCTTAAAATACTTTACTTTACTGTTGTCATTGCTTCTAATTAAAGAAAACTCTTCAGGGCTTGTTATTGGTAACACTCGATACGTCTTATCACGCACTTTTGTTTCGGCGAGCTCTATGCAACGATCATAATTTGTTGTAAAAATTGCATTCCATTTATAGTCAAATAGTTTTTTGTGAGTTTCAAGATTTATGTAATTTTCTTCATTTCCAAAATATTTGATTAAGAGATCATTCACCCACGCTCTTTTATAATCTGGGGCTTTATCAATTTTTGCAACAAGTCTTTTCAAATCATGTTGATATTTTGAGAATGCTGTATCTTTGCCAGTATTCTCATAAATGTAGTTTGACAATTCAGGTGCATTAAAAAGTCCAGCGGCTTTACTTGCACCTGCCCCCAAAAAAATAACGAGTTTATCATTGATAATATTATCGTGCAGACGTCCTGCAAAAATCATCTTTTCACCGCCTAATTAGTGTATGATTGATATAGTATCAATCGTTCAATAAAACAAGGCTTAGGAATAGCTC